>PVMS01135809.1_pt1 | contig 12669 bp, 15 predicted proteins | sample 1853461 | NCBI WGS metagenome assembly PVMS01 (sample SAMN08582032, study PRJNA380276) | Marine sediment metagenome, whole genome shotgun sequencing project. | isolation source: ocean sediment barecode stripped | collected 2017 | reverse complement strand
TATCAACAACAACCAATATTCGCGTCCAACTCGCGCCCGTCTTTCGTGGTAACTGTAATTTCATCCGCCTTGTCGATCACATGGTGATTGGTTACTACATAGCCATTCTTTGCGTCAACAATTACACCAGAACCGAGACTGCTTGTAGGGCGTCGTTGCTGGCGAGGGACGTTGTAAAACCGGCGGAAAAACGGATCTTGAAATAGCGGACTTTCCTGGACGCGAATATTGGTTGTTGTTGATATATTAACGATTGCCGGCTGCACCCCTACCAGCATCGGGGCTAAACTGGGAAGCTCTTCACCGCCAATGCCCAGCGGTAAGGTTGCCTGGACGGGCGGAATGGAAATGCCAATGAATAGGGCGATCAACAGAATACGGAAGCGGAACATAATTATTTTCAAAAAGCGATGGTTTCCCGCTATTTTAATCCCATTGGCCGCGTCAGTCGAATGATATAGTACTGGTTTGGTTGCTGGAGGAAAAGAGCATCTTTAGTCCCTCCAGGCAGTAAAATTGATATTACACTGAGAAATAACCGCGAACGCACCCTGAATTTCTGAACGACAAGGCCAATGATTGCGTGAATTCTCTGGTAATATGGATTCGGTGGTAAATTTATCACATTATCAGGGCACGCTCGGATAACTCGAAAAGCCGAAAGCCAGAGAAGAAAACGATGCAAAAATTTGATTTAATCATAATCGGGAGCGGTCCGGCAGGTAAAACCGCAGCGATTCAGGCTGCCAAACTGGGTAAAAATGTGGTCATTGTGGATGGCATGGACCAGGTTGGCGGAGTATGTGTACACACCGGAACCATTCCAAGTAAAACCCTCAGGGAAACGGTATTAAACCTGACGGGCTGGCGAGAGCGGGGGTTCTATGGCAGGGCTTACAGGGTAAAAGCAGACATTCAGGCACAGGATCTGATGCAGCGTCTCAACCTGACATTGCAAAGCGAGGTGGATATACAGCAAGACCACCTGGTGCGAAACGGCGTTCATATAATTCAGGGGTATGCGCGGTTTATCAGTGAAAAAGTTGTGGAGGTGGCCACCGCAAATGGGGACTTGGTTTCGCTGACCGCAGAAAAATTTATCATTGCTGTGGGAACCAAAACATATAGACCGGACTATGTCCCATTTAACGGCGAGACCATCATTGACAGCGATGAAGTGACCTGTATGAAGAAACTTCCCCGGTCCCTTACAGTAATCGGCGCAGGGGTAGTCGGGGTAGAGTATGCAACCGTATTTAAAACCCTGGATATTAACGTCACTCTGGTCGAGCCCCGGGATACCATGCTTGATTTCATGGATCAGGAAATCCTCATGCATTTTCGCCATGACATTATTGATGATGGCTTGCGGTTACAATTTGGTCAGAAAGTGACAAGCATCGAATGCCGGAAAAATGGCTCCTGTATAGTGCGGCTCGACAGCAATCGCGCAATCGCATCGGATATGGTTTTGTTCGCGGCCGGCCGGGTTGGTGCTACAGACAATTTAGGTCTGGATAAGCTCGGAATCGAAGTAGATCACCGGGGGCGGTTGAAAGTAAATAAAAGATTTCAGACGACCTGCCCCCATGTATACGCGGCTGGGGATGTCATCGGTTTTCCGAGCCTGGCTTCAACTTCCCTGGAGCAGGGTCGATCGCGGTGCTGGATGCGTTGGGAGAAAAGGTGCATAAACACCCAGAATATTTCCCTTATGGAATTTATGCTGTGCCGGAAATGTCCACTGTTGGCATGTCAGAAGAAGAAGTGATTAAACGAAAAATTCCATACGAAATCGGCATCATGCAGTTGCGTGAAACGTCTCGTGGAAAAGTTATGGGATTGCAATCCGGTTTAATGAAAATGATCTTTTCGGTAAAATCCAGGCGGCTGTTGGGGGTGCATATCGTCGGGGAGGGGGCCACAGAATTGATCCATATCGGCCAGGCGGTGCTCACATTAAAAGGCACCCTCGATTATTTCCTGGAAAATGCTTTTAACTACCCAACCCTGGCGGAAGCCTATAAAGTCGCGGCGCTGCACGCCCATAACCGGATGATGGCGCTGGAAGAGTAACCCAGAAAGAGGCTCTTATGATTAAAATATTGAAATCAATTTTCGGCGGTAAAAACGGGGGATCCCAGAGAGCCGAACAAGCGGTTGAGCATAATGGATTTAGTATTCAACCCACACCAAACAACATTAACGGCGGTTGGTCGACCGAAGCAATAATCAGTAAAATTATCAACGGCGAAACAAAAACCCATAATTTTATCCGGGCAGATACTAGCGGAAGTCGGGATGGGGCGATCGAGCTGATCATATCCAAGGCGAAAATGTTTATCGATCAGGCCGGAGAGAAGATTTTTTCTGGTTGAAGTAACCGGGCCAGTTGCGCGGCCCGGGGCGTTTAATGTAGGGAACTCTATTCTCAAACCGGTTGGCCAGGCTGGTGGCCCAACGCGGGCCAGCAAGGTTCCCATCAACAGTGACGACGAGTTAACTATTCGGCTCCGGATTAAAATTCTCGTTGTCCAGCAACGTTTCCGTTGAGCTGATCAATTTTTCATCAGTTTATTAAACATCAAATCAATTCTCCACGCCCTTTTTACCGCCATAACGTTAAAATCAGGACACTGGATAAAGCTATAAAAATATCTAAATGAAAATAGCAAGCGTAAAAACCTGGGTGGTGGGCAATCCGCCACCGCATTTTGGTGGTCGGTATTTTATATTTCTTAAACTCACAACGGCTTGTGGTGTAGAAGGCGTGGGCGAGGTATATGCAGCAACCTTCGGGCCGCATGTTATTACCAATATGATTGAGGATGTGGCCCAGAGATTTGTAATCGGGGCTGATCCCTTCGGCATAGAAAGACTCTGGCGTCGAATTTACGGTAGCGGCTACAATCTTCGACCGGATGTATCGTTGATGGGTGTATTGAGCGGGCTCGAAATGGCGTGTTGGGACATCATTGGAAAGTCACTAGATAAACCTGTTTATCAACTACTCGGTGGGAAAGTACATGAAAAATTACGAAGTTACACCTACATCTATCCCAAAGAGGGCGATAAAAGCTGTGTATATCAAGACCCTGATCTGGCGGCGGAACGGGCACTGGAGTATGTTGATCTTGGGTTCACCGCACTGAAATTTGATCCTGCCGGGCCATATTCAATCTATGATGGCCGGCAACCCCGCCTTGAAGACCTTGAGCGCAGTGAGCAATTCGCGAAAAAGATTCGCGAGGCGGTGGGCAACCGGGCAGATTTGCTTTTTGGAACCCATGGCCAATTTACTGCAGCCGGGGCCATTCGTCTGGCAAAAAGGCTGGAACCCTACGATCTATTGTGGTTTGAGGAACCCACCCCACCGGAAAACCCGGCTGAAATGGCCAGGGTTGCACGGAAAACATCTATCCCCATTGCTACAGGCGAACGATTGACTACGAAATATGAGTTTGCGCGGGTACTTGAAGCCCAGGCGGCGTCAATATTGCAGATGGCACTGGGGCGTGTGGGCGGGATTCTGGAGGCTAAAAAGATCGCCGGTATGGCAGAAACCTATTATGCGCAAATTGCACCGCATTTATATTGTGGCCCTGTCGAGGGTGCGGCAAACATCCAGATCAGCACCTGCACACCGAATTTTTTAATACTGGAGAGTATTCAAACATCGGGCGGTTTCCACGAAGAAATAATTAAAAAACCGATACAATGGCAGGACGGATACGTTATTCCGACCCAGGAACCGGGTCTTGGTGTTGAACTGGACGAAGCAGTTGCGGACGAAAATCCCTATACCGGGACACAACTGCACCTCGAAATGACAGACCAGGTAATCATATAGGGAGCCGTGGGGATGCTTAATAAAAATGGGTTGCTGGTTATAGCCAAAATTCTGTTTTCCGTGGGATTGATTTACTGGTTATTACGGGGCGCTGACCTGGAAACAATCTGGGAAACGGTCCGGACTGCGAAAATCGGTTATCTCGGTGTTGCTTTTGCTATGTTCTACATTGGCTTTTTCTTGATTTCATTGCGATGGCGGATGCTGCTTCGAATAGAAAATATCAATGCCAGGATTCTTTACCTGCTTGAATCAGTAAATATCGCGGTTTTATTCAACAATCTTTTACCCTCGACCATTGGTGGTGATGCCTACAGGATGTATGATGTCTGGCGGTTGGGGGCGAATAAAACCAAGGCGGTGCTGGTCATACTGATCGATCGGTTTCTGGGCATGCTGGCGCTAGTGACATACGGATTGGTTGCGGCGATTATTGCAACGGATGTGCGCCAGGCTATTCCGGGACTGGTGTTTTACCTGCTTGGAATATTATTGGCAATGCTCATGATCATGTGGATGGTCTTCGGCTCCGGGGCCAGGATACTGCAGTGGTTTTTGGGCCTTGAGTCGCGGTTGCTGTCCATCCCGCAAAAGATTATCGGGAAAATTACCGAAGGACTGGCACTTTATCGAGGCCGCGGAGATGTATTGCTGAAGGCTATCCTGGTGTCTTTTGGGATCCAGATGAACGTTATTTTGCATTTCGTAGTGATAGCCTACGCCCTGAGTATAGACGTTCCCTGGCAGGGCATGTTTATCATCATTCCTCTGGCGACGCTTATTATGCTGGCACCGGTATCCATAAATGGTGTGGGTGTTCGGGAAGCCGTTTTGGTTTTCTTCTTTTCTATCTATGGCGTGAATGAAGAGGAGGCTATTGCTTTCGCCTGGGTATGGTTGGCTATGCTGCTGGCCCAGGGCGTGGTTGGTGGCGTGGTATTAATGCTCAGGCGACAAAAGGCTGCCATAGGAATTGTTAAAGATTTGATGGAATAGCGGGTGTCATTTTCAATCCAGCGACACCGGCAGCAGCTCCCCGGCAAATACACCGGTACGGCCATGCTGAATTCTAAGTGCAACGATTTCAACTCCTGCTTTAAAGGCAGAAATCAGCTCCCGGTGATAGTCGGGATCAATCTGCGAAGCAACTGCAAATAAACCCCCTTCTGGTCGATTGACCGCAAACAAAATCACGCCGCGACAGCCACTTTTTACCGCATGTTGCAGTAATATTAAATGCTTTCGACCCCGTTCTGTTTTTGCGTCCGGGAACAGTACTTTATCGTCCTTAAATAGCGTGGCGTTCTTGATCTCGATATAACAATCGCGCCTGCCCTCGGCAGTGAGCAGCAGATCTAATCGAGATTTTTCGAATCCAGGCGGACAGTAAGCTGGCTCAGATTTGATATGGTCATACCCGCTTAACAGTTGGATTTGTTTGTCCCGGATAAAACTGTGCACAAACTGGTTAGTGCGGCTTGTGTTGACACCAATCCAACCAGCCCCCATATCTACACGCTCCAGCGTCCATTTTAGTTTGCGTTTCGGGTTGTTACTGGCGCTGAGCTGAACTGGGGCCCCGGGTTGCCAGCAGCCCGTCATCGCCCCTGTGTTCGGGCAGTGAGCGGTGACCAGTTCACCACTACTCAATATAACGTCAGCCAGGAATCGCTTGTATCTGGATGTGATTATTCCGTCGTAAAGTGGAGGCAGGTTCAATGATCCAGGTCTATCAGAGTATCTACGGACTGAAGTACCGCTAACGGCGGATCGCAATTTCTCTTGGCAAGCACCAGTTTTACAGCGTCTTTCAGGCCGAATCCGCGATTCCAGGCCAGGTATCCGATAACAACCGATGGCGATCGCTGCATACCTGCTGTGCAGTGTACATAGACGCAATGATCATTCCCCAGTATTGTGTCGAGTGTTTGCGTGGCGCCTGGAAGATTTTCTGCCAGGCTATCATCGTCGAAATCGATAATGTTTATTCGATATACAACAATTCCTGATTGTTGATAGTGCTGCTCCAGGGCGGGCCAGTCGATGTTAATTATTTCAAAGTCCAAATCGCTTTGTAAATTGAGTACAGCGGTTACTCCCGCCTGTTTCAACCGCCGAATATCAAGCAAATTAGTTGGGCAGGTACCAATAAAAATTTTATCAAGGATTCTGTCGAATATTATCATCGGTCAAAATGTAGACCGTGTTCCTAAATAAGCCTTGGTATCCCCACCTTCGGAAAGTCCGTGGGCGATGTCAAATCGAACGTCGGTTTTAACGAATCGCTTCACTTTCCATCGTAAACCGAGGCCCACGCTATATTTTAAATCAGAGAATTTTGCGTCACTCAAGCTGTCCCAGGCATTCCCCGCATCTAAAGATACGGCACTACGCAGGGACTCACGATTAAGAATCGGTCGCAGCCACTCCGTATTCAATACCATGAAGCTGTTTCCTTCAACTTCGTCACGATCGTATCCTCTAAGCAGACGGCTACCACCAATTTTGTATTCGGGTGTGCCCAGTCTGGATTTATTGATGGTACTCAAACTGAACTGATAGTTCAGATTTGTGTGGGCGACTCCAGGTAATGGGTTGTATTTTCTGAAAAACATTCTATGTTCGACAAAATCTATATCCGAAGCCGTGGCTTCATTTGACCAGGTCATTTCATACCTGAAGTGATGACCCGACCGACTGAGCAAATGATCACGAACGTAGTAGCCGTCAATCTCTGCAGCCAGCCCTTGAATTGTTCGATCAGGTAACAGGCCTTCGGTGCCGGAAATAAACTCGTGACTGTACTTTTCCCATGACGGGCCAGCACCAATCCGCAGCCCGCGGCTTGGCCCACGGCTCTTCAGCCAGCGCCCTATCAGGAAACGGGCAAACGTCCGGTTTCTATCATAGAGGCCTTGTTCAGATCCCAGGGTTTCATCCAGATTTGTATCCTCATCTGCGAAGTTTATTGTCAAAGAATAGGGAGTGCTCCTGATTCTTGGATAAAAATAGTCCCATCTGATGGCGGTTTCGGTGTTTTCGTCAGTATCTTCGAATTCCCGATAGGCCAGAGTAAGCTTGGATAGCTGATTTCTGCCAAATAGATTATCAGAGCGCCATACAACCCCGAGCGTAATATCACCGTCGCCATTGCGATCCAGTTTTGGAAGAATAAAATTGTATCTCTTTTCAATAACAACAATTTTTGCAATTATTGATCCATCAGGGTTAATGGATTTATTGATCTCTACGGATTGAAATAGCCCCAGGTCTTGTATCGCCTGGGCGGACTGTTTGAGTGTTTCCTCGGTAACGGTATCCCCTGGCGAGAAGAGTATTTCCTGGAGAATAGTGGCCGGGAGAGTTTTAATATTTCCAGAGATATCGATGCGATTTACAATCATGCCATCGGCATAGACGGCAGCCGGCAGCAACAGGCCTAAAATAATACAGCAGGCACAATAGGGCCTGACAAATTTTTTAAACAAGGAAAACAAAACGGTTCTGGAAACGGTGATCGTGGTTTTAGTTATTATTTAAAATGTTTCGAAGTTTCCGTGCTTAAAACAACCATAAGATTAATGCTAATATCCCTTTGCACCCTCAAAACGGTATTGTGTCATATTTGACTAGAAATTTTACCTTAAAGAAATGTAATTTTGGGCCAGGGAATGCGTGCGCATTAAAAGTTATTATGACCGTTCTCCTATGGCAGATAATCAAAAAAACCAGGATTTATCAGAATACCTCATGAATGCCCCTCGCAGGTGGTTTGCAACAGTTTTCACTGCTTTTTTTCTTATCACGGGATCAGGGTGTGCAACCACATCCTCAGTACCGGGAGCAAAAGACCCTTTTGAAAATATTAATCGATCAATTCATAAATTTAATATAGAGTCTGATCGCGTATTTCTGAAACCCATTGCAAAAGGATATGCCAATGCCTTTCCACAGCCCATACGTAACGGGGTAAAAAACTTTTTCTCCAATCTTTGGGAGCCGATGACCGTGGTTAACGATTTGCTGCAAGGCAAGTTTGGTCAGGCCGCAAGCGATAGCTTCAGGTTTCTAGTAAATTCCACCGCCGGGATTTTGGGTATCTTTGACGTAGCAACTCACCTCTACCTGCCAAAACATCGAGAAGACTTCGGGCAAACCCTGGGTGTGTGGGGGATCCCGTCGGGACCGTACCTGGTATTGCCATTTTTGGGACCCAGTAATGTGCGCGATACAACAGGTTTGATTCCGCAATACCTGTATGCCGATACCCTAGGGATTCTGGATACCCCGGAGGTTTATTATGCTGCCGGGATACGTCTGGTGGACGCGAGATCCCGATTATTGGGTCTTGACGAGCTCCTGGCAATACAACCTGATGAGTATCTCTTTCTGCGTGAAACCTATCGCCAACAACGCTATCTCGCAATTCATGATGGAAATCCGCCGGCGACGGACGAGGAAGATTCGGATGAGGATCTGATAGACCAGTTGTTAAAGGACGACTAAACCCTGATGGTGGATTATGCAATCGGTGACATTCAGGGGTGTGTGTTGCCTTTCGAAGAACTCCTTGAAAAACTGGAGTTCAATCCACAGAAGGATAAAATCTGGTTGACCGGGGATTTGGTCAATCGCGGCCCGGATTCTTTGCAAACTCTCAGGTTGGTTAAAAAACTGGGCCATAGCGCAGTGACCGTCCTAGGGAATCATGATCTTCATTTTCTCGCAGTGGCGGAGAAAATACGACGAAATCGCCCGGGGGACACTTTGGCGCAATTTCGAAAAGCACCCGATCTTGAAGAGCTGGTTGCGTGGTTGCGGCGGCAACCGCTAGTGTATTGCGACAAGCGGTTAAAAGTTATTATGGTCCACGCAGGTATGTACCCGGGATGGAGTCGAAAGCAGTTAATCCGTTACGCCAGAGAAGTGGAAAAAACAATTCAAGGGGACAAATACAAGGATTTTTTGCGTCAGATGTATGGCAAGAGCCCGGCACTGTGGAAAGAAAACCTGAAAAGCTGGCCTCGTCGTCGATTAATAACCAATTCCCTGACCCGTATTAGATTCTGCAATGCTAAAGGACGGTTGAATTTCACACACAAAGGACCGCCCGGAAGCCAGCCCAAAAACCTGGTGCCCTGGTATGAGCACCCGGACATGAAGTGCAAAAAATGGCGAATCGTATTTGGACACTGGTCATCACTTGGGTATCGCCAATGCAAAAATATAATCAGCTTGGACAGTGGATGCGTCTGGGGTGGAAAACTGACTGCTGTTCGACTAGATTCCAACTATATCGCGCCGTCCTGGCAGTTGGATTGTCATTCAATGACCAAGAAATACTGGCCCGGTTAGCGTCAATAGTGATGAAAAAATATTTCGAATCGGACGAATCAAATGTCTAAAGCAGTCGACACACTACTGGAATTTCTGGAACAGTCGCCAACGCCGTATCATGCAGTGGCCAATATTAAAGACACGCTGGAAAAGGCCGGGTATATACAGTTGTATGAATCTGAGGCCTGGTCTGAACTGACACCGGGAAATTACTACCTGACACGCAATGATTCCTCTTTGGTTGCATTCAGGTTAAACCAGCCGACCGTGGAACATGGATTCAGATTGATAGGTGCGCATACAGACAGCCCTTGTCTTAAGGTAAAGCCCAATGCCATCACTGTTGCCAACGGTTATGCAAAATTCGGTGTTGAAGTGTATGGTGGAGCGCTGTTAAACCCCTGGTTTGATCGCGATTTGGCATTGGCAGGACGAGTCACGGTGCAAACCAGTAACGGGGAATTGGAAAACGTCCTGCTTAATGTCGATAGGCCCATCGCATTTATTCCGAGTCTGGCTATACACCTTGATCGGGAAGTGAACGAAAGTCGAAACATCAACAAGCAAAAGCACTTGCCAGCGGTTATTTGCCGAACAGATAAAGACAGCAAGGATTTTGAATCGATGCTTAAAGACTGGCTGAAACAGCAGCATCCCCGGTTGTCGCCGACAAGGGTATTGGCATTTGAGCTGTCCCTGTACGACCACCAACCTCCTGCCCTGGTGGGAATCAACCGTGAGTTTATAGCATCAGCGCGGCTGGACAATCTGCTGAGTTGCCATGCGGCTGTTGAAGCGTTGCTGAAATCGAAAAACAACAGCAATCAGGTGATTGTTTTGAACGATCATGAAGAGGTGGGAAGTGCGTCAACCAGTGGCGCCCAGGGGTCACTGCTGCATTCCGTGCTTTCAAGAATATGCATCAGTGATGAGCGCTTGCAACGGGCTATCAGCCATTCGATGCTGGTCTCAACGGACAATGCCCACGGTGTTCACCCCAACTACCCTGAAGTGCATGAACCGGCACACCAGCCGCTAATGAATAATGGCCCGGTCATCAAGATAAACAATAATCAACGGTACGCGACTAATAGTGAAACTGAAGCGATTATTAAAGCTGTGTGCGAAACAAGCAAGGTGCCATATCAAGTGATTGTTGTGAAGTCGGACATGGGCTGTGGTTCAACTATCGGCCCTATCACGGCGACAAGGCTGGGCGTACGTACAGTGGATATCGGAGTACCCCAGCTTGGAATGCATTCTATTCGCGAACTCGCCGGCGTCCAGGACCAGCAGTATCTGGTTAAGACATTGAAAGGATTTTTTGAAATGACAAAGTGGCCGTTTTAGTTTATCCTCAATTTTTGCCTGAAACCATCCAAACTGAGATCGTGTAATAATTCTTTAGCGGTGAGCGCCTTGTTACTGTCGATTAACCCCAGCGTATAGGCAAAGTTCCCAACAAGTTTCGCTGGTGAATAATTTTGCACACGCCACTGTTCAAGCGAGTTTGATCCATCTCGTTTTGACATTCGCTGACCAAAGTCGTCCTGCAATAAGGGCACATGCCAGAAATTTGGCTGAAGAATATTTAATGCCTTCATTAATGCAATCTGGCGAGGTGTGGAATCAAGCAAGTCTTCCCCACGCACGACATCGGTAACACCCATAAGCCCATCATCGACCACGCTGGCCAGTTGGTAAGCATATAATCCATCCCGCCGTTTGACCACAAAATCACCCACCGCATTTCCCAGGTTTTGTTGCTGTCTGCCCCACAGCTTGTCTTCATAGTGAATCACCTTGTCCCCCACTGCAAAACGCCAGGCGAACGTACCGCGCCAGTTTCCCCGCTGGCCCGGCACCCTATTTTTGAAATTGGCGGGTCGACAGGTGCCAGGGTAAATCGGGGCGATTTGGACCAGGTGGGGTGCGCTTAACGCGTGGGTGATATCTTTTCTGGAACAGCGGCAGGGAAATACCCGGGCGGCGCCCTGTAAATTCACGAAGGCTCTTTCATAAAATTCAAGCCGCTGGCTTTGAAGATAGGGACCGTTGTCGCCGCCAACATCGGGGCCCTCATCCCAATCCAGCCCCAGCCAGTGTAAATCTTCAATAATTTGCTCTAGCGAGCCCGGTCGGTTTCTGGGAGCGTCCAGGTCGTCGATCCTTAGAATAAATACGCTACAACTAAGCCGGGCATGGAGCCACGCCAGCAAAGCAGTGCGCAGATTACCTAAATGTAGTTGACCAGTTGGGCTGGGGGCATATCGACCAGACGACATGGCAATGTTGTTACTGGCCTTCGACCACCATGAAATCGACAATCGCCCTGACCTGTTCTTCGGTTAAATCAGTAAATCCTCCCTTGGGCGGCATAACGCCCTTTTCTCCTGTGAATCCGTCAATGGCGTGATCATATAAGATGTCATTCCCCTGAGCGATTCGCGGCGCCCAGGATTCCCTGTCTCCAAGCCTGGGTGCGCCGGCTATGCCGAATCCATGGCAGGCAGTGCATTTGGATTCATATTCAGACTTAGTGTCTCCCTGGGCTGCAGTGGAAAGCAGACACAATGCCGCACTATAAAAGCAAAAAGGGAGAAATGCGTCAGAGATATTCATTTTTTACCCAGCAGGACACTCGCAGAATTATCGGCGATCGATTAACGAGATCACCAATTGATCGGAGGCGCCGGAGCCTGGAAAAATTTGCAGATAGCGAGCGGGTACACCAAATGTCACCAGCCACCGGCCAAGATTTTCAGCCCACAGCCTTCCCGGATCACCACCGGGATAGCGAATTTCAATAATTATTTTCTCATCTTCTTCGAATCGTTTAAGAGTTTGGCTTACCTGGGGCAATGCCGCTATGTTTGTGCCGTTAACATATTCCGGCCATTCCGATCGTTTTAATATTTCATTGTGCTCAGATACGGCGCCAACGCCGAAGGTTGTAAAATACACTAATGCGAGTAGCGCTTTGCAAAATTGCTGTTTCATGTTTTGTTGGCTTAAGTCGGACAAGGCGTGAGGAGGGGGTATGTAATTATAAGCTGGAACACGGCAAAATTTCAGCCTCACATTAACACCACGTCATACTGCTCCTGGTGGTAGCTGGGTTCTACCTGGAGCCTGATCTTCTTTTTTATGAAATTCTCAAGATCAGAGATTCCTGTGGACTCATCCTCCAATAGAAAATCTATCACGGATTGAGATGCCACCACCAAATACTGCCTGGCGTCGAACTCTCTGGCGGCGCGCAGAATTTCACGAAATATTTCGTAACAGGTTGTTTGCGGTGTTTTCTGGACTCCGCGGCCATCGCAAGTGGGGCAGGACTCGGTTAACAGGCGCCCCAGACTCTCGCTGGTGCGCTTGCGGGTAATTTCAACCAGCCCCAGCGAGGACATCTGATTCGCCTGGGTTTGATTTTTGTCTCGTGCAAGCGCCCTTCGCAAGGTTCGCATTACCTGGTCGCAATG
>PVMS01003933.1_pt1 | contig 12671 bp, 9 predicted proteins | sample 1853461 | NCBI WGS metagenome assembly PVMS01 (sample SAMN08582032, study PRJNA380276) | Marine sediment metagenome, whole genome shotgun sequencing project. | isolation source: ocean sediment barecode stripped | collected 2017 | reverse complement strand
TCATCGAGCGCATCCGACAGCGGCCGTCCCTCCTGAACCTCTTGCACACACCCGAGAAAGAGCTCCGAGACGTAAGCGTTGCTGATCGAGGTCGAAGCGGTTTCGAGGGCCGGCACCATCGGTGTGCCCCCTCCAAGGAGAATCGCCAACGACCGGCTGAACTGGGAGAGCGCGAAGAGGTGAGCCAGCCGCCCGACGAGGGGCAGACGCAATCGCCACCGGTCCGTAATCATCCGACCTGACGGCGAAGAACGCCAGACACGGATTCCATAGACCAACACCGCCACCGCCGCAATGATGAAAAACAGGTTGTTCTTGGTGAAATCGGCGAGCCCGAGGACCATCTTCGTCGGCAGCGGGAGCTCGGTCTGGAACTGAACGTAAAAATCCTCGAAGGCCGGAATCACCTTGACCATGAGTATCACGACGAGGCCAGCTGACAGCGTCACCAGGACCGCCGGGTAAGTCAGGGCACCAATGATCTTTTTGCGAACCGCCTCGACGAGCCGCTGATACTCAACGTATCGTTCCAGAACCTGTTCGAGCTCACCCGTCCGCTCGCCGGCCCGCAGGGAATTGGCGTAGAGCCGAGGAAACGTCTCACCGAGGGCCAGGAACGCATCGGACAGAGCGATACCCGTGGTGACCTGCTGGTGAATCTTGTCGAGGAGTGCGCGGAAATGGGGGTTGGCCTGTTGATCCTTGAGCAATTCGAGCGATTGTGCGAGCGGCATTCCGGCATGGAGCAAGGTCTTGAGCTGGGTGTTGAAGAGCAGGAAGTCCTCGCCGCTGACTTTTTCGGAGCGGGAGAAAAACGGCACCCTGAAACGCGATCGTGCTCCCGCAAGGCTGAATACATGGAAACCTTCAGCTTCGAGCTCGCGGCGAAGGGCGTCAACCGACGCCGCAACCCGTCGCTGCTCCACGATCGAGCCGTTCGGGGCTCCGAGCCGGCAGACGAACTCCGGCACTCAACTCCCCCCGGAATCCTGGGAGTGGACGATCAGCACGAGCCCGTTATCGGCATCCTCGGAGGTGCCGGCACCGATGTAGACCTTCTGTTTCGGGGCGATGAGAACGTTGGTGCGCAGGAGTATTTCAATCTCCTGGGTACCGTCGGGTTCGATGCTCACCCGCTTCAGGATCAGCGGACGAATATGGATTCTATCTCCGGGGTCGGGGGCCCCCCACGGCGTGTCCTCGGAATACTCGGGGGTGTGGGCGAGGAATGAGATCTGGAAGCCGCCTCCGAGATCGGCCTGTGCCGGGCTCCCAAGCTCGCCCTCCAGAACGGCGCTCCCGAGCTGACGGAAGGAAGGGAACTTGAACATCTTCCGCAGGCGCTGATCGATGTGCGCCTGCGTCGCTACGCTGTAGGGCTCAGGCCTGCCCTCGAAAAGCACTACCTGGATGCTGTAACTTTCGGGCAGGTGGTCGATATCGGCGACGAGGACCGCTACCTGCTCGACCACCTGCGGAAGATCCTGAACCGTCATCCGAGAACGGCTCGGTTGCAGGATCAGGCTTCCGTGCTCCGAAAGCAATGGCTGCACCGCTGCGGAGGCCTCCGAAACCGAAATGTGTTCGAGGGTGAAGACGCGCGACACAGTCTCCACATTCGTTGCCGAGGCAACCACCGCCACCACCGCCACCAACAGTGCCAGACCCAAGATGAGCGGTTCTGCCGGATGAGATGTGCCACGGTCTTGATGCTCTGGTGCTTGCGAAAAGCGGACGCATACCCGTTGGTATGTGGAGCATTCTCGCGAGTGGCCAGAGCGCAAGAGCTTGGCGCAGATCGCGGGTGAGAATCGCTCATCTTGGGTCAAAGTTGATCGTTTCCACATAGTTTAGAGCTCCATCGCAGGGTTGACGACAAAGTAGACCGCCGTGTCGTCGTCTTCATCGACGGCGAACTGATAGACGCGCACATCCTCGCCCGCCATCTCCACCTCGACGGTTGGCGGGACCGACCGGGCATCGTCATGTAAATGAATCTCGGCCGCTGTCGGGATCGGCGTCTCGACGCTTCCACGCAGAACTTTCCAGCTCAAACCGCCGGCAATCATGATTATCGCCGCCGCCGCCATCGCCAGCCATGGGCGCCGGCGGCTGCTCAGGTTTCGCGCAAGACGCTGCTGCTTGATCTGGGCCGTCACCGCGGCCGCACACGCCTCGATATCCGCCTCAGAAACCGGAGTCTCGGGCACCGCGGCGAATAGCAGCGTCGGATCTTCTGACACGGCTCGTTCTCGACACGACGCGCATTCGCGAAGGTGGCGGCGGAACATCCGCCTCCTCTCCTCCTCGAGTGACTCATCGAGATACAAACCCAACAGCTCTCGAAACTCCATACAATTCATGTCATCCCCTCTCAGACGCGGGCAGGTACTCGGGAAACCGTGCCCTCATCTCGCGCCGCAGCGCCTTCCGCGCCTGAAAAATGTGGTTTCTGACGGTCGTCGCCGAACATCCCAACACCTCGGCCACCTCGACTGTGTCCAACCCCTGCATCTCGCGCAGGACAAATGCGCTGTGCTGTTGAGGCGTCAGCACTCCCACGAGTTGGCCCAGAATCCTGTCCGCCTCGTTGGTGTCGGCCCTCGACCCGGTGCCCTCACCTGCACCCACCAGCCGCAAGCGGTGCTCGGTGTGCGTCTTGTGGATCCGTTCCCGGCTCGACCGCGAACGCAGGAGGTCGATGGCGACATTCGTGCCGATCCGGTAGAGCCAGGTTGAAAACCTATAGCGAGGATCGTAACGGTCGAGACGCTGCCACGCCTTGAGGAACGCCATCTGAACCACGTCCCACGCTTCAGAATCGTCGGCGAGAATCCGGGCCACTGCCCGGTGGAGGCCGCCGGAATGGCGCCGTACCAGCTGAGCGAACGCTTCTTCATCGCCGTCCTGCGCGGAACGGACCCAGTCGCGGTCAGTCATGACCGTCTCGTCGTCGATTCCGACGTCTGCCGGCAAAATGCACAGGTTCTCCCTCACCATCGTTCCCCATGAGGTTTACGGAACACCGCCCACAGCCGTTGGTGCCATCGCGGTCGATCGTAGCACCGCGTCGGGCCTGTCGGCCCTCCTCTTCGTTTTTTCCTCCCGCGCCTTGCGGGCGCGGGAGGAAAAAACGAAATGATGGATTATGCTTGCGGAGTGCGGAGGAACAGATGAAGATCAAAATCAAATACTGCGTAGTTTGAAATTACCAACCTCGGGCCGCCGGGCTGGCGGCTGAGTTGGAGCACGAGTTTGGAGCCACGGTCGACCTGATCGAAGGCAAGGACGGAGTCTTCGAGGTCACGGTGGATGGGGATCTTGTGTTCTCCAAGCGCGCGCTGGGGAGATTCCCGGACGACGGGGAGGTAGCAGGGATCATTCGGAAGGGTATTAGCAATTAGCTGTTAGGTATTAGCTCATCGCAGCTTCCTGCCGGCCCTTTGTGCCGGTTCCGGAATTGACGCCTCGGTGCATCCGGCATGCTCGACATCCAGAGAACCGTAGAACTGTCGTTGCGATGGTCCGAGCTAATACCTAATACCTAATAGCTTTGTACCGTTACGACTCGTCGTCATTTGTGGGTAGCCGGCGGCGGTATATGTGCCGCTCGAGGATTCTCGAGTACGGCGTCCACGCCTCGTCGTCCGAGCCTTCTGCGGCAATCGCCTCGAGCATGCCAGCCATCTTCGAGTCCAGATTGTCCGCCATATGCACCAGCAGGGCTTCCGGAGTCTTCGGTCGCCGCGGAGAACCGAACCCGTACTCACCGTGGTGCGAGAGCAGGATATGAAGCAGCTGCCGCCGGGTTTCCCTGGGAAAATCCTCCAGCTCGCCAATCTTCTTCTCGACAAAAAGCGTCTCCATAGGCAGGTGTCCAATCAACCGCCCATCGTCGGTATATTCGATCGAGGCCCCAATTTCGAGCTCCCAGATCTTGCCCAGATCGTGCAGCAGAGCGCCCGCCGTGACCAGGTCGGTATCGAGATCGTAATGCCCCGACAACAGACGGACGGTCTCGGTCACCGACACCGTGTGTTCGAGAAGACCCGATCGAAATGCGTGGTGCATCGACCGTGCGGCCGGCGCCACTCGAAAGCACTCCTCCACCTCGGGATCGGAGAAAACCCGAAGCAACAGCTGGCGCAGGGCGGGATCGCCGATATCCTCGATCGTGTCTATCAGCCGCTTCCACAACAACGCCGGATCGACAGATGACGAACGCAGAAAGAGCTCCTCGTCAACGGAAGCCTCGGGCACTGCCTCCGCCTGTCGCACCACGATCTGAAGTTGTTGATTGTACCTTTGCACCTGGCCCTTGATAGCCACGACGTTTCCCGGCTCGAGCACACCTCGAAACCGGTCGACGTTCTGCCACACCAGAGCCGTCACCTCACCCGTACGGTCGCCAAGAGTCGCGGCCAAATAGGGCCCCCCGCCGCGACGCTGGCGGACGTCGGCGGCCCGAACGGCGTAGACTTCCTCGAGATCCGATCCCGCGCGGAGATCCTTGATCCAGACCCGCTGCTCGTCAGTCATGATCCGCTCCACCCCACCCCCGTCTCATGTCGCGCCGAGTTGAGCGAAGACCTGGTCGAGATACTCGTCGTGGACCTCCACGAGGTACTCCTTACGGAGCTTCTCCACCAAGCCTCTCGTCTGGCTCTCATAGGACTCCGCTGATCTCTCGCGGCGGAGTTCCGGCATCACCTCCTCGAAGGGTTGGTATCCCTCGGGGATCCGCCGCACCAATCGAATGACCTGAAACCCCCCGGGCACTGGAAGTGGTTCGGTAACCCCGCCGTCGTCAAGGCCCTCCAGCGCCTGTATGAGGTCCGCACGACAATCATCCACTGGAATCTCTCCCAGATCCTGTAGCTCCGCACCGGCCAATGTCGCCTCGGCCTTGAGGTCGGCACCGTCGCGCACCCGGCTCACCATCCCCCGAGCAATCTGTTCGGCCTTTGCACTGGAGGCGCCGCCATCGTCTACCGAAATGAACACCTGTTCGAGCTCAACCTTTGCCGGTACCAAGTAGCGATCCTTTTCCTCTTCATACTGCTGCCGCAACTCTTCTTCGGTGATCTCGACCGGCCGAACCTCGCCCTGCACCGCCCGCTGGAGGAGAATCGTCCGCCGATACCGTTCGCGGAGATTGTCGATGGTCAGGCCCGAGCTTGTAAGAGCCTGTTCCCAAGCCTCGTCGTCCTGCAGGTTGTTCTCCTCGCGGAGATTGGCGATTGCCTGGTCAACCATCTGCTCGTCGACCTCGACGCGTTTTTCGGTGGCGCGCTCCATGAGAACCAGCTCGTTCACGATCTCCTGGAGAAGCATCTCGACAAACTGGCGCAGCTCCTCGCCAGTCGGCGTTTGCGGCACCTGGCTCAGCTCTTGCCGGACCCTCTCGGCAAACTCCGAGACGGTGACAATCCGATCGTTGACCCTCACCAGGGATCCCTCCAACAGGATTCGCTCGCCGGCTCCGGCGACCACTACCATCACTATCAGCGCGACGACGAGGTAAACAACCCTATTTCGCATCACCATGACCCTCCGCATATCTGCCGCTGTACGAAAACCACAGGGGGGTTTCATGAACCTCAACACCGGTTTCCGCGGCCAACCCAAGAATGCACTGGCGGATAAACTCTCGAGACTGTCGTTGCGAAAACTCGGTACGCACTGCAACCTCGACGTTGCCGCGATCGGGACGACCCGGCGGCACGACTTCCAGCACCTGAAAAACATGATACCCGGATGGACCCTGAACCGGATCAGAGAACGAGCCGGCATCGAGCGAGAAAATCACCTCGTCGATTTCCGGCGTCAAGCTCCCCTGATCGAAGAACCCAAGCTCACCGCCGTCCGCGGCGTTGGGCGCACGACTCACCTCGCGCGAAACCTCGACGAAGTCCTCTCCTGCCATCAGGCGCTGACGCGCCGCCAACGCTTCCTCAAAGGTGTTCACCAGCAGCTGTCTCACATGAGCCTGGGTTGGACGCTCCACCTCCAACCGCCGGGCCACCTCGTCGGCGACCTCAGCCTGGTCGGGCGCCGGGGGCGGACCGCAAAGCTCGTCGAGCAACCACTGCATCTCTGCCGGTCCCAGCGCCAAGGGTTCCGACACCGAAGACACGTCGCGCCGGCGAGCGGTCTCCAATACCACCAGGCGGTCGAGATACTGGTCGAGCAGGCGCGATGTCACCTCCGCGCCCACCCCCTGCCAACCCTCGCCGGTCACCTCGCTCACGTAATTCTGGAATGGAGCGATCTCGAGGTGCCGACTGCCGACCCGCGCAATGGTGTCGCCGTCACCGCCGCAACCGAGGGCTCCGCCCAATGCGATGACAGCCAAACACCAGCGAACACGACACAACGCGCTCATCCGCGAAGACTAACACGAATGACTCTGCCCACCCCCCAGCCGCCCACCCAAAGAGATTTCGGATTTCGGATTTCGGATTTCGGATTTGCCGCCCCCAAGCTTGAATCCCGAGCCTGGATACCCCAGTCGGCGTGGCGCTGTCGCGAATGCCGACCGGACGTGCCGTCTCTGACGATTTTGGGATCACGGCATCCCCCGCGAGAGGATGCTTCTGGCCCAAACATCGTCAGAGGGGGCACTCACGGGCAATGCCGATCCGGAGAATCGGGGTTTCCATGCCTGAAGAACCTCTCCGGGACGCACCGTTTCGCGCGCCAGATGGCCGCGTATCGCAGGCCGCAGCAGAGGTCCGGAATCGGCGCGATCACAATAAAGGTGGGGGGTGCGGCCGGCTCGAAAGCAGCCCGCCGGCGCGCCGCAGGCGCGTTCACCGGAGGTGCCTGGCATCCCTACATGACGTTGTCCTCAAACCGCCGGCGGCAGCGGAGTGAGCTCAGGCCTCATCCGAAGGAGGAGGCCATGAGCCACGCGCTGGCGACGGTGCTTCACCGCGGCCGCAAGGCCGCGAGTAACGTCGTATCGGCGTGCCTGGCATCCTCTCGCGGCAGCGCCTTCCCGGAACACAAGCACGGACGCGGGCAGGGAAACGGGCAGAGCCGCGGGCGAAGACCGCGGGCGGCGGGCGGGCACGAGACCGCCCGAATCGCCGATCACTGATTACTGATCACTTATGACTCCGTCACGGCCAGGGCCTCGAGAAGGTCAAGGATGTCGGCGATGTCGGATCCGTTATCGCCAGTTGGAAAAGTTATCTCCCCCGACGGGCTGAGGGTGGCGCCGGGCCTCTCGGTGACGACCTCGGCAAGCCTCGCTGAGGGCGTCACCGAGGGGTCCAGCCGCAATCGCCAACGCCGCCCCCGACGGGTCACCGACATCACTCCGGCACCACGCGCCGCCACCCGCACCCGCTGCGCCTGGGCCAGGGTTGCGACCTGGGGCGGCGCCGGCCCGTAGCGATCCGCCATTTCCTCGAGCAGCACCACCAACGCCTCCTCGTCCTCACAGGCGGCGAGGCGCTTGTAAAAGCTCAAGCGCAACGCCGGTTCGGGCAGATAACGTTCGGGAAGCTGCAGGTCCATTCCCAACCGAAGTTCAACCTCTCGTTGGATCGCCGCCGGACGTCCCTCGAGCTCCGCCACCGCCTCCTCCAGGAGCTGGCAGTAGGTCTCGAAACCAACCGCCTCGAGAAAACCGTGCTGCTCGGCGCCGAGAAGGTTACCGGCGCCCCGGATCTCAAGGTCCCGCGCCGCGATCCGAAATCCGGCGCCGAGCTCGCAAAACTCCCGGATGGCAGCCAGGCGAGCGCGGGCTGGCGGCGCCAGCACCCGGCCCGGTGGAACCAGGAAGTATGCGAAGGCGAGACGCTGTGACCGCCCGACTCTGCCTCGCAACTGATAGAGCTGGGCGAGCCCGAAACGATCCGCCCGATTGACCAGCAAGGTGTTTGCATTGGGAATGTCGAGGCCGTTTTCGATGATGGCCGTGGCGAGCAGGACATCGGCCTCGCCGTCGAGGAACGTGCGCATGGCGCGCTCGAGGTGGCGTTCCGACATCTGTCCGTGGGCCACTACCACCCGCGCCTCCGGCACCACCCTCCTCAGCCAGTCGGCGAAGGCGCCGATCGAACGCACACGGTTGTGGACGAAGAAGATCTGCCCACCACGCTCCATTTCATAAAGTACGGCTTCGCGCACGATTTCCTCGGAGAATTCGAGGACGCTGGTTTCCACTGCTTGCCGGTCCCGCGGGGGAGTCTCGATGATGGATATGTCGCGGAGACCACTGAGCGAGAGATTGAGCGTGCGAGGAATCGGAGTCGCCGACATGGCCACCACGTCGACCTCGGTGCGAAGCTTTTTTAGTCGCTCCTTCTGGGCGACGCCGAAGCGCTGCTCCTCGTCGAGAATCAGCAGCCCAAGATCGCGGAATCGGATGGCGTCTGCCAACAACCGGTGGGTTCCAACCACCACGTCCACGCGGCCGTCGGCCAGCCCCTTGATAGTTTCCGTGGTTTGGGCGGTTGATGAGAACCGCGACAACATTCGCGTCTCCACGGGAAACCCTTCAAACCGGCGGCGAAAGGTCTCGAGGTGCTGATCGACGAGAATCGTCGTCGGTGCGAGAAGAGCAACCTGCTTGCCCTCGAGCACCGCCTTGAACGCGGCGCGGATCGCGACCTCAGTCTTCCCGTAACCGACATCGCCACACAGCAACCGGTCCATTGGCCGCTCGGACTCCATGTCGCTCTTGATGTCTTGAACCGACCGTTCCTGATCCGGCGTGAGGTCGAACTCGAAGGCATCTTCGAACTCCCTCTGCCACGGCGAGTCAGGCGAGAATGCAAATCCCCTTGCCGCATGACGTACCGCCGCGAGACGCAAGAGCTCGGCCGCCATTTCGCGTACCGCTTTCTTGACCCGCGCCTTGCGCCTTCGCCAGGTGCCTCCACCCAGGCGATCGAGCCTGGGACTGACGTCGGCGTCACCGCCGGCAAATTTCTGAATTAAATCCGCTCGCTCGACCGGCACCAGCAGCGAGTCGCCTCCGTGGTAGGCGAGGGCCAACATCTCGAGCTCTCTGCCTTCTACCTCCACCCGCCTGAATCCTGAAAAACGCCCAATTCCGTGGTCCATGTGTACGACCAGATCTCCAGGACGGAGATCCCGCAGATCTGATGCGAAGGCCCTCGTTCCGGAGCGCCGCCGCCGCGGCGTCGGGGCGGCAGTGAGATCGCGGCGCCCATACACCGCGAGCCCGCCGTCCCACACAAACCCCCGCTGCGGCCCGCCTTCGACGATTGCCACTTCGCCGGCGGACGGCGGCGCAGCGACCGGCTCGATCCCCCCTTCACGCAGCAGATGGCTGAGGCGCCGGACCTCGCCGGCGGTGGCCGCCACCAGAACCTGCGCCACATCCTCTCCACGTCGCGCACGAAGCGTCGGCACGAGATCAGGCAGGCGGCGGATGAAACTCTCCGCGGGGTGGGTAGAAAGGCGGCGCCAGGTCGTTGAGCCGTCCACCAGCTCGAGGCTTTCCAACCGCAGCGAGGCGCCTTCGATCAGCGGTCGGAGCTGCTCCGGTGTCCGCAACAGGCGATGGGGCGGCGGAAGATCCATGGAGCGGCTGCAGAGGCCCTGCCACTCCCGTTCTTGGACCGTCCACCACCGACCAACTTCGCCCAGAACCTCGTCACGTTCGCAGACCACTGTCTGGTCTGCGAGATCGAGCCAGCTCATCGACTCGCCAACAAGGTGAAGTGCGCCCCACCACAGGCGTCTTTCGGCGCCCTCCACCATGTGCGCCGCCAGTGCCGGAAACTCACTCTCGAGCTCCGCAGCCGTCTCGAGAAGGCGATCCGGCCCCGCCGGAAAGGGGTTGAGGGGAAGCACCGAAACACGTTCGACCCCTTCGCCGCAGCTCCGCTGTGTGGTTGGGTCGAAGACTCTAATCGACTCCACCCTGTCGTCATCGAGCTGCACACGAACACCCAACTCGCCTCCAGGGTGGAGGTCGACCACCCATCCGCGAATCGCGAACTCCCCCGCTTCCTCCACAAGGTCGACGCGGTGGTAGCCGGCCGCTGAAAGACGGGCCGACAGTGCGACTGGATCGACCTGCTGCCCGAGCTCGAGGTCGTACGCAGCATCCGAAACTGCGTGAGGCGGCGGTATGGGCGATGACAGGATCCGCGCCGGAACTACCACGACGTCTACATCACCCCCCGCCACCCGGTGAAGCACTCGCACAGCCTGCAACCGCGAGGCCAGAGGAGGCTCGGCACCAAGGTATGGACCGGCAAGCTCGGCCGGCGCGACGGCTGTTCTGATACCGGGCGCGAGCAGACCCAGCCCGGCCGCCAGATCCTCCGCCTCCGTCACGTGCGGCACCACGATGAGCGCCAGGCCCTGCGGCCATCCATGAGCGGCAAGGGCGGCCACGGCCAACGAACGAGCCCCGGTATCTACCCCACCCACTGCGACACCTGGAGCATCGCCCTCTAGCTCGCGAACCAATGCGCTGAGGTCGGGGAGGGGGTATTTCGTCACTTCAGCTTCGATCCTAACCCGCAGGTTCCAGTTTTAAGTTTTTGGTTTTTAGTTTTTATTTCCCGGCCGCCCACACGGCGAGCCGGATTTCACAGCGTCTAACGGCTCAACGTTCAACTTTTGAACGTTCAAGTCTTTGACGGCTCACACCATCTTCAGCAGATGCCCCATTTTGAGCTTCTTCGTTTCGAGGTATGACCGGCTGCTGTCGGTGGGCGGCACCTCCAGGGGTACCCGTTCGGCAATTTCCAGGCCGAATCCGCGCAGCGCGGTGTATTTTTTTGGGTTGTTGGTCATCAGCCGTAACCGCCGCGCACCGAGATCGACCAGGATTTGAGCGCCGGTTCCATAATCACGTGGATCGGGCTTGAAACCGAGGTGGAGGTTTGCCTCGACCGTATCCTCTCCCCTGTCCTGGAGTTCGTACGCCCGCAGCTTGTTGAAAAGCCCGATTCCACGCCCCTCCTGGAGCAGATAGACAAGGATTCCCGAGCCTTCCTCCGCGATTTGGTGCATGGCGGCGTCAAGTTGATCGCCGCAGTCGCAGCGACGGGAACCGAAGACGTCGCCGGTGAGACACTGTGAGTGGACCCGCACCAGCACCGGCTCCGCCGAGTCGATCGTGCCCATCACCAGCGCGATATGTTCCTCGCCGGTCACGCGGTTGCGGTAACCGTAGATGCGAAAGTCCCCCGCCTCAGTCGGCAGGGCGGGCCCCGCGATTCGTTCAACCAGCTTCTCGGTCCGCATCCGGAACGCGATGAGATCCGCCACCGTGAGGATTCCGAGTCCATGCTCCCGTGCGACCTCCCGGAGCCGCGGGAGGCGGGCCATCTGACCGTCGTCATCCATGATCTCGCACAGCACGCCCGCCGGTGTGAGTCCGGCCATTCTCGCGAGATCGACCGACGCCTCGGTGTGGCCAGCCCGCTTGAGCACGCCGCCCCGACGAGCCCGCAGCGGGAATGTGTGTCCGGGCATCTGGAGGTCGTCCGGCCTCGTCTTCTCGTCGACCAACGCCCGCACCGTCGCCGCCCGGTCGTGGGCCGAGATACCGGTGGTCGTCCCCTCCTTGACCTCGACGCTGACGGTGAAGGCGGTTCCGTGAGTGGAGGTGTTTTTCTCCACCATCAGCGGCAGCTCAAGCGCGTCGCAGCGGCTCGGGGTCAACGAAACACAGACCAGGCCCCGGCCAAACCGGGCCATGAAATTGATCGCCTCCGGCGTCACCTTGTCGGCGGCGAGAATGAGATCACCCTCGTTCTCGCGGTCCTCGTCGTCGACCACGATGATCTGCTCTCCGCGGGCCATCCGCACCAGCGCCTCTTCCACGGTGATAAAGACGCCGTCCTCTCGATCCGTCATGCACATCTCCCGGTGCCGCGCAAAAGCGGCGAACCAGAATGGTAGCTTGGCGCGATTCACGCTGCAAGCGTGAACCGCGCAAATTAGGAATTATGAATTAGGAATTATGAATGCCATCCACCCAAGCAATATTTCGGATTTCGGATTTGCTGGCCACGCACCCGAAGAACCACAGAGGCACAGAGAGGACACAGAGGAAAACACAGAGAATTTCTCAACTGGCCTCGATGCAACCGTGACATGCCCACCAATCCTTGGAAGAAATATGAGTTTTGAGTTTTGAGTGCCCGCCCAGCCACCCCCAACTTGAAATCTCTACTCGGAGCCTACAGTCGGCGCGCCGTCCGTGCTGACCGGACGTGCCGTCTCTGACGATTTTGGGAGCATGGATTCTTGTTGCGAGTGGATGACTCTGGCCCAAACATCGTCAGAGGGGGCACTCACGGGCAATGCCGCCGCGGAGAATCGGGATGTTTACGTCGGAAGACACTTGCCGGAGCGAAGTGGCCGCGGGCGCAAACCGCCGGCGGCAGCGCAGCGAGCTCAGGCCTCATCCGAAGGAGGAGGCCATGAGCTACGCGCTGGCGACGGTGCTTCGCGACGGCCACAGGCCGTCAGCAACCCCCGGACGGCGGGCGGGCACGGAGACGAGCACGGGTTTGGGGGTATAGAATCCATTAGCGTTATGAGTGAAGACATCATCTACCTCGACTACAACGCCTCGACGCCGTGCGATCCGCGGGTGGTGGAGGCGATGCTTCCCTATCTCACCAGAACATTCGCCAACCCGTCGAGCCGCCATCATCGGCCGGGCC
>PVMS01166744.1_pt1 | contig 12672 bp, 13 predicted proteins | sample 1853461 | NCBI WGS metagenome assembly PVMS01 (sample SAMN08582032, study PRJNA380276) | Marine sediment metagenome, whole genome shotgun sequencing project. | isolation source: ocean sediment barecode stripped | collected 2017 | reverse complement strand
GTTTGAACACGCTATGAACAGTGAATGAACAGTATATGAACAATATTTCACCCATTGCTTATTACCTCCTAGGGATTAAGAGTTGTTGCTGTGGAGAAGAGATCGAGGTTTAATCAGGCTTGCTTGTTTACGAGAAGAGGAATTACCTTGATTGTTAGTAAGGCTGAACGATAAGGAAAAGGTTCTGCCTATTGTACTGTAGCGCCCACCATACTGTTCAAAAGACAGAACTCCTTCTTTTCCCTCTATTAAGCCATCCGGCAGTAAAAAATAACTATCATAGATAAGCCGGGGGTTCTGGTTATGCCGATAGCCTCCGGCACATTAGTTCAAGACCTGCTTTGCTGTTACATAATGGCTGTAACTTACGGCTGCCGTTACGGTAAATCGTTATGCCTTTTAAATTTTCATCATAAGCCAGCATATAAACTCTGGCTATATCTTCTCGCGTAGCTGTTTCAGGTAGATTAACCGTCTTGGATACGGCGCTGTCAGTGTTTCTCTGGAAGGCGGCTTGTATCCTTATATGCCATTCGGGTTTTATTTCGGGGGCGGTAACAAACAGCCGTTTGATATTATGCGGAACATCCTCCAGGGTGATTAACTGGCTGCCGCCAGCCAGCGAATTCATCATGTTTTCTGAATAGAAGCCATCTTTTTTGGCAATCTCTTCAAAGTATGAATTTACTTCAAGCAACTGGTTGCCTCCGAAAAGGTTACGCACAAAGATAATGGCAAAGACGGGTTCGATACCGCCTGAGCAGCCGGCTATCATACTCAGTGTGCCGGTAGGAGCGATAGTGGTACACGCAGCATTTCTGATAGGCGGACTGTCGGATACATCGTAGATACTGCCTTCAAAAGCGGGGAAAGCGCCACGATCTTCGGCTAATCCCATAGAGGCTTTATGTGCTTTTTCATTTATGAATTGCATAACCCTGCCAGCCACCCCAACGGCTTTTTCTGAGTCATATGGGATACCAAGCTGAATAAGCATATCGGCAAAACCCATAACACCGAGCCCTATCTTCCGCGTCTTTTTCGTCATTTCCTCTGTTTCGGGGAGGGGAAACCTGTTAATATCGATGATATTATCCAGAAATCTGATGGCTTTTTTCACCACTCCGGCCAGCTTTGGATAATCAATCTCGGCGATTCCATTTTCTTTCCGCAGCATCCTGCTCAGATTTATAGAGCCAAGGTTGGAAGATTCATATGGAAGCAGTATCTGCTCTCCGCAGCCGCAGACACCTTCTATCCTGCCCAAAATGGGGGTGGGATTGTCCTGTTCTATGCGGTCGATAAAGACAATGCCGGGATCACCCGTTTTCCATGTCTGCTCTACAATAATATCGAATACCTGTCTGGCGTTAAGCGTGCCTGTGGTTTGAAGGGTGCGCGGATTTACAAGGTTATAATCGGAACCGGATTTTACCGCTTGCATAAATTCGGTAGTGACGGAGGCGGAAAGATAGAAATTTGTTAAAACATCCGGGTTGTCCTTGGCTAATATAAATTTCATTATATCGGGGTGGTTAACATTGAGAACCGCCATGTTGCAACCCTGGCGTATACCGCCCTGCTTGACGGCACCTATGGCAGTGGAAAAGCTATCCAGAAAAGAAACCGGGCCGCCGGCAGCCCTTTTACCGGAAGAAACCGCATCTCCCTGCGGTCTTATACCGGAAAAGGAGAAACCGGTGCCGCCGCCGCTCCTGTGAATAATGACAGCATTGTTAATGGCATTAGAAATGGATTCCAGTGAATCGTTAACCGGAACCAGGAAGCAGGCTGATAGCTGCCCCGGCCCCCGTCCGGCATTGAGCAGGGTAGGTGAGTTGGGCAGAAACTCCAGATTAGCCATAAGGCGGTAGAATCTATCCTCCCATATGCCGGTATCTGCTTCGGGGTTGTAAATGAGTTCAGCCGAGGCGATAGCCCGGGCTACGCGACGAAACATTTCATCGGGCGTCTCGATTATTTCACCCTCTTCATTTCGTCTCAAATACCGCTGTTTAAGAATAAAAAGCGCGTTATCGGTGAGCCTAGTATCCGAAGCCGGGCGCTGTTCTTCTTGTGTATATTTCGCCATTGTTAAAATATCCTTATCGATTTATCGCCGATTCTTTTCATTTCCAGTGTCAGGCAGTTAACCTTATTGAGATGTTTCCTTGCCAGTACGGCTGCCGCCTCCACCTCTCCCGCGGTAGCCGCCCGCCAGGGATTATCGCCCACCGGAAAGTAGGCATCTATCCTTAAGGGGATGCTGCTATCGATATTGCCGATAAACCTTGCAACACGTTCGATTTCATATGCGTCTATATAGTCGGGGATAAGAACAGTTTCAGCCTGCAGTTTCTTACCTAGGCCGGAAATAGTAGCAAAGTTTCTGAGAATTGCTTTATTTGATTTGCCGGTGTAATCACGGTGAAGCCTCTCTGAAAGGGCTTTTATACTGAAAATGACCTCGTCTATGTGCTCTAGGTCGATTAGTTTGAAGCCGTTGGTGAGCATAATGTTATAACAGTTAAACTTGCGATGAAGGGCTTCAGCCAGTGCCGGCAATTCCGGGTCCAGGGCGGGCTCGGTACCCATAAAGATAACCCGCTCAACATCAACATACTCAAGAAGAGCCATAACCTCTGCCAGAGACAGAAAGCGGGTCGGCGGGCTCTCTTTTGGTTTTGTTTTCATCTTTGCGATAGGGTCATCGAGCAAGCCGAAGTCCAGCTTTTCATAATGTGTGTAGCATGCCTGACAGCCAAGGTTGCAATCTGTCCAGAGATGGACATCAAGCGACTTGAACTCAGACTCATAAGCGATGTGATAGATTTTCATTAAGTCTCAAAATTATTGATTAGTTGCTAAAAGAATGCCTATATCTAATCACATATGGCGGATTAATTCAAAGAGCAACCGAAGTGCATGGTATCGCAGGCGTCTTTTAGTATGCAGAAGGCATAGTTTGCGTTGGCGAAACTTCGCCGATATTTTCTATATTCTATTATATTTAACTGTAATGCAAAAATAAGGTTAAAACTATGACATTAATCACAATAGCTTGTATTCTACGAGCCAGCTTTGGAATGACGGCGCCAGGGCAGGAACAGAGATACACCGATCAAAATGATGGATGGCAACCCGAATAACCATAAAAAAGTCCAGGCGGCAAACTCCTCATACTCGGTAAATGAGCCGCTAAAGTTCTGAATGGTGAACAGCAGCAGCAAACAAGTAACCACAGGCGTTTAAATTATCGCTTAATGCAAAAAAGCTGTTGTGAGTTTAAAGGTCTCCTGCTTAAAAAATGATGAACTTGCTTAGAGATGAGATTAGCGGTATTTACCTCTTTTTAAAAAGGAACCGCAGCGAAGTAGTTTTACTGAGTTTTACCGTTCTTTTTGTCATACTTAAAGCATACCACCCGGTATGGAATCAATGGTTCAGTTATTTACTGTATTATGCCTTTTTGCCGATACTGGTTATCATCATTATCCTGAGAAAGAACCCGCTGGATTTCGGGTTGAAGTTTGGAAATCCCAGGATATGGGGTTTATATGTCGCCATAACATGCCTTGTCGGGCTGCCGATACTCTATTTCGCCTCCTGGAGCGCTCCACTACGGGAATATTACAGGATAGAACAGTTCAATCCACTTATATATTTTCTGGAAACGGCTGTTCTTTTATTCGCCTGGGAGTTCTATTTTCGCAGTTTTCTACTCTTTGGGCTGAAAGAAAAACTGGCAGAAAAAAGCATAATTGTGCAGATGATTCCTTTTGTACTCCTTCATATCGGAAAGCCGGAAATAGAAGTGCTGAGCACTATCGTTACGGGAATATACTTTGGTTATATCGCCTATCGCGGTAATTCATTATGGCCGGCATTCATTATTCACCTGTTTATCAACATCTCAATGGTGTTTTTTATTAATCTTTTATAGCTAGAATGTAACTTTACAGCTGTGGATTGTTGATAATAATATATAAAATATGTAGAATGTATATGACAATTAGTAACGCAAACTGAGGCTTGGATAAAAGAAGGAGGCACTTAAATTGTCTCCTTCGTTATTAATTAGTTACATTGATAGCAACGGAGGCTGCGATGCCCATTTATGAATATGAATGTGAAAAATGCGGTTTAAAGCTTGAGCTGATGCGGAAACTCGGCGATGATAGTGAAGTCAGATGCACACAGTGCGGTGGATGCACGCGCCGGATATATTCATCGGTGCCTTTTATTTTCGGAGGCACACGCTGGGTGGGTGAGAAGAGAAAGAAAAAAGAGAGCGCTCCGCCGGAGAAGCCAAAAGATAGTAAGGCAAAACCAGAAAAAAACCCCAAGTAAGCTGGCGCTGTAACAATTCAAAGCATTGCTTTTTAAGCTTTTTAATAGGAAGAAAATATCCCTTTAGCGAAGAAACATGTTCTCCGGCAAGCCGTCGAATCTTCGGTCGCATACAGGACAGTAGAAGGTAACCCTGGTTATTTTGAGGTCTGTGCCGACTGCCCTCTCGAAAGTGGCTACTGAGCATTCCTGGCTATCGTTAGGGCAAACTGCACATAGAGATTACCTGTAACCGCTTTCGGGATCAAGGAAGTTAATCTCACCTTTTTGCATCATCTGTTCAATCTTTTTATTGTCCTTTATCTTTTCCATTTACCCCTCCAGATTATAATTCTATCACTTCCGCCGCTATTTCATAGATAAAAGATTGCCCTCTATAAATGATGTTTTGGTACTTATGTTATTATAGGAACGTGCAGGATTTAGTTGATATCACGATTATTGGCGCCGGGGTTGTCGGCCTGGCGGTGGCGGCAAAGGTAGCCGCTAAAAACAGGCAGGTCTATGTTCTGGAAAGGCATGCCACTGCGGGTCAGGAGATAAGCAGCCGCCACAGCGGCATTATACATGCCGGTATCTACTACCCGGAAAATTCCTTAAAGGCGAAATTGTGTGTCGCCGGCAACCGCTTGCTTTATGAGCTGTGCCAGCAGAGCAGTATAGGCTGCAAAAAGACAGGCAAACTGATTGTGGCTGCTGTTAAAGAAGAGGCGGAAGAGCTGGAAGCACTGATGGAAAAGGGAAACAAAAACGGCGCTAACGGACTTAAGATGTTATCAGCAAAGATGCTGAAGCAACTGGAGCCGAACATAGAAGGGGTGGCTGCCATTCTTTCCCCTGAAACCGGGATTATAGATTCGCATGCCCTTATGAAACACTTTGCTGCCAGGGCAGGGAGCGAACAGGCCCAGATTGCCTATATGACCGAGGTGGTCGGTATAGAGAGAGCTGCTGGTGGTTACAGGGTGGAGGTTAAAGACGGCGAGGGAGGATTTTCTTTTATTACGAGAGTATTAATCAATTGTGCCGGTTTGGGCAGTGACAGAGTGGCTGAATTAGCCGGCATAGATATAGATGATGCCGGTTATCGGTTGCATTACTGCAAAGGTGAGTATTTCAGCGTAAGCGGTGATAAAGGAAAAATGGTAAGCAAGCTGATATTTCCGGTGCCGCCACACGGATTAACCGGCGTGGGTATCCATGTCGTCATTGACCTGGATGGGAGGATGCGCCTGGGTCCCAGCATTCGTTACGTCGATGAGCTAGATTACAGCGTTACCGACGAGCATAAACAGCTTTTCTACGATTCGGTAAAGGGATTCCTGCCCTTCATAGACTATGATGACCTGCAACCGGAGATGGCCGGTATCAGGCCAAAACTCCAGGGGCTGGGCGAGGATATAAGGGACTTCGTTATCAGGGATGAGGGGGACAGGGGACTGCCCGGTTTTATAAACCTTATCGGTATTGAATCACCCGGTTTGACTGCTGCCCCGGCTATAGCCGAATATGTTGCAGGGATGGTTGACGAAGCGCTATCCGATTCGTAGCAGAACGGTTATTATACTGCGGAGGGAGACTTGATCTCCGCATCTGCCTTGTTGAAAAAGGTAAGCGTATCCTGGGGACAGATTTCTATACATTTACCGCAAAGTGTGCACTTTTCAATATTGAATTCGGGTATGGCTTCCTCTTTATTCCAGGTTATCGCATCGAATTCACAGGCGTTAAAACACTTGCGGCAGTGTATGCAGCCGTACTGGCACTTCCCACGGCCCGGGATATCACGCAAGGGCTCGTAGCTGCAGCGCAATGAAACCTTTGTACCTGCCGCAACCAGCTCAATCAGATTATGCGGGCATTCGCTGACACACACAGACCGCAGCCGGTGCACTTTTCGAAGTCTATAACGGCTATGTTCTTTTCTTTATCTATGGATATGGCATCATAGGGGCAAGCCTTCAGGCAATCCCCGAATCCAAGACAGGCATAAGGGCATTTCTTATAGCCACCCCAGAGTTGAGCCGCTGCTTTACAGGATTCTACCCCGGAATAATTATAGATAATCTCAGAATTGCCGCCACAATGCAGAAGAGCCTTCTTGCGAAGAGCCGAGGCATCCAGTTTAATATCAAGCACTTTCTCCAGGTTACTGATGGTCTCGGAGCTTTGCAGGGCAACGGGGCAGGGTTTTTCCGTAATCATTTTGGTATCCTTGGATAGCTCCTGGGCATAGCCAAAACAACCGGCAAAACCGCAGGCGCCGCAATTCACACCAGGCAGGGCACCGCTTATCTCTTCTATTCTCTCAATACCCTTTACTTTGTGCGGGATCTTAACATAGGCAAGGTATATTATGGCACTGGAAAGCATGCCTATGGCTGTTAGTATAAGAATAATAACCGGGTTCATTTTAAATCATCCCCCCGAATCCGGCGAAAGCGAGTCCCAGCAGCGTTGCCGTTATGAAAGCTACCGGTAGCCCCTTCATTGATTTAGGGCTGTCGGCTATTTCCAGCCTCTCCCGTATGCCGGACATAATCGCCAGCACCAGTGTAAAACCTATACCGGCGCCCAGGGCAGCTGCTATACTCTCCGGGAGAGAATATGATTCTCTGGCGTTCAAGAGCGTAATACCAAGCACGGCGCAGTTGGTTGTTATAAGCGCCAGATATATGCCAAAGGCATTGTAGAGTGCAAAACTGGTTCTTATAATGAACAGCTCTATTATCTGTACCAGCGATGCTATAACAAGTATATATATGACGATATCCATAAACTCGACTTCAAAAGGAATAAGGATATATCTGGTAATAACCCAGGTGACAGTAGATGCAATAAGCATTACGAAGGTTACTGCCGCCCCCATACTGACAGCGCTGCTAAGTTTCTTGGATACGCCGAAGAACGGGCACAGCCCGAGGAACTTTACCAGGATAAAGTTATTGATTAAAGCCATACCGACGAATAGTGAAATAAGCTCAGTCATTCTTTTTCCGTCCTATCCATTTGAATAGAGCCATCAGCAGCCCGATAACGAGGAAAGCCCCCGGCGACAATACGAATATAGTCAGCGGGTGTTCACTGAAAGCTGGCAGTGTAAAAGACAGGCTGCCGGCATTAAACAGCTGTTCAAATAATGATATTGTAATCCCGCCCGTTCCCAGTAACTCTCGCAGGAATGAGATTAATATTAAAGCCAAGGCGAAACCGACACCGATACCAAGAGCGTCGGCGATTGAACCGATTACGGGATTCTTGGAGGCAAAAGCCTCCGCCCTGCCGAGGATGATGCAGTTGACAGTTATCAGCGGCAGATATATCCCCAGTGACTGGTATAAGGTTGGCACATAAGCCTGGAATACGAGGGTAACGAGAGTAACGAAAGTGGCAATGATGACGATAAAGGTTGGTATGCGCATTATCTTGGGCACAATTCTTCTCGCCGCAGATATTATTACGTTAGAGCAGAGGAGAACAAAAATCACAGCGGCGCTCATTCCCAGTGCGTTGTCAAGCGAATAGCTGACCGCCAGCGCCGGGCATAAGCCTAGAGCAAGTATAAAAATGGGATTGGAAACTCCTATTCCCTTGCTGAACTCCTTGGCAAAACTAGCCATCTGCCTATTCCACTCCCTCTATCAGCTTCACTTTTTCCATAGCCGTATCCCTGACGGCATCAATAACAGCTTCGGAGCTTATTGTCGCCATTGCCAGGCCGTCAATCTGGCCGCCGTCCTGTCTAAAATCGACAGCATCAATGTTCAAACCGGCAAACTGGCCTGTGAAACCATCTCCGGTTATCCTGTCACCAATGCCTGGCGTTTCCTGCTGTGAGAGTATAATTATACCCTTTACCGTTTCCGAATCCTCTAGCCCGACGAGGATAGCGATATCACCGGAATAACCGGAGCCGATGGCAAGGAAAGCATAGCCGATGGGTACTCCACCAGACAATAGGGTGAATACCTCGCTGTCTTCATTATAAACGGAGCTGTCTATTTCGGGGAAAATGCTCACCAGCTCTTCCTCCACCTGCTGCTGCAGCCGGGCTTGGAGCACGGCGCTGGTAAAACTTTCGGTGAAGATAAGCAGGGTTACCGATATAAAAACTATAAGGGTGACAAACATTATCGGATATATTTTACGCAGCAGGCTAGGCATCGTCTTTTACCGCCTTTTTGAAACCGTATGGTTTTACCTTTAAAAACCGGTCAATAAGCGGAGTAACGGCGTTCATCAGCAGTATGGAATAGATAACGCCTTCTGTTGCTACCTCTTTTATTAATGATATTACCAGTACCTCTCCAAACAGCTCTTCCACCAGTTTTAATCCATAGAGCCGCATCAGTACCAGTAATATACCAACACCGATGCCAAAAATAATCCTTCCCTTTTTTGTCATGGGGGATGCCGTTGAATCGGTCGCCAGGAAGAAAGCCCCCAGCATCAGGCTGCCGGTGAGCAGCTGATAAATAGGGTCTGCACCCAGCATGGCGCTGAAAATGAAGGTGGTGGCTATGACTGCCAGCGGTATGCGCCAGTCTATGACACGAAGGTAGATTAATATAATGCCACCGATAAGAATCAGAAGTGCCGAAGTCTCTCCAATCCCACCGCTTGTATCGCCGATGAGCATTGAAAGCTTGCTTGTGTTTGCGGCGAAGTTTTCGCTTAAGGGAGCCGTTGCTAATGTTATTTCGGAGCTGAAGCCCGTCGGCGCTATCCATTTTGACATCTCTACCGGGAAGCAGGCATGCATGAAAGCCACACCGCCCAGCACGGGGTTGAAGATATAATGCCCCAGACCGCCGAAAGCTTCTTTGACAATGGCGATGGCGACAAAAGCACCGACGGCTACCATCCATAGCGCTATAGTTGGCGGCATTAACAGCGCCAGCAGCAAACCGATGACAATGGCGCTGCCGTCCATAACGAATGCCCGTCCCCTGATCCTCTTGGACAGGTATTCTGTAATTAATGCAGTGGCGATGCTTACGGCAATTACCGATAAAGCATTGTAGCCAAATAAATAGATGGAGGCGGCGGTGGGCAGGAGAAGGGCGAGCAGGGTGATATACATCATCCTGCTGGACGAAAGCCAGTTTCGTATATGCGGCTCCGGCGAGATGGCCAGTTCCCTGGTTGGAATGTTCTTTTCCTGCATCATTTCTCTACCACTGCCCTCTTTTCCAGTTCGGCTTTGGCTATCCTTATGTACAGCACCAGCGGGATATTCGCCGGGCATATATAGGCGCAGGCGCCGCACTCAAAGCAGCTGTCTATGTAATATTTCCTGCAATCATCATATCTACCGGCCTTAGCGTATATGGCAAGCATATTGGGGACAAGGCGTGCCGGGCAAACATCCAGGCACTTGCCGCACCTGATGCAGTCACGCTCTTTTAAAGGGCTGCTTTTGTCTAATACTATGCTGCTTAATCCTTTTGTAACCGGGAAATCCAGGTCATAAAAGGGGGTTCCCATCATAATCCCGTTTATAATAGCCTCGTTGGCTTCTCCCTTTATACCGCCGCAGTAATCAATCAGATTTCTCAGGGGCGTGCCCAGCCTTACCGAAAGGTTCATTGGCCGGTTAACGCTGCCGGCAATGGTTATAACCTTTTCGATAAAAGGTTTGCCGGAGCTTACGGCATCATTTATAGCCTTTGCCGTAGCCACATCAAATACAGCGACACCGACGTCGGCCGCCGTCCCGTTGGCAGGAATGTCTATATCCAGAACGGTCTTTACAAGGCTTGTTTCGGCAACCGCCGGGTATTTTTTCTCCAGCAGCGTAATCTTGATATTCTTAAAACCGTATGCACTGACCAACTTTTCTACATTGTCTATAACATTGTATCTGTCATTATCTATGACAATGTAGATAGTGGCGCTGGGGAGAGCTCTATTTATTATTTTTAATCCGGAAAACACCTGTTCGCCGTTTTCAAGCAGGAGCCTGATATTTGATGTTAAATACGGCTCGCAACTGCAACCGTTCAGAATAATTGCTTTTATCCCTTCGCCTTCAGGTCGTGATAGCTTTACATAAGCAGGCATAGTATCCAGGCTTCCGGTAATGCCCGCCTCCCTTATAATCTTCACAGTTTCCTCTGCCGAAAGAGTCTCTGGATTTTGCGGAGCTGTCTCTATCCATTTGTCTTCACCATCAGAGGTTATGGCTATGGCATCCACCGGCCGTCCGCTGGCCGGTTGTATAAGTTTGATTATGCCGGATACTTCACCTGAGAGAGTGGCATGGATGGGGGCAATATTAAAATCATCCGAATCCGCTATCTTTTGCCCGCTGAGAACCTTTTCTCCCTTTTTCACAAGGATGTTGTAGGAACCATTGATGTTATCCAAAGGCAGAATAACCTTTTCAGGCAGAGGAAGCGGCTCAATAGGGCTATCGGGGACGGGCATACGGTAAGGAAGCTGTACTTTGTAGCTTGGGCCATTCCTTCTCAAAAATAAAGCCATTCTATTTTCCTAACCTGAATTATCTGATAAACCGGAAGATTTATAAACAACCTTGTCGGCGTTAACCAGCAGACATTCGGTATTATCCAGCGCCTCAACCATCTCCAGACCGGTTTTGGGCCCCATTGCAAAGACTGAGGTAGCCAGAGTATCGGCCAGGGTGCCGTCTTCGGCTATTATGGTAGCACTTATGCATTCGTTTGCCGAATAGTCTGTTTTCGGATTCATTATATGGTGTACTTTCATATCCGGTGTGAAATATCGCTGGTAGTTGCCAGATGTGGTTATAGATTTATTTGAAAGTGAAAGTGTAGCCAGCGGCTGGCTGGCATTGTTCGGATTTATAATGGCAATTTGCCATGGTTCACCTCCGGGCCTGGAGCCAAGGACGCTTATATCGCCGCCGATATCCACCATGGCATGCTCTATGCCCTTGCTTTCAAGTACACGAACGGCTTCGCTAGTGGCATAGCCTTTGGCAATAGCACCGAGGGTGATTTTCATTCCCTCTGCCGTAAAGGATATCCTGTCACTGGCAATATTTATTTTATCCGAACCGATGAGTCCGGCCACTAAGTTTATTTTTTCCTGTTGAATTTCGGGGCTTTCCTTCCATAGTTCACCTATGTCCCACAGGTCAAGAAGAGGTTGCACGGTTATATCAAAATAACCGCCCGTTTGCCGGTAATAATTTTGGGACATTGTTGCAAGCTTGAGTAGATCGTCGGAGGGATTGTTCAGATAACCGTCACGGTTAAGCCGAAATGCCTCGGCGTTTTCGTCGAATATCGAGGCCCGGCTTTCTATTTCCATGATTCTGGAAAAGGCGGCATCTATGGCATCCATACCGCTTTCCTCATCCGGGGCATAAACTGTTATTCTGGCGAAAGTGCCCATCAGGGGATGGGTTTTCTTAAACCTTGGAAGAGATTTAAAGAAATTGCCGGCGAAAGCAAATGAGCCACACATTACAACAAGAAATAATCCTGCATCCCTGAGGAAACTTCTTCTTGATATGCCACTGGTTTTTAATTGACTCATAGAATATTATCCGATAAAAATAGAGCATAGAAAGTGAAATAATATAATATAGCCTTATATTTTGTCAAACAGGGGCGGATAATATTGCATTATCCCTTTATCACACCGATTGGTTTTGTCCTGGCGATAATTCTGGAGATACCGGCATTGTGGGCGATGTTGACGACTGAGGTTACATCTTTGTATGCCTGCGGGGCTTCTTCGGCCAGGCCGGACAGGCTGCCCGTGCGCACTATTATACCGCGGGCTGCCAGCGACTCAAGTACATCCCTGCCCCTGAGGTGACGCTTGGCGGCAGCCCGGCTCTGCATTCGTCCGGCGCCATGGCAGGTAGAGCCGAAGGTCTCTGCCATCGCCTGTTCGGTGCCAACAAGAACATATGAAAAGCGTCCCATATCGCCGGGAATAAGAACCGGCTGGCCTATCCCTGAATATTTCTGTGGAATGTCAGGGTGGCCGGCGGGAAAAGCCCTGGTGGCACCCTTGCGGTGGACGCAGAGCCTTTGTTTTTTACCATTGACAGTATGTTCCTCTATCTTGGCGATGTTATGGGTTACATCATAAATAAGCTCCAGCCCGGCATCTGCCGGCTGAATGCCCATTACCCGGCAGAAAGCCTCTCTTACCCAGTGGGTGATGCACTGGCGGTTAGCCCAGGCGTAATTGGCGGCACATTTCATTGCCGCAAGATAGTCCCTGCCTTCGGCAGAGTCTACGGGGGTGCAGGCGAGCTGGCGGTCTGGTACGCTGATGCCGTATTTTTTCATAGCGGATAACATCAAGGTAATGTTATCC
>PVMS01147657.1_pt1 | contig 12672 bp, 7 predicted proteins | sample 1853461 | NCBI WGS metagenome assembly PVMS01 (sample SAMN08582032, study PRJNA380276) | Marine sediment metagenome, whole genome shotgun sequencing project. | isolation source: ocean sediment barecode stripped | collected 2017 | reverse complement strand
TATCGTCATAGCGACCTACTTTCATGTAAGCCAAATATGGACGATGTTCGTACCACAACTTCCGGGGAGGAAGCCCGATGGATCGAGCCTGGTCAAAAGCAGCCGCTCCGTTCTGGTAAAAATCAGCATCGCCAATCAGCTCGCCGATACGCGTCAAGCTGGTACCCAGGTTGAACCAGGCGAACGCATTATCTGAGTTCTCACTAATATCGGCCTGAGCCCTGATGGCGGCATTCTCCCACATCTTCAACGGTTGTAAGAGGTCTGGGCCAAGTATTTGGAAGACCTCAGCTTCGCGATCTGGCTCATATACTACGTAAAACGTGTAATTGAAATGCCCCCAGAATTCTTCCAAGGACTCGAAGGTTTCGGTCCGGCCTTGTGGATCAGGTTGCACATAGCTATCTAAGCCGTAAAACTCTTGTTTATCTTCATCGTAGCCAAGGACTGTAAAATAGTGACCGAACCAACCCGTGGCACCGGTCGTGCCTGGCTCGTAACCCTTCTCTACGACGACGGGAAAACCAGCATTGAGGAATCGCTTGATCATCTCCAACGTCCCCCCGCTGTGTGCAGTTGATCTCAGCTCAGTGAAGTCGTTGACATAGTCGCTCAACTGCCATGGACTGACATTCCGATCTTCGGGATTTGGCTTCAAGTAAGACGCGGCTTGGGTCTGCGTCGTTTCATCACCATACCAGTTGAGCACTTGAGTCAGGTTTGCAGGTCCGCAGTTGTTGAAAGTTTGCTGTATTCGTGTGAACCCCTCCAGACGAACCTGTTTGGGAAGAGGGGCCAACGTTGGAGTGACTGTCGGTTCCGGAGTGACTGTAGGAGTTGGCTCTGGAGTAGGGCTAGTTCTGGGGGATTGATCCGAATCTTCTTCAGCCGGCGAGATATCCGTAGGAATCGGAGTTTCTGTCGCACTATCTTCTTCCGGCTGGATAACGGCCGGGATAATGATACTTAGTGGTTCTACCGATGCCGCAGGGGCAGGCAGAAACTCGTCGACCGGGGCAACCTGCTCAATCAGTCCTTCAGTGAGGTCGCTTAGAAATGGACTGCGCTCTGCCAGGGCAACTCGGAAACGACCAGGAATTGCCAATACGACACTGGGCAAGACCATCAGCCCCACAATTAGCAGAACCTGTACCAACCCGATGGCCAGGATAATTCGTTTTGTGCGCTTACTTATCACAATTGATCTTACGCTGCCTCAAAAAACCAAAACACGAGTTTATCGCCTTGAATACCAAAGGCAAGAACTCTAATTTGATGTACCTGGATCTACCGTTGTCAACGATAATGCCGAATCAACCACGACTCTCTAAATCTTCCAAAGCAAGTGCGGCCGGTTCGAAATTTGGATTAAACCTAACTGCCCGCTCCAGGCTGGATAAAGCTTGATCATCCTGACCCAGGGCATCAAGAGCCAATCCCATGTAGAAATATGACTCTTCGAAATATGGCCTATCTTGTAGTGTTACGTCCGCAAGCACAATTACATCTTCATAACGCCCGATCTGGTAATAGGCCTCGTAGGGACCAAATTGATACCACAGCATACGCCATGGCAGCCCGATCGATCTGGCCTGGTCAAAGGCCGCAGCGCTCATCTCATATTCCTCGAGTTCATTATAGATCGAGCCAAGATTAAACCAGAGGAAAGCCTGATCCGGTTCATCCTTTAGTTCTGTTTGAACTTGAGAAAGCGCCCTAAGCCACATCTGCTCGTCGACCATATCCGTTCCGATAATTCTCTCAAGGTCATTGGCTTGCTCGGGCCGGGAAAGGACGATGTAGCTACGATTAAACTGCCGCCAATACCGGTCTAGATCGCCATAGTTTATCTCCCGCCCGTCTGTATCAGCGTTCTCGGCAGGCACTTCACTGGTCCCGAACCACGAATCGTAAACCCAGAATTGCTGGCTCGCGTCGTCGTAGGCAACGATCAGCAAGTAGTGGCCGTACCATCCCATCCATCGATATTCACCGGGAGGATCTAGCCCCAATTCGACGATAACAGGGTATCCATTGGCGACAAATCTCTTTAGTAAATCGATATCACCATTTGCCCGGCTAATAGCCGATAAATCTGTCTTTAAGTTTACATAATCTTCCATCTCGCCAGGGCTGACATTACGATCTTCTGGATTTGGTTTCAGAATCGTGGCTGTCTCTTTCTGATTGATGTTGAGACCAAAGAAACTCAAGCCCATAGCCAGCGTTGCAGGTCCGCAATTGTTCCAGGTTTGAAATTGATGATTGAAGGAAACCAATCGACTTGACGTTGGAATCGGTGGCAAGCTTGTTGGTGACGGTTGAGGTGACGGCATGGGTAATGAATCATCAGAGGGAATGGCAGAGTTGTTCCTCTTCTGATCGGCACCGCCCTGTACAGCATTATCTTGACCTGACGTATCTGCGGATTCATCCAGGGCAACGGAATCCAAAACCACCCCCTCTAATGGCGAGCCAATTTCAATCAATGTCGCGGCATCTATAACAATTGCTGCGGTGGGGAGTATTTCTACATGCTCTCGTTCGGCGAGTTCCTGAATTGGTTCAGGAAGGTAGGCAGCCACATAACGACTTGGAATGCTTTTCAATATGGCTGGAAGTTGCCATATTAGCAATCCAACTATCAGGATGATTATAATTAGAGAGAGGCGGCTTCTGCGCATAATTGGCTAGGGCTATCGGTTGAGCGGGTTCGCTGATACAGGCGAATTGGCGGCCATTATAACCCACTGAACGATGCGCCCAAACGAGCATTCGCCGGGGAATGTCCAGCTACTTATCGAACCCTCATGCAAATAAATGAGGTTCACCGGGCACTATCCAATGGATTTATGAACCTATACCATTGTATATCAGCTATTTGGTGGGGGGAGTCTGCCTTAAATAGACCTAGCCTTTATTCGGTTTCGATTCAAGTTCGAAGACCATGTGAGCGCTTTCACCGTCCGCGGAAATGCGCTTAAAACCACAGCGCTCGTACACGGCTATAGCCTGGTACCAATCGAGATTCGTCTCTACAAGAACTCGAGATAAGCCAAGCTCGCTAGCCAAACCAAGCAGGGTGGTGACGATTGAACTTCCAAGCCCCTGTCTGCGATAGCTGCCAGAAACCGACAGGCGCACAATCCTTCCTTCGTCTTCGTTTACCAGCAGCAACCCACCGACGCCGACAATAATTTCATCTTTGGCGGCGACCACAAAGTGGTGCCCTTGTGATAGGTAATAGCCTGCAATATTGTCGAGATCTGGATTCAGAGAGTGATCGATTTGATCGAAATGTTCCCCCAAGCCGCAGAGAATCAGGCTGATGGCAGCCTCCTGGTCTTTGGGCCTAAATTGCCGGATGGTGATCGATGGATCTAAGTGCGGTGACATGCCCCTTCAATTCCTAAGGATCTTCATTCAACCGTGACTCTCTTTGCCAGGTTTCTCGGTTGATCAACATCGCAGCCTCGCCGAACCGCGATATGATAGCTAAGCAATTGTAAGGGGATTATGTTTATCACCGGCGCAAGAAGAGGAGGAGTCTCAGGCACATAGATTACATGGTCGGCGATTTTCTCGATCTTATCGTCTCCTTCCGTTGCCAGAGCTAGCACGATCCCACCTCTGGCCTTGGCCTGCTCGATCTGACTCACCATCTTTTCATATAATCCGTCTCTAGTCACGATGGCCACCACGGGCATTGCCTCGTCAATTAGCGCGATCGGTCCGTGTTTCATTTCACCAGCAGGATACCCTTCGGCATGGATGTAACTGATCTCTTTTAACTTGAGGGCGCCTTCCATGGCAATTGGATAGTTTATCCCGCGACCGATGAACAGGAAATTACTCGCCTTAAAGAATTTGTTGGCCAACTTCTCATATTCAGGGTCATGTTCCAGAACGCGACCCGCCAAATTTGGAATTAAGGCCAGGTCGTCGACAAGTCTCCTCCATCTTGAAGACGCCAGGGTACCGCGCATCTGCCCGAGTATTAGGGCCAGCATGTATTGGTTGATCAGGGACACTGTGAAAGCCTTGGTTGTGGCGACTCCGATTTCAGGCCCTGCTTGCATCGGGATGAACCCGTCAGAGATTCGCATCGACTGGCTGCCGATGACGTTTACGATCGACCATAAGAGGGCACCCTGGCTCTTCGCCTGTTCGGATGCTGCTAAAGTGTCGGCCGTCTCACCTGACTGGGTGATGGCCAAGGCGACGGTGCCGCTGTCGACGATTGGATCGTAGTATCGAAACTCAGAGCTATATTCCACGTCGACGGGAATCCTGGCCATCGATTCAATAAGATATTTCCCGACCTGGCCAGCATAGAAGCTAGATCCGCAGGAGATAATGTACATTTTCTTCAAAGCGCTAACGATCTCAGGGGTAATATTTAGCTCGGGAATCGATATCTCATGCCTTTCGAAGTCTACTCTTCCCCTGAGCGTATCGATCAGGGCCTGAGGTTGCTCGAAGATCTCCTTTTGCATGAAGTGTTTGTATTCACCCTTAACAGCGCTGACCGGATCCCAAGGAATCGGCACCACTTCAATCTCAACTTCTCTTCCTGACAGTTCCCAGGCCTGAAATCCCTTTGATGTAACCAGGGCGATCTGCCCACTATCAAGAAAGGCCAGTTGCTGTGTATGCTCTAAAATGGCAGGCAGATCGGATGCAATAAACATCTCGTCCTCACCAACCCCGATGGTGATGCCCCCAGCATTGCCAAGCTTCGCGCATATTAGCTGGTCCGGAAAGTCAGGACTCATGGCCACTATCGCATTGGCCCCTTTCAGCTGTAGCAACGTATCTTGCACGGCTGTCAGAAAATCGTAACCAGCCTCGAGAAAACGCTCTACCATCTGGACGATGACTTCCGTATCGGTTTCTGAGCTAAAGGACACACCCTCAGCCGCAAGTTCGTCACGTAGCTCTGCATAGTTCTCGACTATCCCGTTGTGAACGAGGACGACTCTCCCATGCATCCCAGTGTGCGGGTGCGCGTTTTGTTGACTCGGCCGGCCGTGTGTTGCCCATCTAGTGTGACCGATGCCAATATTTCCAGACAGAGCGCCGGTCGAGAGCAGTTTCTCCAGGTTGGAGAGCTTGCCAACATCCCTACGAATCTGAATATGTCCGTTTCTTTCGAGAACCGCCAATCCGGCCGAATCATATCCTCGATACTCGAGCCGCTTCAGACCGTTAAGGATAACTTGTTGCGCCTCACGCGATCCGACGTAACCTACGATGCCGCACATTGCTTAGAACCTCCAAGCCTTGCTCGCGAAGCCGTTTCCGCTTTCATACGGCTTCTACGCTCAAAGCAGATCATAAGCGACGGACCCGTATTCAACTGTTGTCGATAAGGGGGGACGCCCCTCCTAATGGTTGGCTTGTCTGCTCGCTGAGCGACCGTCCAACACCACTGCCCATCTTTTTGTCGGCCGCTTACGCAAACCGCTTTGAAGGTGAACTTAATCCGGAGGGGGTAAAACACAGGGCGTGGTCACCCTGGGAGGCATCCGCTGATCTCTCGATTTTCCAGACAGCCAGAAGCTGAACTGTTAGCTCCGCCTCGCGACGGAGAACCTCCACCTCGTCAACCCCGAAAGGACGGGGTCCTTGCGCTATTGTTTTCCCGCTTATTCAATTATTAATCAATCTCCAGCGTAACCGCTAGGAGCGCCAATGTCAAGCTGACTTATGTATCAATTCGGAGCAAAACCTTAAAATTGTTGACAATGAGAACGTCTCTTGACAGAGAAGATGTGTCCTGTATAATTCGCCGTCCTAATTATTAGGATCGCTAACTTATTATATGACAGACCCAAACACCCTTGCCCGCCAAATCCTGGAGATCATACCGGCTGTAATGCGAACATTATCGGCCGATATGCGTGGTTCTGGTCGCCTACCTTCGCCCGCACATTTCGGCGTAATGGTGACCCTTGCTTACCAATCCTGCAATATAAGCGAATTGGCCGATGTCCAGGACGTCAGTTTGCCGACGATGTCCAGTACAATTAATACTCTCGATGAACGAGGTTGGGTTAAACGCACTCGGTCTATAGAGGACCGGCGCGTGGTCAACATCGAGTTAACTGATGCCGGTCTAGACCGGCTGCTCAAAATCAGGCAACATGCCGAGCGCAGGCTCTTGGAATTACTGGTCACCATCGACGACGAGGAGAGAGACGTATTGGCTCGGGGTCTCATGGTAATGAGCAGGATGTTTGAAGTGCCTGAAGGCCCGGCCTCAATCGAAAAGCCCATCGGCTAGGGAAAATCGAGCCGCGTCTAAATCAAGACATTCAATTATTGTAACGAAGCTAAATGTAAACACGGGCATATAGCGAAAAAAATTGGGGCAGTGTGCACATTCGACGTGACTCTGCTCAGCTAGAGGAGATAGAGAAGACCATGCTTACAAGAATTTTCGACCGGATCACAAGGCTCTCAATACGATTTCGATGGATAGTTATCGCCCTGGCGTTACTTGTTCTAGGCGGTGGCATTTACGCCATGTTTACCCTGAACCTGGAAATGCTCCCCGATATTGAATTCCCTCAGACCGTCGTTGTGGCTCAATGGTCGGATGCTGAATCGGCTGACCAGTTTCTAGATGAGATCACCATCCCACTTGAGGAAGCGCTGTCGGATATTGAGGGCGTCGTCAACCTTGAATCGACAACCAGCCGAAATTTTGCTTTTATCATTGCCCGAAACGAATTTGGACTGAACAAAGATGACATCATATCCGAGATTGAATCAGCAGTAGAATCCGTCGACCTGCCAGATGGCGTCGACACGCCAGAAATTATTAACTTCGGATTGAGTGATTTACCAGTTGTTGTTGCTAGCGCCTCCTCTGCAGAGATGACCTTGGCCGAGTTGAAGGAGCTGGTCGAACGAGATCTCGTTCCGGTTCTTGAACAGATCGAGGAAATCGACCAAGTTTCCGTCAGTGGTGGACAAGAGCTCCCTGCTGAAGTTGAGGCGGGTGCAGAGGCAGAAGCAGAAAGTGAGCAATCGGCCGAGTTACCGGGGGAAGAGCTTCTTCCGTTACCCCTATTTCTCAGTCAGACCGCCGAATCATTTGGTGTTGAGATTGAGTACGCTCAGGATATTACACCAGCGGTGCTGGCTCATTTCATTGGAGAAGTGACTGAGGAAGAGATGGTGCAGGGATTGGGGTTGTTCCAGCAACTTCTCCCATCGTTACCTGCGGAGACGCTGGCCTTATTACCGATCGAATTCGTCGAATCGTTGGAACCGGCTTTGCGTGAAGAACTCCAAGATCTTGCGTCGGATTTCGGTGGAATAGGTCAATACGATGCTTCTGAAGTTATAGAAATCCTCTCCCTGGAACTTACTAGATTACCCGAAGAAATCGTCTCGGGAGCGGCGGCCTTTGGCTTAACTATCGAGTATGCCCGGGATATTACTCCAGAATTCATGCAACAGCTGAATAGTTTCGGTCCCCAGGGATTGCAGGCGCTCCAGATGCTGACGGATGAGAATCTGCGAGCATTATTGCCAGAAGTTATCGCGCTCCTTCCTCTCGAGTTTCTGGAGACTTTGGATGAAGATCTTAGGGCGGAATTAGAGCTGATCGCCAGCGCCGCTCCGTCGCCAGAAGTTAGTGATCAGCCAGAGATAGGTGGTGATCCTGGAAGATTGCCCCAAGAACTCATTGATGGAGCGAGTCAATTTGGCGTAGCGATAGAGTTTGCCCAAGACATCACGCCTGAGTTCGTGCAATTATTAACTTCTTTCGGCCCTCAGGCCATACAGGCCTTAGAACTGCTAACGGACGACAATCTGCGAGCGTTGCAACCAGAGGTCATTTCCTTGCTCCCGCCGGAATTTGTCGAGACGCTCGACGGCGAATTAATTGCTGAACTCGACGCGTTGGCGGCTGAATTCGGTGGAGTGAGTGGTTCGGCCGCACAGGCTCAGCCAGATGAAGAGATTGAAACTGACCCTGACGCGCCGGCATTGAGTGGTCCCTGGTTGGAACCAGGACTCGATGGTTCGCCCTCATTATTCCAAACGGCGGCCGATCTCATTAACAACAACTTCGTGCCTGGCGCGGCGCCCCTGCTTAACTTCTTGCCAAATTCTCCGCAAGTCGAAGATCCATCCCTGATGTTATCTGCCTTGACGCCTGAGGTGTTGGCCTATTTGGTCGAGAACGAGGCGGGCTTCGTCGCCGCTCTTGATCTCATGATACTTGAATTGATGTCGCCAGAGGCGTTGATATTCTTGCTGGAGACATATCCTGATGACTTTGAAGCAGAAGACGCGGAGCGACTTGCGGGCATCGCCGCAGGGACGGTTGACGTTTTCATCCCTGATTCGAGCATTACTAGGACCGATACAAATCCCAGCGTGGTTCTCAATCTTTTCAAAAGAGGGGACGCTAACACCGTCGAGGTAGCCCATCGCGTGTTTGACGCACTGGATGATTTCCAGAGCAGCACGCCAAATGTAAGCTTTTCATTCGTTTTTGAGCAAGCGACCTTCATCGAGGATTCCATCAAGGGAGTAGCCAGAGAGGGACTACTAGGCGCGTTCTTCGCCATTGTGGTCATACTCATCTTTCTGAGTGGTCGAATTGGCGGCAAATTCAAATTTAGTTGGCGCTCGACAATCGTCGTAGGTGTGTCCATCCCGCTATCGGTTTTCTCAGCTATGCTTTTAATGCGCGTGATGCCGCCGACCTTAGGTACCTGGATGAATGACCTGGCAAATCAATCCGGAAACAGTGGGATCAGGTTCATAGCAAGACTTTTTCCCGCTACCATCACTCTAAATTTGATGACGCTTAGCGGGATGACGGTAGCCATCGGCCGAGTTGTTGACGATTCAATCGTGGTGCTCGAGAATAGTTTCAGATTCATTCAGCAAGGAGGGGATCGTAGAGAGGCAGTGCTGATGGGTACCAAGGAGGTAGCTATCGCTATTTTCGCCTCAACCGCAACAACGATCGCCGTATTCTTACCTCTTGGACTGACGGGAGGTATCATCGGTTCATTCTTCCTCCCATTTGGATTAACCGTAACCTATGCACTGGCTGCCAGTTTCTTTGTGGCCATCACCGTTGTTCCAGCCTTAACCTATGTCTTGATAAGGAAAGACAACATTCCTGACAAGCGCGAGTCACGTATGCAGCGCACTTACACCCCGATTCTGGAATGGACCCTTAACCATCGAGCGGTGACCATGGTTGTCGCCACTGCTATCTTCATTGGCAGCTTAGCCCTTCTTGGGCAGCTTCCACGGAGTTTTATCCCGGAGATTGGCGAGCCTACGGTAAATGTGGCTGTTCAGCTCCCCAATGGCACAGTCATGGTCGAGACAGATGCCCTGGCTCGTGAGTTCGAGGCTGCGGTTTCGGAACTTCATGGCGTGGAGCGTATTCAAGCTGAAGTCGGGAGTGGCGGCGGTTTTGAAGCATTCTTCGGCGGCAGTGGCGTTAGCCAGAATGTAGCCAATATTTCCATCTCTGCTGAAGATCCAGATGAATTGGTGGCCTTGACCGATGAAATACGTGAAATAGCAAACGATACCTTCGGGGAAGAGAATGCTGTGGTATCAGCGGCGTCGCAGACAGGATTCAGTGGATTTAGTCTGATCGTGGCCGGCGACTCTATGGAGGAATTAGAACCGGTCGCCGAGGATATCAAGATTGCCATCGGCTCTATCGACATTGACGAAGATGGGAAACCAGAAGTAGTCAATATCTCCAGCAATGTTGATCAGGAAATTGTCGGAGGCGACGGGACCATCATTCGAATCGATGGCAAGCCAGCCATTAGCTTCGCTGGGGAGCTTGAGACCACTGATACAATCGGTGTGACCGTCGCTGCCAAGCAGGCCGTGGAGGATCTGGCAACATTGCCTGATGGAGCCAGCGTGACCGAAGGATTTGAATCGGAGCAACAAACTCAAGGCTTTCAGGGGATGATTAAAGCCATTGGCTATTCCATTATTCTCGTTTACATAATCATGGCTCTTGCCTTCCGTAGCTTTATCCATCCATTTACGATTCTGTTTAGCCTGCCATTCGCCCTGGTAGGAGCTGCACTAGCTCTTTATCTGGCCGGTGCCGTTCTTAATATCTCGGCCATGATCGGTTTGATGATGCTTGTCGGAATCGTCGTTACCAACGCCATTGTTCTCTTGGAACTTGTTCAGCAGCTTAGAAAGAAGGGCGCCGTTGCCTATGACGCCTTAGTGCAGGGCGGCCGGACAAGGTTGCGTCCCATTTGGATGACCGCCCTGGCTGCCGTACTCGCCCTGGTCCCGTTAGCCCTCAGCCAGGAAGGCGGGGCACTCATCGCGGCCGAGTTGGCCACTGTGGTTATCGGCGGGTTGCTGGTCAGCACCTCGATAACACTGTTGGTCATTCCTGTCGTCTACAGTTTATTTGACCAGGCCGGTAGTAAGCTCCGAAGGCGATCGTAGTTCCAACTTCTCTAGAGTAGATAGAAATCATAGGCCCAAGGGTTATTGCTCTTGGGCCTTTTCTGTTTCTGTTGTTTTTACTGATTTGACATTCCCTCGCCGGCGTGAAGTGGGAACTGTGCACGCCTTATTAGCCACGAGCCGCGAATTCTTCTGCGCTAAGCTTTCGTATTGCTAGAGTGTGGCACCTATCGCATAATTGATTGAGTCTCGTCGCCTATTGCCATACTCCAGGGAGGGAAATGTCATGACAGGTCCAAAAGTGGCTTTGGTGGTTGATAGCGCGGCATCTATTCCACAGGATCTTGTTGAGCGCCATAACCTACACGTCATACCTCAAATCATAATCTGGGAAGGGGAAACATATCTCGATGGAGTAGACATAACGATAGGACAGTTTTATGAGAGGCTTAGGACCGCGAAAGAAATGCCTTCAACCTCCCAGCCGTCAGTGGGCGAGTTTCATGAGTTTTTTGGCAAGTTAGCCGGGGATTATCAGAGTATCGTTGGCATATTCATATCTACCGGCCTTAGCGGTACCGTCGCCAGCGCGACCGCGGCGGCGAAGATGTTGCCCGATTTCCCCATCGAGATAGTTGATTCCCGCTCAATCTCTATGGCCATGGGCTTTATCGCCCTCGCCGCGGCAAATGCAGTCAAAGATGGTCTCAACCATATAGAGGCTGCCAATGCTGCCCGAGACCTCGTTCCAAAAGCAAAAGCTGTCTTTGTCGTCGACTCCCTTGAGTATCTTCATAGAAGCGGTCGAATTGGCGGAGCTCGACGGCTGATGGGATCAATGCTCTCGATGAAACCGCTGCTTCACATCGATGATGGTCAAATCGAGCTGCTGGCATCCGTTCGAACAAAACGCAAGGCCCTAGATCGGGCGATCGAAATCGTTCAAAAGGAAGTAACTGGTAAAGGGCCAATACACGGTTCCGTTGTCCATTCGACCGCTCTTGATGAAGCAAAGAGCTTCAAAAAAAAGATGGAGTCAGCCATTCAATTTGAGGAGCTATTTATCTCTGAATTGAGCCCTGCTGTCGGGGCGAACGTCGGGCCAGGTGTGGTTGCCTTGACCTACTATTCAGCAGGTTAGTGGACTGGATCGACCTGCGATATCCGTTAGACATGGTGGCCTGATGCCTTGCACCTCGAAAGCCACGAGCAACTCTCCAATCGGAAGGAGCAAGATTGGAGAAATATCCCAAAACCAATGTCTTCCAACAGGAATGTGTGAACCCTCGTCGTCATATCTCACTTGGCAATATAGTTCTATATCGTATAATTCTATGCCTTATTTATATAGACGATTGAAGTTAGCGAGTATCTAGTGACTGCCGGCGCCATGGTTGACCAAAAACGCGAGAAGTGGAGAACCTTTGTCCGAACCTTAAATCCATCGATCGATCCTGACAGCGTAAGGCTGTTGGAGCAGTTCCTGCAGGTATTTCATGGCATGCACAGAATTGGCGAGAACAGCCTTGCTTCATCGGGTCTCTCTTTTGCCAAGTACCGGTTGCTGCTAGGCCTGATGTTCAGTGAAACGATCGAAGATCGAAAGGACTTGAACCCTTCGGAAATCAGTAGACGGCAAGGTACCAGCCGAAACACTATCAGTGCCCTAATTCGTGACCTGGAACAAGAGCGGCTGATCGAACGGCAACTAGACAGTGAAGACCGAAGACGTTTCAACATTAAGCTAACTGAATCCGGCCGAAATTTCGTAATAAACCATGCCTCGGATCACTTTCAAGCCATAGCCATCTGTTTTAGAGGTCTTAACGATCCTGAGAAACGAGAGCTAAGTGACCTTTTATTTAGGCTTGCCGAGGGAATGAAGGATGAAGTTCCGTGATTATTGCTAACGGCGAAGTGATATATGGTTTCGAATCTCTGGAGAAACCATTCCAGCCGTCAATCATTCTATAGAATATAGGAGAAGGCGAAGACACATATTTTGTTCTGCATTAGATTTCGGAAACCGGGCGGCAAAATTACGAACGCGGAAGAACGGGTTACGCGCACATGAGACGATCTCTTAGAAAAAAAAAAAAGAATCAAAGTTCGGGGCAGCGATCAACGCTGGGGAGAGCGATACGTTACGTTCGTCGCTATCCGAAGGTAACCGGCGGGGCGGTTATTGCTCTCATTATCGCTACATCGGCCCAGTTGGCAGTTCCGCAGCTCATT
>PVMS01128212.1_pt1 | contig 12675 bp, 11 predicted proteins | sample 1853461 | NCBI WGS metagenome assembly PVMS01 (sample SAMN08582032, study PRJNA380276) | Marine sediment metagenome, whole genome shotgun sequencing project. | isolation source: ocean sediment barecode stripped | collected 2017 | reverse complement strand
CGACGGTGACCGACTTCTCGTTGTGGCAGAAATCGCCGGCGCTCATGGTCGCGACGTGGGTCTTCGAGTCCGGCGACCAGGTGCCCATCCGGTGCGGATTCTTGCGGGCGTACTCCTTCACGGCCTTCGGCGCGCGCCGGTCCGAGTTGCCCTGTCGCAGCACCGGGTTCACCGCGCTGCCCTTCACCTTGTCGTAGCGCGCCTGGATCTCGCGCTCTTCGTCGCTCTGCGGCTCCTCGGGGTATTCGGGCACTGCGTAGCCCTTGGCCTGGAGCTCGGCGATCGCCGCCCTCATCTGCGGGACGGAGGCGCTGATGTTCGGCAGCTTGATGATGTTGGCCTCGGGGGTCCTCACCAGGGCGCCCAGCTCGGCCAGGCCGTCGGCGACGCGCTGCTCCCCGGTCAGGCGCTCCGGGAAGGCGGCCAGGATGCGGCTGGCCAGGGAGATGTCGCGCGTCTCGACGGGAACGCCGGTGGCGCCGGCGAAGGCCCGGATGATCGGCAGGAAGGCGTGGGTCGCCAGGGCCGGCGCCTCGTCAGTCCAGGTGTAGATGATGGGCGGGGACTGGCTCATTGTTCCTCTGGGTTGGGGGCGGGCCCTGTGCCGATGAGGCACCGGCGAAGGTGGTACCAGAATAGAGCCTGGGGCTCCACGGAGTCATCGGTGGCTGGACCGTCGCCGGCAGCAAATGCAACGAGAAGGGCGCTGAGGGCACTGAGTTTCGACATCCCGGGTCCCCGATCCGGACCGTGCGGATTTCCAGTGTAAAGGATCCCCGCCTCACGCGACCGGGGCGCGGGGATCGTCCGCGCGAGCGCCGAGGTTCCCGTAGCGGTGGTAGTCGATGCAGAGGCTCTGCTCCCGGAGGTAGTGGAGCAGCTCGATGCGTCCGACCGCGAGCACCGGGCCGTCGGCGATCGGCAGGCCTGTCTCCGCGGCGGCGCGACGCGCGATCTCGGGCACGCGGGAGCGCGCCGCGTAGCGCACGCGTTCGACCTGGCCGCAGCGTATGGCTTCGGCCAGCTCTTCGTGGGACTCCGCTAGGAGCTCGATCGTCGCGGCCCAGGGTTCGGTGAGCCGTTGGAGCTCGGCCACCGCCTGCTGGGGCTCGCCGGCGGGTGCGTCGGCCGCCGTCGTCAGGCTCACGTTCCGCCGCTTCGTCAGCTCATGCGCCCGTTGGGCCCGAAGCGGAGCGGCAGCGCGCGCGGGCCGCGGATCAGGACCGAGCCGTGGCGTTCGATGTGGGGAGCATCGATCCGCCAGTCCGGCAGCCGCTCGAAGAGCATCTCGAGGGCGATGCGGGCTTCGAGACGAGCCAGCGAGGCGCCCAGGCAGAAGTGGTTGCCGAGGCCGAAGGAGAGGTGCCCCTGGGTATCGCGCCGCACGTCGAAGCGATCCGGCTCCTCGAACCGGCCCGGGTCGCGATTCGCGGAGGCGAGTAGCGGCACCACCATGGCGCCTTCGGCGATCGGGACACCGGCGAGCCGGGTTTTCCGCGTGGCCAGACGCATCAGCAGCTGCACGGGCGGGTCGAAGCGCAGCGCCTCCTCGAGGAGCTGAGGGATCAGGCCGGGCTCGGAGCGCAGCGCCTCCGCCTGGTCGGGGTTCTCGTGGAGCGCGAGCAGGGCGTTGCCAATCAGATTGGTGGTCGTCTCCGAGCCGGCGGCGAGCAGCAGGCTCGCGAAGCCCACGACCTGGCCGGTATCGAGGACCCCGTCTTCCTCCTCGGCGTGGACCAGCAGCGAGATCAGGTCGTCCCCCGGCTCGCGCCGACGCTCCTCGACCACCTTGCTCATGTAGCCGCGGAACTCGCGAAAGAGCTGCCCCCGCGGCGGGCCGCCGCCCCGGGTCGAGCCGATGATGAGCGCCGTCGACCAGCGCTTGAAGTCGTTCCGCCGCGCAGGGTCGAGACCGAGGAGCTCCGCGATCACCGCGACCGGAAGCGGGTTCGCGAATTCGGCCACCAGGTCGCATTGGCCGCGCCCCTCGAAGCTCCCCAGCAGCTCGTCCGCGAGCTTGCGGATGCGCGGCTCGAGCTCGGCGATGCGGCGCGGCGTGAAGCCCCGGTTCACGATCGCCCGGTGTCGGCCGTGCTCGGGCGGGTCGAGGCCGATCAGCGAGCCGTTGGTCGGGTCGACGTTCTCGCTGCCTTCGGGACGGCGAGGCCCTCCCATGGCCATCGAGGAGAAGAGCTCGGGGTCGCGGAGCACGGTGCTCACGTCTTCGTAGCGAGAGACGACGTAGAGTCCGCGCGGCAGGCGCATGCGCGGATCGGTCGACTCTCCGCGGGCCCGGTCGCGGCGCGCGGCGAGGAGCGTCCGGACGATGCCCGGCTCCCCCATCTCCCGTCGCATCTTGGAGAAGCGCCGCAGCATGCGTGCGATCGCGACGGGCCCGATGCGAACCCGCTGGACCGGCTCGTCCGCGCGCAGGGCGGCGTAGGTGGGATACGGGTCCTGGAGGAACCCGGCGTCAAAGGGGCGAAAGCGTACGGCCATCGCGTTGCGCGCTCCGTTGGATCGTGCGGATCGTACCCGATTCACGGTGTCCGGCGGGGGCTCGACGTCGTCGGTCCTCGGGTGCTTCCGTTTGCCCCCCCCGCGCCTCGCTCGACGACTCCGGGTGCTGTCGACCAGGTGATGAAGCCTGGTGGCTGGGAGCGGATCGGGTTGGGTGCTGTCGCGTATTCACCGCAGGGTGTCGTTCGATCACCACAGGGTTTGCACTGAGTTCGGCTCTCTTTTTCGACCCACGGGTTTTAATGACACCGAATTCGGTTGATGCATGGAGGCGGCGGCCCCACCTCGCTGTCAGGCGCTCAACTGGAAGTCCGCGCCGGCCCCGGTCGTGTGGCCGAGACAGGCGCAGCGGCATCACGCGCCTGAACACAGGAGACCCGACATGAAGTTCTGGATCGTATTCCTCGCAGGGATGATCATGGTGTTCTACACGACGGCAGCGCAGGCAGGAGATGCGGACGCGGACGGGTGGGCCGACAGCATCGACAACTGCGTCGACCACGCGAATCCGCTTCAGGAGGATGGTGACTCCGATCTCGTCGGAGATGCGTGTGACAACTGCACCGAGGTTGCCAACGCGGGCCAGCAGGACTCGGACGAAGACGGCTACGGGAACATCTGCGACGCCGACTTCGACAACGACCTGCTGGTTGGCGTTCCCGACTTCCAGATTCTCGGCGACTGCCTCGGCCTCCCGGGACAGGGAGCCCGCGGAGAGTGCCTGATCGCGGACCTCAACTCGGACCACAAGATCAACGACATGGACTACCGGCTGTTCACCGACCTGTTCGAGGGGACGCCGGGTCCGAGCGCGCTGGCGCCGTAGAAGCGCGCGCCGGCCGAGTCCGGGGCTCGGCCTCGCCGTGGGGCGAGGCCGAGCGCGGTGCCCTGTGGCGCTGCGGGTCAGGCGCGCTCGGCCAGGAGGCGCTTGAGCACCTTTCCGGTCGGGTTGCGCGGGAGCTCTTCCAGGAAGACGATGTCGCGCGGGACCTTGTAGCGGGCCAGGTTGCTCTTCACGTGGGCCTTCAGCGCGGCCTCGTCGGGCGCGGCGCCTTCCTTCAGCACGACGAAGCCCTGGAGGCGCTGGCCGAACTCGTCGTCGGGCACGCCGATCACCGCCGCCTCGACGACGTCGGGGTGATCCGAGAGCAGGTCCTCGACCTCGAGGGGGAAGACGTTCTCGCCGCCGGAGATGATCATGTCGTCGTCGCGACCGTCGACGTAGAGCAGTCCGTTCTCGTCGAAGTGGCCGACGTCGCCGCTCGACATCAGGCCGTCGACGATCTCCTTGTTGCCTCCGCCCGTGTAGCCCTCGAACTGGTTCTCGTTGCCGACGAAGATGCGGCCGGTGGCTCCGGTGGGTACCTCGCGCCCGTCGTCGTCGAGGATCCTGACGATCGCACCGCGCGGAACCCGGCCGGCGGTCCCCGGGGCCGCGCGGAGCTCGTCGGGCATGGCGATGGAGGCCTGGGCGACCTCCGTCGAGCCGTAGAAGTTGTAGATGTTGTCGCCGAAGGTATCCATCCACTTGATGGCGAGCTCGCCAGGCAGGGCGGAGCCGCTGGCGCACACCATCTCGAGCGACGATGTGTCGTAGCGGGCGATGACCTTGGGCTCGAGCTCGAGGATCCGCTGCATCATCACCGGGACGACGGCCAGCACCTGGGGTCGGAACTCCTGGATCGCGGCCAGCGTTCCCTCCGGGTCGAAGCGACGGCGTAGGCCGATCGTGCAGCCGAGCTGGGTTGCAATCAGCAGGTGGAAGCCGCCCCAGGAATGGAAGGTGGGCGCGATGATCAGGTTGCGGGTGCCGGTTCGCAGCGGCATGCGACCGAAGAGCCCGACGTAGGTGCTGAGTCCCTGGCGCCGGATCGTCCTCTGGGCGCCCTTGGGCGTGCCGGTGGTGCCGGAGGTGAGGATGGTGCTGCGCCCCTGTTTCGCGGGCGGCTCGAGCTCCGCGGCGTCTTCGGACGCCGCCAGGTCGTCGAGGGTGGTTTCGGGGACGTCGCCCTCGGCCCAGGTGACGAAGCGCGCGTGCTCGCTGGCGCCGCCCTCGACAATGTCCCGGAACTCCTCGTCGTAGAGGATGACATCGGTTCCCTCGCGCTGGCAGACTTCCTTCAGCTGGGGCGCTGCGAATCCGGTGTTGAGGAGCAGGGTGTTGGCGCCGAGCTTGTCGAGGGCCGCCTGCGCCTGCACGAAGCCCCGGTGGTTGCGCGCGAACAGGCCGACGCCGTCTCCGGCCTTCACGCCTGCGCGGGCGAGAGCGCGCGCGATCGCGTTGGTCGAGCGGTCGAGCTCCTGAAAGCTCAGCGATCCCCGCTCGTCGACCAGCGCGGTGCCCTGGGGATTGCGCGCCGCCGCGGCGTGGATGCCCGCCGCCGCCGTCGATCCGAACTTCTTTGCCGCGGGGCCGAGGCTCCCCAGGAAGCGCGGATTCAGGAATCCGGTGCTTCCGAGGACCTGGAGCGTCTCCGCGAGCCTGGCGATCGTTCCGCCCTGACCGGTGCCTCGAGTGCTCATAAGAGCTTTGTAGAGCACTGCCCGGGCCAGGTCTAGGAGAATTGGGTCGAGAGCCCGATTGCACGGGCGGGTGTTGCCCTTGACTCGGGGTATGCCCGGGATGGCATCCTATCGGTCGAAGCTGCATCTCAGCTCTGGAGAGAGGAACCCGATGGGCAAGATCGCCACACCCCCCGGAGGCTCGGAGCCGCCCCCCAACGACCCGCTCGCCGTCTGTACCCTTCCCGGGGATCAGCTGGCGGATCGACTGGCCTGGATCCGGCGCGAGATCCTCCCCCACGCGGTCTCGAGCGAGCGCCGCGAGCGCGGGCTGGCCTTCGAGCTGACCGAGGCGCCCGGCCTCGCCGAGAAGCTCGATCTGCTGATCCGGCTCGAGCGCGACTGCTGCTCGGGGATCGCCTTCGAGCGCGTCGCGAGCGAGGCGCCGGGTCGCCTGCGGTTCGAGATCCACGGCATCGATCCGGATGCCCCGGTCGTGAAGTCACTCGGGGTGCTCGAGGAGCGCCGCCGGTAGAGGAGGGCCCCGACCATGCCCGTACTCCTGATCGGGACGAAGAAGGGCGTCTTCTTCCTGCAGGCCGATCCGGACCGCCGGAGCTGGTCGATCGACGGCCCCCACTTCCTCGGCCACCTCGCCTACCACGTCGTGCTCGACCCGCGGGATCGGCGCACGCTGCTGCTCGCCGCGAAGACCGGCCACCTGGGTCCCACCGTCTTCCGCTCGACCGATCTGGGCAAGAGCTGGAGCGAGGCGTCGAGTCCGCCGGCCTTCCCCCGGGCGCCCGAAGGAGAGAAGGGACGGGTCGTCGACCACGTGTTCTGGGTGCAGCCCGGCGCCGAGAGCGAGCCGGGCGTCTGGTACGCGGGTGCATCGCCGCCAGCGCTCTTTCGCTCCGAGGACGCGGGGGACACCTGGTCGTCCGTCGCCGGCTGGAACGATCACCCGATGTGGGGGACGTGGACCGAGGATGGCGCGGACGGCACGCCTGACGGCTCGATCCTCCACTCGGTCAACGTCGACCCGCGCGATGCCCGTCACCTCTACATCGGCGCGTCCGGCGGGGGCGTCTTCGAGAGCCTGGACGGCGGCGAAGACTGGCGCCCGTTGAACCGGGGCTGTGCGGCCGACTTCAATCCCGAGCCGAATCCGGACTACGGTCACGACCCGCACTGCGTGCGGCTCCACCCGCAGGCCCCCGACGTGCTGTGGCAGCAGAACCACTGCGGGATCTATCGGCTCGAGCGGCCTGCCGAGAAGTGGGAGCGCGTCGGCGACAACATGCCGCGCGAGGTCGGCGACATCGGCTTCCCGATCGAGCTCCATCCGCGCGATCCGGATGCGGCCTGGGTATTCCCGATGGACGGAACCGACGTGTGGCCGCGGACGAGTCCGGGAGGCCGACCGGCGGTGTATCGCACGCGAGACGCGGGGCGGAGCTGGCGGCGCTGCGACCAGGGTCTGCCGCGTGAGCACGCCTGGCTGACGGTGCTGCGTCAGGCGATGGCGGTGGACGACCACGACCCGGTGGGCGTCTACTTTGGGACGACCACCGGGCAGCTGTGGGCCAGCAAGGACGAGGGCGACACCTGGACGCGCATCGCCGACAACCTCCCCCACGTCTACTCGGTCGAGGTTGCGGAGCCCGCGCCGTGAGGGTGTCGATCCCCACGCCGCTTCGTTCGTACACCGGCGAGGCCGCCCTCGTCGAGGCGGAAGGGACCACGATCCGCGAGCTGCTGGTCGACCTCGATCGCCGTCACCCCGGAATCCGCTTCCGCATGATCGACGAGCAGGACGCGATCCGTCCCCACGTGAAGATCTTCCTCAACCGCGAGCCGATCGCGGACCTCGAAGTCCGGGTCGGACCTCGTGACGAGGTGCAGATCCTCCAGGCGCTGAGCGGAGGTTGAGCGAGCCGAGGATGTCACGCCCGCGGGCCTCCTCGCGCCGCTGAAGTCCTGGAACGAATCGGCCGAAGGAACACCCTCGAGCCCGATCGGCGCTTCGGGCGCGCCTATCTCGAAGTGGTGAGGGAGGAGGTCGAACATGCGGCGCGCTGACCCGGGCTCGGGCTGCCTGCTATCTTCGCCGCGGCTTCAGGGCCGACACACGTGAAGTTTCTCACGCCCCAGCTCACCTACCTGCTGACCCAGCAGGAGACCCGGCGCAACCTCACGGCGTTCCTGCGGTACCTCGCGTTTCTGGCGGGCACCGTGATGGTCTACTCGGTGATCTTCCACGTGCTGATGTCGCACGAGGGCCAGCAGCACAGCTGGCTCACGGGCTTGTACTGGACGCTCACGGTGATGAGCACCCTCGGCTTCGGCGACATCACCTTCCACAGCGATCTCGGTCGCGGCTTCAGCATCCTGGTGCTGCTTTCCGGAATCGTGCTCCTGCTGATCGTGCTCCCTTTTGCGTTCATCCGCTTCTTCTACGCGCCGTGGTTGGAAGCGCAGCTGCGTCTGCGCGCGCCCCGAGAGCTCCCCTCGAACCTGCAGGATCACGTGGTCCTGTGTCGCTACGACGAGATCGCGGGAAGCCTGATCGAGCGCCTCGACGACCAGGGGATCCCGTACTGCGTGATCGAGCCCGATCCGGCGAAGGCTGCGGATCTGAACGCCAACGGCGTCTCGGTCGTGTTGGGGGAGGTGGACGGCACGGCCACCTACGAGGCGGTCCGGGCCTCCGCCGCGCGGCTCGTGGTCGCGAATCTCGGTGACGCCGTCAACACGAACATCACCCTGACCGTTCGGGAGGCTGCGGGGGACGTCCCAATCGCGGCCTTCGCCGAGGACAAGGACTCGGTCGACGTCCTGGAGCTGAGCGGAGCCACGAGCGTCCTGGACCTCAAGCACAGGCTCGGCCAGCACCTGGCCGCCCGCGTCACGGCGGGCACGGCCCAGGCTCATCGGGTCGGACGCTTCAAAGATCTGGTAATCGCCGAGTTCCCGGTCCACAACACGCCGCTGGCGGGGCGGACGGTGGTCGAGTCGAACCTGCGCCGGCTCACAGGACTCAATATCGTGGCCTACTCCGAGCGGGGGGTGCTGCTCCCGACCCGGGCGGATACGGTGCTGTCCGACTACTGCATCGTCGTCGTGGTCGGAACCGAGGCCCAGGTGGACTCGCTGGATGCCCTGTTCGTCATCTACGAGCCGAACGAGAACCCCGTTCTGGTGATCGGTGGCGGCAAGGTGGGCTGCGCGGTGACATGGGCTCTTCGCGAACGCGACGTCTCGGTTCACATGGTCGAGCGGGATGCGTCGCTCGAGTCGAATCTCTCCGACATCGCCGACCAGGTCTTCGCCGGAGACGCGGCGGACCTGGAGGTCCTGATGGCGGCGGGCCTCGCCGACGCCCCGTCCGTCGTCCTCACCACGAATGACGACGCCACCAACATCTTCCTCGCCGTGTACTGCCGGCGGCTGAATCCTCACGCGCGGATCGTGAGTCGCATCACCCACGAGCGGAACCTGGAGGCCATCCATCGCGCCGGCGCGGAGTTCGTGCTGAGCTACAGCACCCTGGCTGTCACCTCGCTCATGTCCCTGGTGCATGGACGTGAGCTCGTGCTCGTGGGAGAGGGCGTCGATCTCTTCGTCGAGCCGGTGCCGGCCCGGCTGGCCGGTCGCACGCTCAGCGAGAGCGAGCTCGGGACCCGGACCGGGCTCAACGTGGTCGCCGTGCAGAAGCGGGACGGACCCGCCGTGAACCCCGTCGGCGAGACCGAGCTCGAGGACGGCCACGAGCTGGTGATGCTCGGGACGGCCGAGCAGCTGGCGGAATTCCGAGATGTTTTCGCCTAGAGCTCGAGCAGCTGCTTGCCGAAGTTCGCACCGGAGTACAGGCGGAGGAGCGTCTTCGGGGCGTTCTCGAAGCCCTGCTGGACGTCGGCCTTCCAGTGGAGCTTGCCCTCGCCGACCCACTTCAGGAGATCGGGAATCGCTTCTGCGGCCCGGGGCAGGTAGTCGATGACGACGAAGCCCTGCATGCGAGCACGCTGCGCCACGATTCTATAGTAGTTCGTGGGGCCCGGCGGGCGCTCTTTCAGGTTGTAGGCGGAGATCGCGCCGCAGACCACGACCCGGGCGCCGCGGGCAATGCGGGCGAGCGCCTCGTCGAGGATCGGCCCGCCCACGTTGTCGAAGAAGACGTCGATGCCGTCGGGGCAGAGGGCGTCGAGGCGCGCACCGACCTCTTCGCTCTTGTAGTCGATGGCGGCGTCGAAGCCGGCTTCTTCGGTGAGCCAGCGGCATTTGTCTGCGCCGCCTGCGATGCCGATCGCGCGGCAGCCCTTGATCTTCGCAATCTGGCCCACGACCGAGCCGGTGGCGCCGGCCGCGCCCGATACGACGACGACGTCCCCTTCCTTCGGCTGGCCCACATCCAGAAGCCCGAAGTACGCGGTCAGGCCTGTGATGCCGAGTACCGAGAGCGCGAGCCTGGGGTCGGTTCCCGCCGGGAGCTTGCGCAGGCTGCCGTCGCCGAGGGCGTACTCCTGCCAGCCCATCATGCCCGTGACCAGGTCGCCCGGAGCGAAGCCGTCGACCCGCGACTCGACGACCTCGCCGAACGCCATGCCGCGCATCACGTCCCCGATCGGAACCGGCGGAATGTAGTTCGGCTTGTCCTCGATCCAGCCGCGCATGGCGGGCTCGAAGGCGAGCCAGCGGTTGCGCACGAGGATCTGTCCCTCGTCGGGCTTCGGAGTCTACTTGACCGCGATCGGGTTGAGCGGCGATCCGACGGCACCTGGGATGTGGAGCGGCTGGGCCGCCAGGAAGAAGGCGTAGCGTCCGTCCTTTGCGCAGTCTTCGGCCAGCTCCTCGAGCCACCAGATTTCGCCGATGTAGACGCCGAGGTCCCGCAGCAGGTTTCCGTGCAGGGGAACCACCAGCTCCGGATCGAGCTCGTTCGGTATGCGCTCGAGCGCGATGTTGTCGGCCGCGACGCCGGCTACCTGCTTCTCGTGGATCCACGGCACGGTGTCGCTGCCGATCCCGGTCATCGGCTTGGCGAAGAAGGCGGCCCGGCCCATCGCGTCGAGCTCGTACCAGGAGGGCACCAGGCCGGTGCGGATGATGATGACGTCCCCGGGCAGCACCTCGGCCTTCTGCTTCGCCAGCGCGCCTTCGAGGTCGGCGCGGGTGATGGTGTAGCCCTCGGGCAGGGGGCCGCCCTTGTAGCGCACCACGTCGATCAACACGCCGCGGCCGACGAAGCCGGTCTTCACGTTCTCGATGCCGAGCTTCGTGGCGCCCCCCGCCTGGCTGCTGCGGATCGCGGACTCGGGCACGCCGTTGTAGAGCGATCCGCCGTACCAGGCGTGGGAGAGGCCGTCCCACTGGGTCGAGCCCTGCAGTGCCATGTAGATGTAGTCGTCGGCAAAGCGGATCGGGCTCTTGCCGAAGGGCGCCGCATTGGGGTCGGCGAGGTAGTCGGCGCCAGTGATCGTCATGGTGTGGTGGGGCGGAAGCCGCGGCGGGAAGACCGGGCCGTTCTGGTCGAGAGGAATCGCCAGGCTGAAGGTCCGGCCGGTGCGGATCAGCGCGCCTGCAGCAGCGACGCGCTCGGGCGTGGTGTAGTTGGCGGCGCCGCGCTGGTCGTCCGCGCCCCACTTCCCCCAGGTGTTGAGCTCCTCGTGCGGGTACAGGGCAGGGCCCTCGGGCAGGGCGGTGAGGGGGGCTCCCCCGAGCAGGCCCAGCGCCACCAGCCAGGTCACGGATCGCTTCGTCACGTCGCTCCTCCATGCCGCCGCCCGGTCTCGGGGGGCGTTTCGAGCCAATTTCGCACACAGTGATTTCCCGGATCAAGAGCCCGCACTCAGGTTGGGTTGCGGCCCGTCCGAAAAGGGGAATATCCGGCCCGGCGGACGGGTCCGGGAGGTCGGTCGAACGGACGGAGCCGCTGTGGGCTCAGCCGTTCGCCCGCCCCCATCTGGAGGTGCAGGAATGTTTCGTTGGCTCGACTCTCTCGCCGTCGTCCTGATCGCGGTGGCATGCTTCGCCGCCCTGGACGCCTCGTCCGAGATCTACCGCTACACGGATGTGGAGGGCATGCGTCACGTCGTCTCCGGTCTGGGCATGGTTCCGGCCGAGTATCGCGAGGCGGCCGTGGCCGATGCGAAGGGTCGGAGCGGCGGCAGCGTCAATCTGATCGATACAGCCTCCCCGGCGAAGGCTCCGGCAGCCCCCGCCGCGGCGGCGGCGACGCCGACCGGAGCGCCCAGCCAGAACGAAGGCTGGTGGCGCTCGCAGTCGCGGGAGAAGCACCTCGTGGTCGAGGACGCGCGAACGGCGCTCGAAGCGGCCCAGCAGGCCGAAGACGACGACATCACCAGCGACACGCTGGAGCCCGTGCGCGTCGCGGGCCGGGGCGGCCACGCCGGTCGACCCGGCCGGCGCCACGATCACTACTACTACGACGACGACGACGAAGGTCCGAGCGTCGACGAGCTGCAGGGAAGCCTCGACCGTGCCGAGCGCGACCTCGGCGACTTCGAGCAGCAGGCTCGCAAGGACGGCGTGCCCCCGGGCTGGCTGCGCTAGGAGGCCGATGTGAGCTGTGGCCAGGCTCGGGAGACGCCCTGCGTTTTGCCACCGCCGGCCTCGAGCCGCGGGCGCGTAACGGTGCATGATGTCTAGCGATCAGCCGGAAGTCCAGGCGCTGGAGAAGGAGCGGCGGGACGGCGTCCGCATCGATACCGAGATGTGGGTGCGCGTGATCGGCCGCGATCCGGAGCCCGTGCGCCGCAAGGGAAACATCTGCGGCTACGGATTCTTCTTCGAGGTCGACGAGTGGCCGGGGCGGCCCGGCGACATCTCCGTCATGGAGGTGAGCAGCTTCGACCGCGCCCACAGCTTCACCTCCATGGCCAGCGTGGTGCGTGTGGTTCGCGCCAACGAGGCGCGCTGGGGCACCGGAGAGCAGGGGGTGTCGTTCCAGTTCCTCCCGGCCGATGAACCGACCCGGGTCGCGATCGCCCGCACTGTGCGCCACATCGCGGAGCAGCATCCCGAGCAGGCGGGCCAGCTCGTGCTCGAGGACTTCACCCAGGCCGCGAGCCAGGGGGGGAGCCCGGCGATGGGCGAGAGCCCCAACCTGCGCATCGAGACGGGCGCGGAGGTGCGCCTCGTCGTCGCCGCGACGACGGGCGGCGGCAAGCGCGAGGTGACCGGAGTCGTCGGCGACATCACCGAGTCGGTGCAGGCCGACGGCGCCACGCGCTACTGGGTGCCGATCTACCTGGTGGAGGAGAATCCGAACGCGGTGGTCGAGCCGCCCCCCCCGCAGCCACAGAGCGGTCCGTCGCTGATCGACTCGATGTGGGAGAACCTGGTACCGGAGGCTCGCTCGATCGTCGAGCAGGCTCGCTCCGAAGAAGCACAGACGGGGACGTCCCACTTGAGTGGGCGGCTCTCCCAGATCTCGATGCCCAGTGCGCTCTGGCTCCTCGACCAGGAGAGCCTCTCGGGCTCCCTGGAGTTCCGTCGGGAGGGAGAGGAGATCGTGCTCTTCCTCCAGGACGGGCGGGTGATCGACGCCGAGTCGCCGGACTGTGAGCGGAGCCCGCGTGACCATCTGGGCGCCCTGATGAGCTGGGACGACGGCGAGTTCGTCTTCCGCGT
>PVMS01115708.1_pt1 | contig 12677 bp, 14 predicted proteins | sample 1853461 | NCBI WGS metagenome assembly PVMS01 (sample SAMN08582032, study PRJNA380276) | Marine sediment metagenome, whole genome shotgun sequencing project. | isolation source: ocean sediment barecode stripped | collected 2017 | reverse complement strand
GCCAACGCCGTTGTCGTGCCCGGGGCCCGTCGCCGGGGGTGCCCCGGCGGAACCTACAGCGCCCAGGCCACGCGTCTCAGCGGCCACCGCACCGGATCGACCGACCGGAAGACAACGCTCAACGAAGCGCTGCGCACCTTCGAGGTCGAGGTGTGAACGACCTCGTCGCCACGCTCGTCGAACTCATCGACATGCCATCGTTGATCGGGAACGAGGAGGAGATCGCCCCCGTCCTCGCGAGCCGATTGGCCTCCCGGCACCCGGTGACGGGCACCGGGGACGCGCCCGTCGTCGGAGAGCCAACCGGGAGGCCGCTCATCGTTCTCTACGGGCACACGGACACCGTCCCCGAGCAGGGCAACGGAACGGCCCGCCTCGAGGATGGACGTGTCATCGGGCTCGGAGCTTCGGACATGAACGCCGGGTGGGCGGTGATGGTGCACCTCCTGGAGGATGACGCCGTCGCGTCGGGCCCCTACGACATCGTGGGCGTCTTCTACGACAAGGAGGAAGGCCCGGCTGCGGAGAACGGCCTCGAAGACGTGCTCGAGACCGTGGCATGGCTCGACGACTCGGTGTTCAGTGTGGTGCTGGAACCCACGGATCTGAACCTCGAGCTCGGCTGCAGCGGCGTCCTCAACGCCGATATCGTCTTCGCGGGCAAGTCGGCGCACAGCGCCAGGCCCTGGTTGGGCGAGAACGCGGTGACGAAGGCCGGGGCCTGGCTGGCGGCGATGCACGATCGACGCCCGGAGCCCGTGGAGGTCGCCGGGCTGGAGTACCGGGAGGTGTTCTCGGTCACGCGGGCGAACGGCGGCATCGCCAACAACGTGCTTCCCGACCGCCTCACGTTGAACCTCAACCACCGCTTCCCCCCCGATCTACACACTGGACGAAGCTGAGGCGCGACTGCGCACGGTGGCCGCGGCCGCCGACGAGATCATCATCACCGACCGGGCGCCGGGAGGCACGATCCCGGAGGGCAACCTTCATCTTGCCCGGCTCGATGCCCTCGTCGGGGGCGAACGAACCGGGAAACAGGGATGGACCGACGTCGCCCGACTAACGGCTCGCGGCATCCCCGCGGCCAACTACGGACCGGGTGTCGTGGCCGAGGCCCACCAGGTCGCGGAATCGGTGCCCGCAGCGAACCTGGAACGTGCCTTCACCGTCATGCACGGTTTTCTCACGACCTGACTCGGAGGGGCGCGCTCCGGCGAACATATGAGATGACCGGCAATAGGGTGCCCGTATGTCCTCGAGAACCAACTCAGGAAGTCGGCAGCGCACGTTCTGGATCCTTGCCGTCGTGTTCACGGCGCTCGTCGTCGCGGTCTACCTGATGTTCGTGCGCACGGAGTGGGGTCAGACCGTCGACGACGCCGCGCTCGCCGGGCGTGTGCTCCAACCCGCGGACATCATCTCGGATGCGTGGGAACTCCTCGACGTCATCAGCGTGGCCACCCTCGGCCTCGCCTCGATGATCCTCATGGGGATCGCGGTGGCACGGAAGCGGATCTACCTGGCTCTGGCCACCGGGGTCATGATCCTCGGGGCGAACATGACGACACAGGTTCTCAAGAAGATCGTTCTCACCCGGCCCGATTTCGAAGCCGGCATCGAGACCCTGCAGAACAACTTCCCGAGCGGCCACGCGACGGTGGCCATGTCGGTCGCGGTCGCCCTGCTGCTGGTCGTGCCGTCACGGTTCCGCTGGTTCGCGGCGCTGCTCGGCACCGCGTATGCGATCGCTACCGGGGTTGCCGTGGTGAGCGGAGGGTGGCATCGGCCGAGCGAGACGGTCGGGGCCTGGTTCGTGGTCGGGGCCTGGACGGCGTTCGTCCTCGCGATGCTCGCCGCTTCGGGTCGGGTTCCCGTGATGCGAGAGATCCGCACGTCCATCACGCTGGTCCTCGCCATGTTCACGGTGGGTGCGCTCGGCGCCGGGATCGTGAGCCTGGTCGGCCTCGCCGCTGCAGACACTTGGTATCGCGAGGGCACCTTCGACGCCACCCGCGCCGGCATCGCGTTCGCCACCAGCACCGCCGGCATCGTCGCGACCGCTCTCGTCACCGTTGGGGTGTTGCTGTTCGCCCTCCGCGGCACGACGATCGGGTACCTGCCCGAGGAAGCCGTCAGCCTCGATCCGGCACCGGGTGCAGGCTCAGTCGCTCCATGAAGAAGTGCACCAGGGGACCCATGGCGAGGGCGAAGATGACCGTGCCCACGCCCACGGTGCCGCCGAGGAGCCATCCCACGACGAGGGCACCGATCTCGATCGCCGCCCTGACCGCGAAGACCGGGTAGCCCATCCGGGCGAGTCCGGTCATCAGGCCGTCGCGAGGTCCCGGTCCGAGCCCGGCACCGATGTAGTAGCCGGATCCGATACCGACCAGGACGACCCCGACCAGGAGCGCCGCCCACTGCTGCGGCCATACGGTGAGCTGCTCGGGCAATACGAGCAGGCTCAGGTCGAGCACCACGCCGATGACGATCGCGTTCGCGATGGTGCCGATCCCGATCTTCTCTTTGAGCGGTATCCACATGACCAGCAGGAGCACACCGACGATGATCACCACCGTTCCGATCGGGATCCCGGTGCGGTCGGAGATGCCCTGGTGGAGCACGTCCCACGGAGCCAGGCCGAGATCGGCGATGACCATCAGCGCCAGCCCGAAGCCGAAAAGCACGAGCCCGAACAGCAGCGGCGGCATCCGACGTCGGAGTTCGGACTTCGAAGGCAGGGGGAGCATCCGGGAACAGTAGGACCGAGGTGGGCGCCACGTGTCGAACGGCCCTGTGAAGGTTCCTGCGGACCTGCCAGTATCGGACGTGTCCGCGGTTCGAAGGAGGACCGTCCCCATGGAACAGCCGACGGATCCTGTGCTCGCTTGCGCGGGCTTGCGGAAGACCTACGGTGATCTCGTCGCCGTCGATGACGTCGGGTTCACGATCGCCTCCGGCGAAACCTATGGGCTCCTCGGACCCAACGGCGCCGGCAAGACCACCACGATCAGCATCGTCGCCGGCCTGCTCGACCGGGATGCCGGGTCGGTGGTGGTGGCCGGTCGCCAGATCACAACGGCGAGCATCGGAGCGAAGGCCGACATCGGTCTCGTGCCTCAGGACCTCGCCATCTACCCGGATCTCACGGGCCGAGAGAACCTCCGGTTCTTCGGACGCCTCTACGGCCTCAAATCGGAGCTGAACGAACGTGTCGATCGGGTTCTCGAGATGATCGAGTTGGAAGCCCGGGCCGACGACCTGACCCGGGAGTACTCCGGTGGGATGAAACGACGCCTCAACATCGGTGTCGGTCTGCTGCATCGTCCGAGGCTGCTCATCCTGGACGAGCCCACGGTCGGTGTGGACCCGCAGAGCCGCAACGCGATCCTCTCCGGGGTGGAGCGCCTGGGTGAGGAGGGCATGGCAGTGCTGTACACGACCCACTACATGGAGGAGGCCGAGCGTCTCTGTGACCGGGTCGGGATCATGGATGAGGGCAAGATCATCGCCGAGGGCACCCGGCGGGAACTCGTCGAAACGGTCGGCCAACGGGACCGCGTGCACCTGACCGTATCGGGAGATCCCCGGCCCGCCGTCGATGCGGTGAAGAGCCTTCCCGGCGTCGAGACCGTGTCCGTGGACGGTGACGGGGTTGAGGTCGTGGCTGCCGACGGGGCGATCCTGCTCCCTTCGCTCCTCGGGGTCCTGGCCGACGGCGGTGTGTCCGTCACCTCCGCCGAAGTGTCCGAGTCCGACCTCGAGGCGGTGTTCCTTCACCTGACCGGAAGGGCGTTGCGAGAGTGATCCGGGCCGCGTTCATCATCGCCGGGAAGGATCTCAGGCAGCGTCTGCGCGATCGCTCCGCGTGGATCCTCGCCGTGCTCGTGCCCCTCGGCCTGGCTTTCGTGCTGAACCTGACCCTGAGCGGGATCTCCGGTGAGGGGTTCTCGACCTCGTTCGTCCTGTACGACGGCGACGGCGGGAACACCGCGCTCGCCTTCGGTGAGGTGCTGCGCGGTGTCGAAGCGCAGGGTTTCGCGGAGGTGACCGTGGCTTCCACCGAAGCAGAAGCGCGGACCACCGTCGGGGAGGAATCGATCGCCGCCGCGTTCTTGATCCCACAGGGATTCTCGGCAGCTGTGCAAGCCAATGAAGCTGCGGAGATCACGGTCGTTGCGAACCCGGACTTCCCCATTGGCAGCCAGGTTGCGCGTGCCATCGCTACCGGTTTCGTGGAAGAGGCGAACGCCGTACGGCTCGCGGTGGGCTCGGTCGCCGTTCTCGGTGGTTCCGTTGGCCCGGATCTGGTTGCGGCCGCGCAGAGCGTGTCGAGTCCGATCCTGCTCGCGAACCCACAGATCGAGGGGGCCGGATTCGACTACGCCACCTTCTACGCGATCGGGATCGCCGTGTTCTTCCTGTTCTTCACCGTCCAGTTCGGGATCCTCAGCCTCATCGACGAGCGTGAGGCAGGCACGATGGTCCGGTTGGTGGCGGCACCGATCCCGCGTTCTTCGATCTTGCTCGGGAAACTGCTCGTGTCGTTCTCGATCGGGTTCACCAGCACCATCGTGCTGTGGCTGGCAACGTCGCTGCTCATGGGCGCGGATTGGGGCAGCGTTGTCGGAGTGATGCTCCTGATCGCGGCGGGGGTTGCGGCGGCGATGGGGATCACCGCCGCGGTCGCGGTGTTCGCCCGAACCTCGGACCAGGCCGCCAGCGTCACCGCGTTCATCGTGGTCGTCTTCGGGATGCTCGGGGGCGCCTTCTTCCCGGTCACGCGCTCCGCCGGATTCCTCGATCTGCTGTCGCGGATCACGCCCCACTTCTGGTTGATGGAGGGTCTCCGTAACCTCGCGGCCGGCGACTCCGTCGGTCAGGTCCTTCCCCAGGCCGGTGCCGTCTTCCTGTTCGCAGCCGTGCTGTTGACGATCGGGTTGCTCGGGGCGCGGAGATTGGTGAGGGAGCGATGAAGCTCTTCGTCATCGCGGCCAACAGTGTGCGCAGGCTGCTGCGGGACCGTTCCAATCTCTTCTTCGTGTTCGTCTTGCCGCTCGTGCTCCTGTTCGTGATCGGTCTGGTCTTCGGTGGCGCGTTCGTGTCCAAGGTCGCGATCGTCGCACCGGACGGGGGCCCCCTGGCCGCGGATCTGGTCGCCCGAATCCAAGCCGTCGACGATCTCGACGTGGTGACGATGGCGACCGAGGCCGGGGCTCGCGACGAAGTCCGCCGGAACCAGATCGACGCCGTCCTCGTCATCCCCGCCGATTTCGATCGGTCGCTGACCTCGGGTGACGAAGCGGAGATCGTCTACATCTCCGGGCCGACGTCCGGCGGGTTCGAGGTGCAGTCCGTGGTCAACGCGGTCATCGCCCAGCAAGCGGCGGTGATCCGGGCGGCTCGCTTCGCCGCCGCCGAGACCGGAGTCGACGATGCCACCGCATCTGCGGCCGCGGAAGCCGTCGCCGCAGCGATCCCCGTCGTTGCCGTCGTGAGCGAGGGTGACACCTCGGGGGCAGGAGCCGGCCAGTTCGACCTCGGTGCCGCGCAGAACCTGGTGATGTTCATGTTCATCACGGCGATGGCGTCGTCGGTGGCGCTCATCCAGTCGAGAAGGCTCGGCGTCTCCACACGGATGCTCTCGACCCCGACCTCGGCGCGGACCATCGTCGCCGGCGAGACCCTGGGTCGTTTCCTCGTGACGATGCTCCAGGGCCTGTTCATCGTCATCGCCGCGACCATCCTGTTCGGGGTCGATTGGGGTGATCCGGTCGCTGCGTCGGTCATCGTCATCACGTTCGCCCTCGCCGGCACCGGGGCCGGCATGCTCTTGGGATCGACCTTCTCCAACGAGCAACAGGCGGGCGGCCTCGCCATCTTCCTCGCCCTCATCCTGGCCGCCCTCGGCGGAGCGATGGTGCCGCTGGAGATCTTCCCACCCACAATGCTGAAGGTGGCGCACCTGACCCCCCACGCGTGGGCGCTCGATGGGTTCTCCGAACTGATCCGGTTCGACGGCGGGCTCGCCGAAGTGCTGGTGGAGGTGGGGGTCCTCGCCGGCATGTCCGTGGTCCTCATCGGACTCGCCGCCTGGCGGTTCCATCGGGTGTTGGTGCGGTAGGCGCTGCGGATGGTGGGGACGCGTGCCTGGGTACCATTCCGCCTATGCCCGTGGATATCGACATCGCCAAGGTCGCTCATCTCGCTCGGATCGCTCTGTCCGACGAGGAACTCGAGCTGTACGGCGCGCAACTGGGCGACATCCTCGAGCACGCCGAACGTGTCCAGGCTCTTCCGACCGACGGCGTGGAGCCGACGTCGCATCCTTTGCCGATGGTGAACGCTTTCCGTCCCGATGTCGTGACCGGCTCCCTCGATCGTGACGAGGTGCTCGCGGAGGCGCCCGCGTCCGAGGACGGCTACTTCCGGGTCCCGAGGATCCTCGACGACGCATGAGCGATCTCGCCGACCTGACCATCTCCGAGGCCGGACGAGGGTTGCGTTCCGGCGACTTCACCGCGGTGGATCTCCTCGAGGCGGTGCAGCGACGGGCTTCCATCACCGAGACCCACCTCCACGCCTACCTGACCCTCGACCGCGCCGGCGCCCGAACGGCGGCTGAGGCGGCCGATGCGACATTCTCATCCGACGCTCCGGCGGGCCCGCTCACGGGGATCCCGGTGGCGCTCAAGGACAACATGTGCACCCGGGGTGTCGAGACGACCTGTTCGTCACATATCCTCGCAGGGTGGCGGCCGCCGTATGACGGGACTGCCGTCGCCCGCCTTCGTGACTCGGGTGCGGTGATCGTGGGCAAGACGAACATGGATGAGTTCGCCATGGGCTCATCGACCGAGAACTCGGCATACGGTCCGACCTTGAATCCCTGGGACACCACCACCGTGCCGGGCGGATCCTCCGGAGGATCCGCGGCCGCGGTCGCCGTCGGATCGGCCCTTGGATCCTTCGGGTCCGACACGGGTGGCTCGATCCGCCAGCCCGCCGCGTTGAACGGCATCGTCGGGGTCAAACCGACCTACGGCCTCGTCAGTCGCTACGGTCTCGTGGCGTTCGCGTCTTCCCTCGACCAGATCGGACCGATGGCGCGTACGGTGCCCGATACCGCAACTCTCCTGAAGAGCGTCGCCGGATGGGACCGCCTCGATGCGACGAGCCACCCCGGTGACCTCCCGCCGATCTCCCGATCTCTGGACGCAGGCGTGTCCGGATTACGGATCGGCGTCGTCACCGAGTTGATGGGTGAGGGGATCGACGCTGAGGTCCTGGCCGCGACCCGGGCGACGATCGATCGGCTGTCCGACGCCGGTGCCGAGATCGTGGAGGCCTCGCTGCCTTCCTCCGAGTACGCGCTTTCGGCTTACTACTTGATCGCCCCCGCCGAGTGCTCGGCGAACCTGGCCAGGTTCGACGGGGTCCGCTACGGCCTCCGCGTCGACGGGGCCACGACTGAAGAGATGATGGCGGCAACACGTGCCCAGGGATTCGGCCCCGAGGTCATCCGCCGGATCCTCCTCGGCACGTACGCGCTGAGCGCGGGCTACTACGACGCGTTCTACGGTCAGGCACAGCGGGTGCGGACGCTCGTCCGTCGCGATTTCGCGACCGCGTACGAGTCGGTCGACGTGCTCGTGTCACCGACGAGCCCCACGACCGCGTTCAAGGTGGGGGAGCGCGCCGATGACCCAATTTCGATGTACTACTCGGACGTTTGCACCATCCCGTCGAACCTATCGGGTGATCCGGCGATGTCGGTGCCCGTTGGTGTCGATGGGAACGGCCTTCCGGTCGGTTTCCAGGTGATGGCTCCCGCGTTGGGCGAGGAGGTCATGTTCCGGGTCGCCGCCGAGATCGAGCGCTTTTCCGGATTCGAGGCCAGGGCTCGACTGGCAACGTCGGAGGTGGTGGAACCGTGAGCGGTTGGGAAGCGGTGATCGGCCTCGAGACGCACGTCGAACTTCAGACGAAATCGAAGATGTTCTGTGGGTGCCCGGTGGAGTTCGGCGACGAGCCGAACACCTCCGTGTGCCCGGTGTGCCTTGCCCTCCCCGGCGCGCTTCCGGTCACCAACGCCGAGGCCATCAACGGCATCGTCAGGATCGGCACGGCGCTCGAGTGCACGATCACGGAGAGCTCGCTGTTCTACCGCAAGAACTACTTCTACCCGGATCTTCCGAAGAACTACCAGATCTCGCAGTACACGTTCCCCATCTGCGAAGGCGGCAGCCTGACGATCGAGGTCGACGGGGAACCGTTCGTGATCGGCATCACCCGCGTTCACATGGAGGAGGACACCGGCAAGAGCACCCATGTCGGTCGGGGTGGGCGGATCCACGACGCCGAACACACGCTGCTCGACTTCAACCGGGCCGGCGTTCCCCTGGTCGAGATCGTGACCGAACCCGATATCCGCACCCCGGAACAGGCGCGGGTGTACGGCGCCGAGATCCAGCGGATCGTGCGGACGCTCGGGGTTTCCGACGCTCGCCTCGAGGAAGGTTCGATGCGGTTCGATGCGAACGTCTCCATCCGTCCTGCCGGCAGTGACCAACTGGGCACGCGAAGCGAGGTCAAGAACGTCAACTCGCTCCGGTCGTTGCAACGGTTGATCGAGCACGAGATCGAACGTCAGATCGCGGTGGTTGAGTCCGGTGGAACCGTGGTCCAGGAGACGCGCCATTGGAACGAATCCGCCGGGGTCACGACCTCGATGCGGATCAAGGAAGAGTCGGAGGACTACCGCTACTTCCAGGAACCAGATCTGCTTCCGCTGTTCATCGACGACGAGTGGAGAGCTCGCGCCATCGAGTCGCAACCGGAGCTCCCGGCCGAACGCAGGGCTCGCTATCGAACCCTGGGTGCGGACGCACGGACCGCAGCGGCCCTCGCCGATGCTACCGATCTGGCTCTCCTCTTCGAAGCAGCGGTCGCCGGGGGAGCGGACCCCCGCGCGGTCGGCCTCTGGTTGACCGGTGAGGTGGTCGCCTATCTGCGGCGCGAGGACCGCGAGATCCGGGACACGGCGCTCGAGGCCGACCATCTCGTCGAACTCCAGACGATGGTGCATGCCGGGACCCTCTCGGCGACCGCAGCCAAGGAAGTCCTCGTCGCGGTCCTCGATGGCGAGGGAAACCCGGAGGATGTTGCCGTCGCCCATGACCTGGTCCAGATCTCCGACGAAGGTGCGATCGAGACCGAGGTCGACGCGGTGATCGCGGCGAACGGAGATGCCTTCGAGAAACTGCGGGGAGGCGACATGAAGCCGATCGGGTTCCTCGTCGGTCAGGTGATGCGCGCCACGGGCGGGAAAGCCGACCCGCGTCTCGTTCAGGAACTCCTGCGTCGCAGGGTCGCCGAATAGCGGTGGCGCTGCTGAGGGTGTGTACCGGGCGCGTGTTCGAAGGCCTCGATGTGGCCCGCGTTTGGTCTGAGGTCGGCGATCTGACCCGGTTCCACGAGTGGTTCCCGCTTCACCCGGTTGGCTCGATGACCGGCGACGTACCCGAGGTGGGCAACGTCATCTTCGCCAAGATCCGCAAGGGTGGAAACCCCAAGCACCCCATCCGCCTGGAGGTCAGGGAGTGGGAGGCGGGGACCCGGATCCTGTTCTCCGTCGACGGAGTTCCCGGCGTCGACGAGGCCGAGTTCCAGGTGCGGGTCACCGGGGAGCCTCCCCACGATACGGCGAAAGTCGAGCTCGACTTCACGGGCGATGCCGCTGGGTTTCGGGCCCGCGTGGTCGTTCTCGAGATCCGTCGACGCTTTCGTGCTGCCCTCGATCGCCTAGCCGAGACCAGCCCATGATCAAAGCCGTCATCTTCGATTGCGACGGCGTGCTCGTCGACAGCGAGCCGCTCGCCGCCCAAGCGTGGGCAGAGGCGATCGCCGCACACGGATACCGCATCACGGACGGTGATCTCGAGGCGTGCCTCGGGATCACGGAGGATGCCATGCACGCCTACCTGTCGCAGCGGGTCGATCTCCCGTCGTATGAGACCGTGATCGCCGAGGTCGACGAGATCCGCTTCGAGCTGTTCGATGCCCGCCTGGGAGCCTTCCCCGACGCCGTCGATTCGGTCCGTGCTCTCGCCCTCGAAGGCATCCCACTGGCGGTGGCCTCGTCGTCACGCCGCTTCGCTCTCGATCGGAAGCTCGCCAGGTTCGACCTGGCTCGGTACTTCGACGTGATCGTTGCCGGAGACCAGGTCGCTCGCGGGAAACCGGCGCCGGATGTCTACCTGGCGGCCGCCGACGGCCTGGGGATCGAACCGAAACACTGCCTCGCCATCGAAGATGCACGGAACGGGGCGGAGTCCGCCTCGGCCGCGGGGATGCGGGTCGTGGTCGTGTCGAGAAGCGGGGCGCTCATGCCGCCCTACGCGACGGTGTCCTCGGTCGATTCGTTCGAGATCCGCTCCTGGATGGGACTCGGGTAGCGGGCCGGTACGGCATCGGACCAGCGGCGGGCGTGCCGTTCGGCGGCGACCCAGAGCGTCCTGGTGAACGGGTGGAAGAGCACCGGTGCTGCCAGCGTGAACGCGATCCCCCCGACGAGGAGGGCGGTCCAGGGAACGTCAGGCCAGGTGACGATCATGCCGACCACGAGCAGGACGATGAAGAGACCTTCGGTGAGGCCGGTGTTCATCATCACCGATCCCAGCCAGTAGCCGTGCTCCTGCTCGAAATGAAGCCCGCAGCGGGGGCAGTCGTCGGCCATGACCGCCCAGTAGCGGAACAATCCGCCGGAGCCACACCGCGGGCAGCGCAGCACGGCGCCGCGCATCAAACCGGTGGACAGAGAAGGGGGTTCGGCCATCGCCGCGAGCCTAGGACTCCCGGTGGATTGTCGTTGCGAGCCCGGGGCCCGTAGCTACCCCCAGCGTTGCTGGCAGCCCACGGTTCGTGGTTGACGAGCGTCCCCGTTCGAACTGTGGGCTGGGAGCGACGCTCACCACTTGAGAACAACCAGGGCCCGTAGCTACAGCAGCGGTCCGTCCGCCGTTGGTTTAGCGTGGCGGCCGAATGGAATTCCTGGGCGACGCCATCAACGACGGCATCCGCTTCCTCAGCGAATCGGGAGGAGAGCTCGGTGAGGTCGTAGGGCTCACCCTCATCGTCGCCACACTGGCGACCGCGATCGGGGTCGTCATCGGCGTACCGCTCGGTGTGGCGCTCGGCCTGGGGCGGTTCCGCGGAAAGGGGTTGCTCCTCGGCGCCGTGAACGTCGGGATGGGGATCCCCCCGGTGCTGGCCGGCCTGCTGGTCCTGATGTTGCTCTGGTCGGAAGGTCCCTTCGGGTCGCTCGATCTCCTGTTCACCCCGGCGGCGATGGTGATCGTCCAATCTCTCCTTGCCATTCCGATCGCCGCGGGAGTGACGGCAGGCGCGGTTGGCGCCCTCTCCCACGATGCAAGGGAGCAGCTGGATGCGCTCGGTTTGCCCACCTTCCGGCGGGGGTCGATCGTGGTCACTGAGGTTTGGACCGGTGTGGCCGCGGCCGTCGCCGCGGCGTTCGGACGGGTCATCTCTGAGGTGGGGGCGGTGTTGCTCGTCGGCGGCAACATCAGAGGCGAGACGCGGGTGCTGACCACGGCCATCGTCCAGGAGACCCGCCAGGCCCGTTTCGGTGCGGCGCTCGCCCTCGGAGCCGTTCTCCTGGTGCTGTCGCTCATCGTGAACGGGGTCCTGACCTGGCTGCAGCTCCGTGGTGCCGCCGATGCCTGACGGCTTCGCGTTCCGCGACCTTCGCTACCCCGGTGACGGATCGATCGTGTCCGTCGACACGCTCGAGGTGGGCGCCGGCGAACGCTCGGTCGTTTTCGGGCCCAACGGCTCGGGGAAGACCACGTTGTTGCGGCTTCTTGCCGGGACGATCGGTGCCGGTACCGGTGTCGGCACGGCCTATCTCCCGCAGCGTCCGTATCTGTTCCGGGGCACCGGCCAACACAACCTCGGTTTGGGCCTCTCCGCTGCGGAGCTGGTGGAGGCTGCTGATCTCGCGGTTTCGTTCGGCGTGGCGGATCGTCTCGACGCCGACGTTCGCGAACTCAGCGGCGGCGAACGGATGCGCCTCGCCCTGGCGAGAACCTTGGCCAAAGACGAGCCGCTCGTCTTGCTCGACGAACCGTTGGCGCCGCTCGATCACCGCGATCGGGAGAGGGTCGCGGCGGGCATCGCGCGCGCTCTGCAAGGCCGCAGCGCCGTCATCGTGAGCCATGATCGAGAGTCGGTGGCCATCCTCGCCGATCGCGTCGCGATCCTCATCGGCGGCCGTTTCCGCCAGGTCGGTCCGGTTGGGGAGGTGTTCGCCGCTCCCTCCGATGACGACGTTGCCGAGGTGGTCGGCGTCGCGAACGTTCTGGACGGCCACGTCACGGCCCGGTCCGATCCGCTCGTCACGGTGCGATGCGGTGAGGTCGACCTCTTTGTGGTCGGTGATCAGGACGTTGGGACCGCGGTCAAGGTGATCTTCGGCGCCGTCGCCTTGATCGCGAAATACACCCGCGTGCCCAACTCGATCGCCATCGCGTCGAGCGATCCGGGAGTGATCAGAGCCACGACGGGGACACCCACGTCGGCGACCAACTCGACCAAACGACCGACGTGGCGGATGTCCCGGATCGATCCGGAGAACACGTTTCGCGGAGATCCTC
>PVMS01141930.1_pt1 | contig 12678 bp, 11 predicted proteins | sample 1853461 | NCBI WGS metagenome assembly PVMS01 (sample SAMN08582032, study PRJNA380276) | Marine sediment metagenome, whole genome shotgun sequencing project. | isolation source: ocean sediment barecode stripped | collected 2017 | reverse complement strand
GCTTTGCAAGTATATCCACTCTACGTTTGTCATAATTGGTAATTTCCTTTAATTTGTTGAATGTTGCCAGAAGACTATCTGTTTCGTCTTTTAATTTACTTGCCATTGTTGCATCAGGTCCCAATTCCTGAATTTTTGCATTAATTGCGTTTATGGCCTGTATCTTTTTATGCTTTATTATGCCAGGCAACACGGATGCAAAAACAATAATTAATGATAAGAGTATGCCAGCTAATATCGCTGAGGAATAACCTTTTTCTTTTTTTTCTTTAAGAGGTTAAATCCTCTTAAATATTCAGAGATCCCATTTATTGCTGCACCCAGTGATTCCTTGTCTCTTTCCCATAATGCTGTTTCTATGTCGTCTTCGCCATAATCAGTAATGTTGCCATATTCTTTATCCAGCAAGATTACTTTATCAGGGTTGCTTTCAACGATTTTTTCGTTCAGGTCATTCCTGTTTTTAATCAAAGACGTATTTACAAGGACTGAATCCGCATACGAGTTTAATATATAGGAGGCCTCACATTTGTCTATAATCATTACCTTAGCGTTATTAACAAGCGGGATGAAAGAGAGAGATGAAATAACAACTCGACTAGGATTGATATTTAATGATTCAAGTTTGGATAATAAATCATCTAATTCTTCCTTCTTAATTGCAAAGATAAATACCTTTTCGCCGTGCTCAGAAGATTTTGAAGGATAGATATCATAATATACTTCATCTTCCGAAAAAAGAATGAAACTGTCAAGCTGGTAAGAAATAGACTCCTTTAGTTCATTGATACTCGATCCTGGCAGTTCGATTTCCCTTACTATAGTCTTTTCCCGAGGCCATGATAATACAATTTCTCCAAACTGATAATCTCGAGCATCCATTGTCAACTTCAGATCCAAAGGATCCTTTAATAGAAAGTCTTTGACCACAATACTTTCAAAGGCACACTTTAAATATTCCTGGGATGATTTTGAAATTATCAGATCATTCTCATGAATAGATAATCCGACACTTTTTGGGAAAAGTATTTCTAAAAAGGGATATTTCATTTGGTTAAGCAATCAGATAAGAGTTTGTTTAATTCATTTAAATCGGTATTTGCCAAAAGCGTATTTACAAAGTGTTTCTGAAATCTTAATATGGAGTATTATTGTTGGTTTTGTACAATAATAATTTCAACATCTGTGCAAAATACCTGCTAAAGAAGCGTCGGCAGTGGATGTATTGAGTGCTCCAGACAATAAACTGGTAATTCGGGTTGTATCAATGTTTTCCAAGAAATCTTTTATTTCTGATAAGCAGGTATGTGTTTATCAAATTATATCACTTAGCCTATCTATGTCAACAGCAAGATATTTGCCAAAACTGTTCCACTAAATCTCATAGCTTGCCACGGTGGTGGATGACATACGCTATAGTAAGGAGAGCCACAAGAGGTGTTTATTGAGAAGATTTGGTTAAGTGCAGGTTATATCCAAATCCAGATGCAAATAATTTTTTAGTTTTCTTCTTGATATAAAATCCTGCCCTGATATTATTTTGTTTTAATTGTCGCAGGCGACATAGAAACAGGATGTCCTTTCATATTCCCCCTTTTTTGTAAGTTTTAAACAGCTTACATCTTACAAATTTAGTCCGGTAAAATAAGCATAAGTTAGTAACTTTAATAAGCTGATTTTTTAGTTTGATTTTAACCAGCATCTTAAACAATGCCTAATGATTTTAATGTAATTATTGCAACGGATTGTGGGAGTACTACTACAAAGGCGATACTTATAGAAAAAAAAGGTAATGAATACCGCCAGACATTCAGGGGTGAAGCTCCTACCACTGTGGAGGCCCCTTTTGAAGATGTAACAAGGGGTGTGCTTAATTCGTTTGCAGAGCTTGAAGAACTATCAGGCCGAAAGATACTCGATGGCGAGACCCTTATCACCCCTGCAAAAGATAATGTTGGTGTTGATATATATATATCAACAAGTAGTGCGGGAGGGGGCTTGCAGATGATGGTTGCCGGTGCGGTGAAGACGATGACTGCGCAAAGCGCTCAGAAGGCAGCATTGGGCGCCGGAGCAATAGTCATGGACATAATCGCATCAAATGATAAACGCCTGCCCCATGAAAAGATTGAGAGAATAAGACATCTTCGTCCGGATATGATACTGCTTTCAGGGGGCACTGACGGTGGTACGGTTACTCACGTTGTTGAACTGGCAGAGTACATTGCAGCTGCCAATCCTAAGCCTCGGCTGGGGACATCATTTCAATTGCCAGTTATATATGCCGGTAATAAGGAGGCGCGGGATAGAATTAAAGATGTTTTGGATGAGAAAACTGCATTAAAAATAACGGAAAACCTGCGACCCGTGCTGGAGAGGGAAAACCTTAATCCGGCAAGGCAGGAAATCCAAGACCTGTTTTTAGAACACGTAATGGCGCATGCTCCCGGATATAAGAAGCTAATGTCCTGGACAGGCGCTCCCATAATGCCGACACCGGGTGCGGTTGGCGCCATAATGCAGACGATTGCCAAAAAGGAAAATATCAATGTGGTTGGGGTGGATATTGGCGGGGCGACAACGGATGTCTTTTCTGTATTTGATGGACTATTCAATCGTACCGTAAGCGCCAACTTCGGAATGAGCTATAGTATATCAAACGTAGTTGCCGAAACAGGTATTGAAAATATTATGAGATGGCTTTCTTTCGAAGCAAATGAAGCGGATATTCGCAACAGAATAAAAAACAAAATGATTCGTCCTACTACCATACCTCAGTTACTGGAAGACCTGAAGATTGAACACGCTATAGCGAGGGAGGCATTAAGCCTTTCCTTTGAACAGCATAAATCACTCGCAATTGGCTTAAAAGGTATCCAGAAAGAAAGGGATATATCTGAGACATTTGAGCAGATTGCAAAGGACGAAACACTTATTGATATGAACAGGCTGGATCTTATTGTCGGCAGTGGTGGCGTTTTGTCACATGCCCCCAGGAGATCACAGGCAATGATGATGATAATCGATGCATTTCAACCTCAAGGCATAACCATGATTGCCGTGGACAGCATATTTATGATGCCTCATCTCGGTGTGCTTTCCACTATCAACGAAAAGGCTGCAACTGAGGTATTTGAAAAGGATTGTTTAATATACCTTGGCACATGTGTTTCTTTAACCAATGCCGGAAAGCATGGGAGTAAATGCCTTGACTATAAAATTGCTTTGCCAAATGGCGAAGAAATGGTAGATTCACTTTCATATGGAGAGATTAAACTGTTTGATCTAAAAGAGGGAGAAGCAGCAGAAATTGAAATAACACCAACGAGGCATTTTGATCTGGGAAAAGGCAAAGGGCAGAAAATAGTTGAAAAGGTTAAGGGTGGCGTGGTTGGCCTTGTTATTGATGCACGAGGCAGGCCGTTTGTCCCTCATAAAGATAAAGATTCTCAAATTGAACAGATTTTAAAGTGGAGTGAGGCTTTTGATGCGTACCCGGATTAAAAACAATTTTTCAGGTATTTGATATGACTCATGCATATACACCAGGCTTAAGGCTGGCAGAAAAAATACGAGTAGAGAAAAGAAGGAATCTGCCTCTTCCGGGAGACGTTATTGCCAAAAAAGGAGTTGCTGTTAAAGCAAGTGATATTGTGGCCAGAACAAACCTGCCTGGTAAAGTTCATTCCGTGAATGTGGTTAATCGTCTTGGCATTATGCCTGGTGACATACATAATTGTATGTTAAAGAAGGAAGGTGAAGAAGTTAAAAAGGATGATCCTATAGCTGAAACGAAGCCAATGATAAAGTTTTTTAAGTCTATTTGTTTTTCTCCTATAACCGGTAGTATAGAAAGTATATCGGAAGTTACAGGTCAGGTATTATTGAGAGAACCTCCAAAACCTGTCCAGGTTGATGCTTATATAGATGGTAAGGTTATAGAGGTTATTGAAAAAGAAGGTGTTGTAATAGAGGCATACGCAACGTTTATTCAAGGTATCTTTGGTGTGGGGGGAGAGACCAAAGGCGAGTTACAGGTTGTGGCAAAAACACCAGAGGATTCTATAAGGCCGGAAGATTTGAAAGCGGAGCACAAGGATAAAATAATTGTAGGTGGTTCAACCATCTATTACGATGTTATACAAAAGGCGTTAGATATTGGTGTGAGAGGAATTATTGTCGGTGGGATTTGTGATAGTGATATCAATAAGTTATTAGGCTATGATTTAGGAGTGGCGATTACGGGTTCAGAGGACATTAATATTACGCTTATTATTACGGAAGGATTCGGCCAGATTGATATGGCGCAAAAGACTTTCGAGATTTTAAAGACAAGAGAAGGTTCTGTAGCATCAATTAACGGGGCGACCCAGATAAGGGCTGGTGTTGTCAGGCCGGAGATCATAATTCCATTTAATAATGGAGCGGAGCTAGAAAAGAATTCTGAAATACCCGCTTCAGGTAAGGCCTCCGTACATGAAGAGTCTGAGGGCATTTCGGTTGGCGATCCAATTCGCATAATCAGGACCCCGCATTTCGGGAAAATTGGCAAGGTCAAGTCCCTGCCAAGTGAGCTGAAGGTGATAGAGACGGAAGCAAAAGTCAGGGTTCTTGAGGTCGAATTCTCTGACGGTCAGACTGCTGTGATACCAAGGACAAATGTTGAGGCTATTGAGACGTAATTAAAGGAATTAAGGAATTGAGGGATTCAGGAATTGAAGACCAATTCTCAATTCTTTAATATTTATAAACGCAAACTCATGCATAAACTATTCAATACTTTTATTCTTACCGTTTTAATACTCCTGTATACTTCTGTTACATTTGCGGCAGAAAGAAAAACGCTTATTCCGCCATCGGATTTTCAGGCCTTTGACACTCCTAATGATAATGGTAAGAGTATATCGCTTAGATGGCCCTCCTCTTCCAGTGAATCAGCCGATGTTGAATATGTTGTATATGCGTCTACGCATAAAGGTGTACCTTTTGATACGGAAGTACTACGCATAAGTTCTACCACAATGTATGAGGAAAATTCAGATTTCAACTTCCATTATGCAGAAATCAATCTTGATAAATTCTTTGGTAAGGAATCTATTGGTAAAAGAGAAAATAAAAATTACTTTTTTAAACTTGTTTTGATGTCAGGCAATAATACCGTTGTTGCGGAAAAGATTGCATCAGCCTCACCAAAAGGAAACTGGTTTAATTGGTTAAAACTGAATAATTTCATAATAATGATACTCTTTTGTGCGCTTGTTTTGTATCTTATTGAACATGCAAAGAAGAATCCTAACGTTTATCTGAGAAAAATAAGCGGCCTGGATGCCATAGAAGAGGCGTTAGGAAGAGCAACCGAGATGGGGAAACCTGCACTTTTTGTACACGGCTTAAACGGCATGGGCAGTATTTCTACTATTGCTGCAGTAAATATACTCGGAAGGATTGCAAAAAGGGTTGCCGAATATGATACCACACTCAAGGTCTCAAATATTGATCCGATCGTATTGTTAGTGAGTCAGGAAGTGGTTAAGGAATCATACCTGGAAGCAGGAAGGCCTGATGCTTATGTTGAAGACAATGTGTTTCTGGCCGCTTCTGAACAATTTCCTTACGTTGCGGCGGTAAGTGGAATAATGATGCGTGAAAAACCGGCAGCAAATTTTTATATAGGGTATTTTTATGCGGAATCTCTCATACTTGCCGAGACAGGAGCTAATACGGGGGCCATACAGATTGCTGCGACTGATTCGTATACCCAGCTTCCATTCTTTATAACGACTTGTGATTATACATTGATGGGTGAGGAGTTATATGCTGCCAGTGCGTATCTATCGAGAGAACCCTTGCTTCTGGGAAGTTTACGCGCACAGGATGTTGGTAAAGCAATTTTGCTAATCGCACTTGTAGCAGGAACAATACTAGCCACCTTTGGTATCGGTTTTATAAGTTATATTTTTACGGCGGGGTAACGAACGTTTAACGTATTACCTTTATTTCAGAAAGGAATATTTGCCAGGTGAACTTTCTTAAGAGAACAATTCCCTTAATAATAGCATTTGTCATGGGTGTTATGATGATCTTTCAATATTATGTGCCGCATGAAGCATCACAATCTTTGCTAAAGGTTGTAACACGATGGGGGATTACGATTGCAGGGTTTGCCGTATTCATTGGTGCATACAGCCTGTTTCATCTTCACTGGAATAAGATTAAGAGGAAATTTCCCGGATGGGGATATAGCCTATTTGTTTTTTTTGGCGCTGGAATTACCATCATCTTTGGCCTGTATAATGGCGGCGAATTTTTCCTGCAGGACAAACAGGAAGGAACAATGTTTGACTGGATGTACTTCAATGTACAGGTACCCGCCGGAGCTACAATGTTTTCAATCCTGGCGTTTTTTATGGCATCTGCTGCATACAGAACTTTCAGGGCCAGGACAAATGAAGCTACTATCCTGCTCATTGCTGCCATTATTGTGATGCTTGGGCGTGTGCCTGTTGGCACCATGATCTGGGAGTATCTCCCGCCTATTGCAGATTGGATAATGTCTGTGCCGAACATGGCGGCCAAAAGAGCAATCTTAATAGGTGTATCGATAGGTGCTATTGCGACTTCATTAAAGATTATCTTTGGAATTGAAAGGGCATATCTTGGGGGTGGTGATTAATGGAAAGACTGCTCAGGATAGACAGGCGTTATATCTTTGTGTTTGTTGCACTGGCAGTAACCATACCATTGCTCATTAAATTTGATTTGCCTGTACCTGCAACCAAAGAGGTTAAAGGTATATACAACAAGATTGATTCCCTCCCGGAAGGGGCGCATGTACTTATAGCTTTTGATTTCGATCCGGCATCAAAGGAAGAACTTCAACCAATGGCTGTAGCGCTGTTGCATCACTGCTTCAGAAAGAATATTAAGGTTATAGGAATGACGCTGAATCCCGGTGGCGCCGGTTTGGCGGATAGCGCTATTACGGATACAGGAAAGCAATACGAAAAGGTAAGTGGGGAAGATTATGTTTTCCTGGGTTATAAGACCGGGGTAGAGCTGGTTATGATAAATATGGGTGAAAATATCTATTCTGCTTTTCCAAAGGATTTTCATGGCAATGCGACGGTTAGCTTACCGGTGCTTGAGGGGGTGCAGTCATTGACGGATTTTGATTACGTAATAGATCTGGCATCGGGTTCAAGTATTGAGGCATGGATTGCATTTGGAAAAGAAAAGTATAATTTTGACCTTGGCGCCGGTTGTACTGCCGTAATCGGCCCTGATATGTATCCATTCCTGCAGGCTAAGCAGATAAATGGTTTGATGAGCGGCTTAAAAGGCGCCGCTGAATATGAGATACTCATAGAGCGTAAGTCATCGGCCGTTGCAGGCATGTCTCCACAGAGTGTGGTGCACGTAATGGTTGTGTTGTTCGTGATATTTGGAAATGCTTTATACTTTATGACTGGGCGAAAGAGATGAATAAAAATAAAGATGTATCTATTACGACATTGATACTGGTAGCGTTTAGTATCGTAAACATATATTTCCTGGTTACAGGGAAGTTAAGTTTTGGGCGAGAGGGATTGGGCATAATTACGGCTGTAGCGCTTACACTTGCCGTATATAGTTTTCTATATAAAGACAATCCTGCATTTAAGATCGCTGAAAATCTCTTTGTGGGTGTTGCAATGGGTTACTGGATTATCATTACATGGTTTAATATTCTCAAACCGGATGTCTTCGAACCATTGATAGTCCCCTTGTTCAAAGATACAGGCAAATCTCCTCAATACCTTGTTATTGTTCCCACTATACTTGGCGTCTTTATGCTCTTGAGATTTTCAACGAAACTCTCATGGCTCAGCAGGTGGTCATTTGCATTTATTGTTGGTCTGGGTTCAGGCATAACTATACCAAATTTTGTGCATGCCTTTATCCTGAAACAAATGGAACCATCGTTTGCGCCTTTATACACCGGGGATATTCTGGGTAGTATAAATACGTTCCTGATTCTGCTGGGGGTGGTATCGGTATTGATTTATTTCTTCTTTTCTGTGGAACACAAGGGCGTTATCGGAGGGGTTTCCGTAATAGGTATATGGTTTCTAATGGTAGCCTTTGGCGCTTCTTTTGGTTATACCGTGATGGCCAGGATGTCACTTTTGATAGGACGAATACAGTTCCTGTTAAGAGATTGGCTTGGGATAATACAATGATGCTACTTCTTTAATTTTGACAGGATGCCCAATCTAAGCAATGGCAGCATAATTTCATGATGGCCTGTGATGGAGTATCCCTGTGTGGTAGGGCGTTGTACTACGTTTGTTTGAGGGCGGTAATGCTGAATCATATCCATATTAACTGCCGTAAAATCTTCAACTTTTTTACCAAGATTTCTCGCAACGGACACCGCCTTTAAAAAAACCTCCGGCATTATGACGGCTGAGCCTATATTCATCCACACCCCGCCTTCTAGGTTTGCGACAACCGAACATAGTATCTTAAAGTCAACGTGGCTTGATTCTCCCATATCACCGCCAGAGATGCAGGGGTGCATGTGAATTATTTCTGTTCCTATGGCGACGTGAACTGTCGTAGGTATTCCCAATTTAGCGCCAGTGGCGAGAATGCTGTACTGTTTGTATTTATTCTTGTCCGTAATGATTTGTCTTCCTAATGCCTTTCCCAATCCAATATCCGAGCCAATACTCTTCTGCTTATTTCCCTGTCCGGTAACCTTCTGAGAAACTGCTGTCTGAAAGGCTTCGGCGGTTTCCCTGGCCATTCCAAAGCTACCGTCTTTAAGGCTATGCGATACGTCTTCTGAGGTTTCTCCTATCAGCGATATCTCATAATCATGGATTGCGACTGACCCATTCATTGCAACAGCCGTTACAATGCCGCGTTTCATCAAGTCTATAATGATGGGGGAAAGACCGCATTTTACCACGTGCGCACCTATTGCCATCACTACCGGACGGTTTTTGTTAGTAGCCTTAGCGATGGCATTAATTACATTCCTAATGCTATTGCCGGCCAGGATCTCCGGCAGGGAATCGAGGAATTTACTGAATCCTTTATGCTCTATGGTCTTGGCAAATTGTTTAATACTGACAAGATTCTTTCTTCTTTTGATTGGATACGACTTAATTCCTTCCAGGTTTATCGGTTTATAATCTTTCTTTTGTTTACTCAATTTTAGTACCTCTTATCTTAATTAATATGATTTGGGTTTAGGGCTTTGTCCATTGCTTCTTCATAAAATTCCATGCCTTTTGTAATTTGCATTTCGACCTTGAGTGACAGGATATTGGCATCATTGATGTTTTTGTTTCTAATCTTCACAACATCCTTTTGTGTAACGACAATAGCGTCTGCATCGAGTGTCTTCGCTTCTGTAATAACGCTATCTAATTCTCCCTGTGTATAGGAGTGATGGTCACGGAACACACGTAACTTTATTAAATCCGCCCCCAGTTCTTTTAATGTAGATGCAAATGACTCCGGATTGCCAATTGCACAAAGGCCATAAATCTTTTTTCCCTTCAGCCACTCTGGTTTCAGTAATGAATTATCCCTTGTGTTCTCAATATGCACAGGTTTGTGAATTGATTCACAAACAGGGATGTCAGCGTTTATGTGATGTAATTTTGCATATATTGATTTTAAAGTATGTTCATCACTCAAGTCGCAATGAGACAGCACAAAGAGGCCTGCACGACTGAGGTTTCTAAGCGGTTCTCTAAGTGTCCCTCTGGGTATAAGCATTTCCCCGGCAAAGGGGTTGAGGGAATCTATAACAACGATATCCAGGTCACGTTTGATCCTGAGATGTTGAAATCCGTCATCAAGTATCAGGCAATCAACATCATGGTCTTTGATTGCCTTCTTGCCGTTTTGTACTCTGTCCCTGCCCAGTAAAGTTGGTACGTCTTTGAGGTTTTCTCTCAGGACAAGGTATTCATCATTAACAAATTCTTTCGCTTTAGAATTGCCATTTAGCAATGATTGGTTTTGTTCTCCATAGCCCCTGCTCAGGATTGCGACTTTTCTGCCTTTTTCTTGAAGATACTTTGCTGAAAATTCCACAAGAGGAGTCTTGCCTGTTCCTCCCATGGTTATGTTTCCTATACTGATTATGCTTACAGGCAACCTTTTACTTTTGACTATACCATATTTATAAAGTGTGTTTCTTGTATTTAAGGCTGCTAAATATGGATAAGTGAAAGCAGAAAGGGATGACCTTATCAATGTAGCAAGAAGGCCTTTTTGTTGTCCTGAAAGGATTGATAAATAGTATTCCTTTTCCATAAAGTGAAAAGTTTAGCTGGGGATTGATTAAAGAATTTCTTATTCCAGAGGAACTGACCAGTAAGCATTATCCAGAAATTGCATCCAGGAGTTGTATTTATTTGAATTTAGCTTTAGTTGTATAATAGGGGAGTGCTTGGGTTTAACCGGTTTACGAATCAGCTTCATATTAGCTTCACGAGGTCTAAGGCCGCCCTTGCGTTTGTTGCATTCTGTACATGCGCAAACAATATTTGCCCATGTGCTTCCTCCACCCTGTGACCTGGGTATGACATGGTCAAGGCTTAGCTCCGGCATGGGAAACTTTTTGCCGCAATATTGGCATCTGTTCTCATCTCTTGCAAAGATATTTTTTCTGTTAAACTTAACGCTGGTCTGGGGTAGTTTATCATAAATCAGCAACCGGATAATCTTGGGCACCTTGATCTCTAATGAAAATGTTCTAATCCATTCGTGTGCGTCTTCATCAGACAATCCGTATTCTTCCCTGTACAAAGAAACATCTAGCCAACTGGAAAAATTGTATGAATTGTACTGGCCATTATCAATTGATACGACTTCCGCACTTTCCTTGCAAAGCAGGGCAAATGCTCTTTTTGCGTTTACAATGTGGACTGCCGCAAAAAACCTATTTAAAACCAACACACTGGAATCCAACGCTCTAGTACTCTGCATAAAAACTCCTTGTTAAAGATAGTATTTATCGCATATCAAGCAATCAATATAACCAAACGTATGCAGGAAAAACTAAATTTGTTGCTAAATAGATTCTACTATAAAGTTGCCCACTTCGGTGGTGGAACAGCCCATTGTTCCCACGTTAACACCCTTGAGCTTGTTCTTTATTACGTTTATTACGGCGTTTTCGATAGATTTTGCAGCCTCTTCTTCACCCAACTGTTCAAGCATCATTGCGCATGCCATGATAGCGGCGATGGGATTAATAACATTCTTGCCGGTATACTTTGGAGCAGAACCACCTATTGGCTCGAACATAGATACGCCATCCGGGTTTATGTTCCCGCCTGCGGCAACGCCCATGCCTCCCTGAATCATAGCTCCTAAATCAGTGATGATGTCGCCAAACATATTGCACGTGACGATGACGTCGAACCATTCAGGGTTCTTCACCATCCACATGCAGGTAGCGTCAACATGGGCATATTCACGTGTTATATCATCATATTCTTCACCTACCTCATTAAACACTCTCCACCAGAGGTCATGTGCATACGTCAAGACGTTTGTCTTTGCGCAGAGCAATAGTTTTTTTCTTTTACCTCTCTTCCGTGTATATTCAAAGGCATAGCGAACACAACGCTCTACTCCTGGTCGTGTATTGATCATCTCCTGGGTAGCAACCTCCTCGGGAGTGCCTTTCTTCAAAAACCCTCCTATCCCGGCGTATAGACCCTCATTATTTTCACGCACAACGACAAAATCAATATCATCCGGCCCTTTATTCTTAAGAGGGCAATCTACACCCGGATATAATTTTACCGGACGTAGATTTACGTATTGCTGTAAATCGAACCTTAATTTCAGTAGCAGTCCTTTTTCAAGGATGCCTGGTTTTACGTCAGGATGGCCGATAGCTCCCAGATAAATTGAGTCACATTGTCTGAACTCCTGAATTGCAGAATCAGGCAGGACTTCTCCTGTCTTTAAATACCTTTCGCCTCCGAGGTCATACTCAATTGCCTCATACTTGAAGTTCATCTTTTGGCTAACGGCTTCAAGCACACGCAATCCTTCGCGTACTACCTCAGGGCCAGTCCCATCACCAGGAATTACGGCTATTTTATACATTGATGTAAGCTCATAGTAATGTTTGAATTACGAAAAATAATTGAAAACTTAATACTAACAATTATTAACATTTTTTCAAGAAAATAAATCTTGTCTGCAATACAAAATAAATAGACACTGCACCAATTTATACCAATACAATTCACGCAAGCATATATGTAGTCATGGAAAGACCCTATATTTCATGCAAAATGATTTAGCTCAGACCTTGAATAAGGAATACACTTGAAACAATTCAGATATACTATAAAATCCGTTACTATACAGAAACTGAAGAAGAACAAATCATAAGAGACATAAGAAGCTGTTCGATGACGGGAAGACCATGCGGTGATGATAGATTTATGAAGAAGCTTGAGAGGTTATTTGGAAGAAGGCTAAGAGCGCTACCGTGGGGAAGGCCACGCAAGAACTAATAAACGGTCGCTGTCCCTATTTTGTACTACTACAAAAGTGCTAATATCCGGATACTTACCTTTAGTCTCATTCGGATTAATCAATCAAATCAGTTGCTACACCCACTAACCCTTAAATCTAAGCATTCTTAGAAAGAAG
>PVMS01126911.1_pt1 | contig 12678 bp, 11 predicted proteins | sample 1853461 | NCBI WGS metagenome assembly PVMS01 (sample SAMN08582032, study PRJNA380276) | Marine sediment metagenome, whole genome shotgun sequencing project. | isolation source: ocean sediment barecode stripped | collected 2017 | reverse complement strand
TGCCTCGGGGCGCCCGAGGATCCCAGCCTGGTGGGCCAGATTGCTCGCCTCCACGAAGATGACAGTTAAAACTCATGGGCCCACCGCCCGCGTGCTTTTGGGTGTCGAACGGAACCGCTCGGCCACCCCGGAGCTTTTTGCTTACCGGGCCTTGGCGGTAACTCAGAGCTATCAACAAACCGAGGGTGAGCCCATGCGTTTTAACTGTCATCTTCGTGGAGGCGGGCAATCTGGCCCACCAGGTCGGGATCCTCGGGTGCCCCGAGGCGGCCACCCAACCACATGGCAAGAGCGCTTGCCGGCAAGGCGACCAAGATCGGAGAAAGGGGTATTGGGACGAGACCAAATTGAATGAGAGCGTAAACCGACGCGCCGGTGACGAGCGCCGAAAGCCCTCCGGCAAGGTTGGCCTTTTTCCACCAAAGCCCGGCAACAGTTGGAACGAAGAGCCCGGCGCTGATCAGACCGACCGCAGCGGTGTAGAACTCGCTGATGAGCTCCGGGGGAGACAAGGCCCAGTACAAGGCCATGCCCCCGACAACCCACGCCGAGCCGATCTGGACCACCGACGTCGCTTTGTTGCTCAGCCGTAGGCCGGCGAAGTTCGTGAGCAGATCATGTGAAACGGCAGAGCTGCAGGCAAGAAGCAGCGCACCGGTCGTCGACATCACCGCCGCCAAGACCGCCGCCACCGCTAAACCGCGAACCAGGGGCGGAAAGCCGGCCTCCATCACTCTCAAAAAAACTTGATCCGCATCAACGAGATCCGGGAACTGGATTTTGCCCACCGGCACGATGCAAAAGACAGCGGTGAGGATCATGACCGCATACACCACCATGGCAATGTTGAGAGACAAGCGGGCCCGGTCGGCGTCTTTCGCCGTGAAGACGCGCATCACGATGTGAGGAATGACGGAAATGGCCGAAGCCCAAATGACGAAGTAGCCCAGATAAGCGGACGTCGGCTGATTGTCCACCGTGCCGAGCTCCGGCGCCACCCGAATCGCTTCAGCCATGAGGGTCGCCGGCGAGCCGCCCTGCCATACCAGGGCCGAAGCTACACCCAAGATCACGAACAACATCAGGGTTCCCTGGAACACATCCGTCCAGGTGACCGCCACCATGCCGCCAACCGACACATAGAGGATGAACACCACCGCGGATAAAATGACGGCAACCTCGTAAGGGATACCGAGCAAGGCGTAGGCGGTAATCCCTGCAGCTTTCATTTGGGCAACGATGTATGCGGTGAAGCTCACCACGATAAGAGCAGGAACCAGGAGTCGGACGAGAGGATGAGAATACCGAAAAGCAAGGAAATCGGTGATGGTGAATTTTCCGAATTTGCGTAAGGGCCGGGCAACAAGGACGGAAGCGATGGGGAATCCAAGAACCCCTCCGCCGAACAAAGCCAGGGTGGCGGGAATGCCCTGCTGATAAGCCAGGCCCATGACACCGATTATGGAGCCCCCGCTCGCCAAGGTGGCCATGATGGCCATAGCGTTGGTCCAAGTGCCGATGCTTCGGCCGGCAACCCAGTACTCTTCCCGGGAGCGCAGGACCCTTCTGGAAGCCAGAACTCCGATGAGGACACAACCGATAAGGTAGGCGAGAACGAGTGCCCGTTCCAAAGTCACCGTGGGTCCCTAAGTTCCCTGCCCGGGTCGCCGACGCTCGAAGACAAAGATGAGGAGCGCTCCCAAGGGGGACAGGATCATGAGAGAGGCCATCCACAGGCCGAAAAGGGAGATGCCGGCGAGGTGAACGTCCCGCCACCAGGGTAGAAAACCGACGCCAACGAACAGGATCAACAGAGTGAGAAACCACCACTCGGTTCGGCGCATTGGAAAAAACGATTTCATGCCGGGCCTATGCTATCACAACACCCATCCGCGGCTTTTTCCTACTCTTTGCCTTTACCAAGCTGTTCGGCCTTTATGGTCCCATTCCGGATCGCTTCGCTGATGGCGGCCCGGAAACCATGTTTGTCGAGCGTTACCACACTCTCGACCGAAATCCCCCCCGGAGTACAGGCTTCATTCAACAGCTCATTTGGCGGAACCTGCCGCCTCTTCCAAACCTCCATGACTCCGACAATCGTTTGATAAGCAATCTTGACGGACGTCTCCCGCTCCAGGCCCATCCGAACTCCGGCTTCGATCATCGACTCGAAATAAACCAGAATCGACGCCGGGCTGCTCAAAGCCGTAGCCGCGTTCATTTGCTTTTCCTTCAGGATCACGACTTCGCCCATCGATTCAAATAGCTCGAGAATTTCCTTCTGCTGAATCTTCGAAACGTATTCATTAAAAACAATCGCTATGATCCCCTGACCGATCTGGCTGGGCGGATTCGGCAACGCCCTCACAATGGCAAGCTCTTTGCCGAGCTTTCGGTATTTTTCAATGGGAATCCCCGCCGCCAAGGTCACCAAAACCTTTCCCTCCGGCAAAGAAGCCCGGGCGAATTCCTCCACAACCTCATCCACCACCCGCGGGCGCACGTTGATGAAAATAATTGCTCCGTCGCCGGCGGCGGCGACGTTGTCCGAAGTCGTTTTAACCGAAAAAGTACGAGACAGGTACTCCCGCCTTCCCTCGTCCGGATCGCTGGCAATGAGACGCCGAGCGGAGACGGTTCTAGATCCAATGAGGTTTTCAATGATGACTTCTGTTATATCGACACCACCGATAAAGGCAATGGTCTTGGTCGTCATATCCAAACAGCCCTTTGCCCATCAAGGCAAGTATTTCGCCGGAATGGGAAGATCGGGACGCTCGGCGGTCCAGTAGATATTCACCACCCACCACCGTTTGGTGACAGGCATACTTAGCCCATTCTCCGAATCAAGGCCGCGTAGAACGCCATGGCTTTGACCAGATCATCCGCTTTGACCTGATCCATCGGTGTATGTGCGTGCTCCTCGGCGCCGGGCCCGAACCCAATCGTAGGAATGCCGTGAAGCCCCTTGGTGGCGATCCCATTCGTGGAGAACTGCCACACCCCCACGGTCGCCTTCTCACCGAATTGCTCCTCATAAGTTTCGACCGCGGTTTGCACCAACGGATCCGAGGTCTCCATCAACCACGCCGGGCAATAGGAATCTGTCTTCATCGGCATTCCGGTGTAGGTCTCGATCTCATACTCGTGGATGACCACCTGAGCTTTTGAGGCCTGGACGGAAGGTAACTGCTGCACCTCTTTCAAAACCGATTCCCGAGTTTCGCCTTCGGTGAGGCGCCGGTCCAGATGAATAGTGCAACTGTCGGCGACGGCGCAGAGCGAAGGCGCGGTGGAGCGAACATCGGTTACGGTTATCGTTCCCTTACCCAGCACCGAATCGCTTTCGAGACGCTCGTGGAGTTGCGCGATCTCTTGAATAATGGGCGAGGCCTTGTAGATAGCGTTCTCCCCTCGGTCGGGCGCCGATCCGTGACAAGAAACGCCCTCCGTCTTGACTTTCATTTCCACACGGCCCCGTTGTCCCCGGCAAATTTTCAAGTTGGTGGGCTCGGTTAAAACCACCGCCTCGGGATGGATGCCGTCTTCCTTGATGATGTACTGCCAGTTGAGCCCCTCGACATCTTCCTCGTAAACCGACGCAACCAACAGGAGCGAAATATCATCCGGAAGACCGATCGCTTTCAGAATCTTGCCGGCATACAGGGCCGCGACCAGCCCTCCCTTTTGATCCACTGCACCTCGGCCGTAAATCACGCCATCGCGGTAGTCTCCTTTGAAAGGATCCACGTCCCAGGTGTCGGGGTTTCCCACGTCCACCGTATCGCAGTGGCCGTCGATGGCGATCAAGGAATCACCCGACCCCATTCGCCCCATCAGGTTTCCCATCGGATCGACCCGAATCTCGTCGTAGCCGATATCCTTCATGGCCTGCTCGAGCCGCTCGATGACCGGGCCTTCCTCACCATCCAAGGAAGGGATAGCGATGGTCTCGCGAAGAAGCTCCACCGCCTCATCGCGAAGCGATTCCGCAAATTCGTTAATCTTCTCAATCATAAGAGCCAATCTCCTCTTTGCGACTCTGCGACTCTGCGCCTTGGCGTTGGCTTCTCTATTTCGATGGAGCGGTTCTCACATAATCCTTCGAAACGTCGATGATCCTGGCTGCATACTGATTTCGGCCACTCAGGTAGTCTTTCATCAGTTTCATGAACGCCCCGGAAAGGGCAACCACTGCAATCAGGTTGGGAATAGCACAAACACCGACCGCAATGTTGGCAAACACCCAAACTCTATCTACATCAGTGACCCCGGCGAAAATAAGCGGTGGAATGAAGTACAGCCACTTCACGTACTTTACGCCTTGGTGTCCGAACAGGTTGATGGAGGCGGTTTCGTAGTAAACGAAAAAACCAATCTGGGTGGTTAAACAAAAAGTCAGAATACAAAAGGAGATCAGTATTTCAGCAATGCCCGCCGGAAAGACGGAAGCAAAGGCAATGATGACCAGCTCGATACCCGACACGCCACTCGACAAAACTCCAGTGGATAGCACCGCGAAGGATGTGAAGGTGCAGATGACGAACGTCACCACGAAGACCTCGAAAGCGCCCCACATGCCTTGCTGAAAAGGATGTTCGGTGTCGGCGGTGGCGTGAACCATGGGAGCGGTACCCATGCCGGCTTCATTGGAGAACATCCCCCTTGCCATCCCGGTTTGAATCGCCTGGAGAACCGTCGCCCCGGCAAATCCTCCTACCGCGGGAGCGGGAGCAAAAGCGTGCTTGAATATGAGGCCAAAAACCTCGGGAATCGATGCATAGTTGACCACCATGAGGGTCAATCCACCCAGGATGTAAATGCCCGACATGAGAGGAACCAGCCGTTCGCTGAACCGGCCAATCCTCCTCAGACCGCCGAGAACCACCCCTGCCGTCACCGCGGTCATCACCCCGGCAACGAGATAAGGGTTGACGCCATAGGCGGTGAGAAAAGCTCGCCCCACGGTGTGGGCCTGCAAGAGTGAAGCGCTCAGGAGCGCATTGATAAAGATACCGCTGCTGAACAAAAGAGCAAGGGCGGGCCAGCCCAGCCCCCGATTGATGTAATACATGGGCCCACCACGAATGCGCCCGGCCTCATCGATATCCCGATAGTGAACCGCCAAGGCTATTTCGGCGGTTTTGGAGATCGTTCCCAGCAGAGCCAGAAGCCACATCCAGAAGATGGCCCCCGGGCCCCCGATCGAAAGAGCGGCGGCCACACCGGCAATACTTCCCATTCCAACCGTACTCGCCAGTGCGGTGGAGGCGGCTTGGAACGGTGTCATTCTCCCCCGCTCCGTCTCTCTCCCTCCCCGCTTTTCGAGGATGCTTCCGAAGGTGCTTTTAAAAATCAGGCCGAACTTTCTCACCTGGAAAAATCGCGATCGAATCGTCAGGTAAACGGAGACCGAGGCAATAAAAATAACTGTCCAAGGTCCCCAGAGCGCCTGATCGACGGTGGAAGCGAAATCGAGAAAAGTTTCAATATAGGCAGAAAGATTAGCCATAACGATCCTTTGAGTCCTTGCCGCCCGGCAAATCCGGCCGAGGGTAACACACTATTCAGCCGGCTGCCCAGGCCGGCGGGCGATCATCCGTTCTCTACGCGACCGATGGAGCGATTTGCTCTCACCGCCAACCAGGTCGTCCACCCCAGGCCCGATACCACCGACAATCCAACCATGGACCAGGTCAGCCCCGATAACCCCAGCGACGTGTTGTCGAGGGCCCATCCTCCCAGCGCAGCACCGGCGGCATTGGCCAGAGTCAGAAAGGCGAACTCCATGGAGAACACCCGTCCCCGAAATTCGCCGGGAACGAGCTGGAGAAGCAGTTGTGTGGAAAAGACCCAAATAACTCCTATCCCAAAAGAACGTATCAGCGTACCGAGAAGAACCATTTCAAAGCTTGCTATCGGCGCAACGATCACCAGCCCCAAAGACCCAACGGCAAAAGAAACGCCGATCCCGATGCGAAGCGAGCGATCGTGATCGCCGGTAAAACGCCTCGAAAGTATCGGCCCCAAGCCGGTACCGAGGCCAACCACCCCAAAAATGATGCCCAAACTGAGTGCCCCACCCTTTCCGATCACGAAGACCTGTTCCGCCAGTGCCACCTGAATGACTTGAAACGCACCCGACATGCTGATGGACATGACGGCTTTCTGCAGCGAGATCACCAAAACGTCCCGGTGTCGGGCCAGGTACTGCAATCCTTCGACATATTCTCGAAACGCGGAGCTCACCCCCGCGTCCGAGGCCTCGCGTTGCCCGGGCCTTTGATACCGAATGAGCCCAATGACGCCGGCGGAAACCAGAAAGGTACCCGCATCAATAACAAACGCGGGATAGATGCCCCAGGTCCCCGACACCAGCCCCCCCAGCGCCGCTCCCAGGGCCAGCATGACCGACCAGGTTGCCGAAGACAGAGCATTGGCGGCTCCCAGCTCACTGGGCTTGACGATGTCCGGCAAAATCGCATTCCGGGCGGGGTAGAAAACCCCGCTGAAGGCGAGCTGGATGGCGGTCAGTGTGTAGAGGAGCCAAACATCATCGGTGTCCCGAACCCACAAAAACCCGAGGACGGCCACGGCTCGAATCACATCCGTCGCGATCAGCAACTTCTTCCGGTTGTACCGATCCGCCGCCACCCCCGCCAACGGGCTAATCAGGAAAGGCGCCAACATGCGGACGACGAACAGAGCCCCAACTGCCAACTCCGACTCGGTCAAGGCCGCAACCAAAGTCGCGGAAGCGATGAGGTTGAACCAATCGCCGAGCAGGCTGATGATTTGGCCGAGCCACAAGTTACGAAAGTTGGGATTCCCGGTGATCAGGGTGCCGTAGCCTGGCGTTGTTTGTTTAGTCTCTCGTGTCATCGAAACGGAACATCCTAGTCCTGATTGCAGATGAATGAAAGCTTATACCCAGGACGATCAGGACGAGCCGAAGAGCGGTTTGACTTTTAACGAGCGCAACATGTAGGGTCCGAAAGATTAAGAGAGAGTCGAAATGAGGTTGGTAACCTATGGAACACTCGATGGACTGAGCTCGGCGGTCCTCATCACCGAAGTCGAGCCCATCGACTCCATCGAGCTCATCCACCCCCAAGCCATAACCAGCAAGCGCTTCAAGATCCAAGAAGGGGATATACTGGCCAACGTCCCCTATGGCGCCGGTTGCACGAAGTGGTTCGACCACCACGAGGCGACCCAAAAACCGCCAGAGCCCCCGGCGGCGGTCGAAGGCAAGTACGGACAGGCGCCCAGTTGCGCTAGGCTGGTTTATGATTACTACCGGCGCCAAAATCCGGAGCTCGAGCGCTTCGAAGAGTTGATCGAGCAAACCGACCGCTTCTCCATCGCCGATCTCGCCGTTGAAGAGGTATCCCATCCCAAGCGATATATCCTGCTCGGTTTCACCCTGGATCCACGCAGTGGCCTACCCGGGCACAAAGCCTACTTCCACAAGGTGCTCGATGAGATCAAACAAATGCCTTTGGATCGGCTGCTCGAGCTCGACGAAGTGAGCCAGAGGATAGGCCAGATTGCAGACGAGCGCGAGGCGTTTCTGGAGGTGATGGCGGCTCACTCCCGTCAGGCCGGCAATGTAATCGTAACCGATCTCCGAAGCGCCGAGAACGTCCCGGCCGGCAATCGCTTCTTGATTTACACCCTTTTCCCGGACGCCAACGTCTCGCTTCGAATCGAAGGGTCGGCCAAACGCAGTTTCGTCGTTGCCCGGGCGGGCCACAGCATCTTCAATCGCACCTGCCCGGTTCATGTCGGCTTCTTGATGTCCCAATACGGCGGAGGAGGGCACAAAGGCACCGGCGCCGCGCCGCTTGCGCCAGAGTACGCCGACCGTGCAATCGAGGAGATCATCGAAAAGTTACAGGAAAATAATCCCCCGGCGTAAGTCGGGGGATTGTAGCGGGAGCGTTTAATGGTATTCGGTAACAAGCGCTCTCGTTACTAAATCTGGTAGCAATGAAGCGAACTAAACTATCCCCGAAGGGGACAATTAAAGGAAAGCCACCATGCCGATACAGCTAGATGGATTGTCTTTAACCATAGACAAACTGCAACAAATCGCCCGGCAGCGCGAAAAAGCCATGCTCACTCCAGAGGCGCTCGAGCGGATCAAAATCGGACGCGCCATGCTGGAAGACAAGATCGCTAACCACGAGATCATATATGGCGTCAACACCGGAATAGGCGAGTTCTCCGAAGTTGTCCTGAATGACGAGCAGGTCAAGGAGTTTCAAAAGTACCTCATTTATAACCACGCTGCCGGCATCGGAGAGCCGGCGCCGGAGGAGTTCGTGCGTGGTGCCATGGCGGGCCGAGTCAATGTGCATGCTCACGGCAACTCAGCCTGCCGGCCGGAGATTACCCTCACTCTGGTGGAAATGCTGAACAAAGGTGTCACCCCGGTCGTTTGCCAGAAAGGCTCGGTGGGAGCCAGCGGGGATCTAGCGCCCATGGCCCAAATCGCGCTGCTACTCATGGGAGAAGGAGAAGCGTTCTTCCAGGGAGAGCGTTTGCCGGGAAGGGTTGCGATGGACAAAGCCGGCATTGCAGCACCCGGTCTGCAGGCCCGGGACGGACTGGCTACCATTAACGGCTCCAATCTCCTGACCGCAATGAGCGCGCTCCAACTCTTCGACATCAACCGGTTGCTGAAACAAGCAGAGATTGCTGCCGCCATGACTTTAGAAGCGCTTTTCGCCAACTTGAAGCCTTATGACGTGCGCCTTCACCGCAAGCGAGGCTTTCCGGGAGCGGTGAGAAGCGCCCGCGCCATCATGAAGTGCATCGAAGGCAGCGACCTACTGTCGGGCAAGATGGAGACTAAGGTTCAGGACGCTTACTCCATGCGCTCGACGCCTCAAGTCATCGGGGCGGCACACGACGGCCTGGCCTACGCCGGCAAGCAAGTGGAGATCGAGCTCAACGGCGTCGGTGACAATCCCATTTTTCTCCCCGAGGACAACCTGACTCTCACCGGCGCCAACTTCCAGGGAACACCGATCGCTTTGCCCATGGACATGATGGGGGCGGCGGTGACCATGATTTGTGTTCTATCGGAACGACGCATGAACCGCCTGACCAATCCAGCACTCAGCCAGGGATTACCGGCCTTCCTAACCAAGGGAGGGGGCCTATTCTCCGGATTGATGCTCAGCCAGTACACCGCCGACACTTTGATCGTGGAGCAGCGCATCCTCTCAACGCCCGCCTCTATCCAGTCTATTCCCGCCGCCGCCGACCAGGAAGATTTCGTTTCCATGGGAATGAATACGGCGATCAAAACCGGCCAGATTCTGGACAATGCCTACGGCGTTTTGGGCATCGAGCTAATGGCCGCTGCTCAAGCGCTGGACCTACGCGACTTCAACCCCGGCCGGGGGGTACAAGCCGCCCATCGGGTCGTGCGGCGCTACGTCGATCGCCTAGACGAGGATCGGCCGCTTTATCCCGACCACAACCGCATGAAGGAGCTGGTCCAGTCCTGCGAGATCCTGGAAGAAGTGGAAAAAGCGGTAGGAAGCCTGGAGTAAGAGGAACTAACCGCAGAGGCGCTGAGGACGCAGAGTTCCTAATTCCTTCCTCCGCGTTTCCTCCGCGCCCTCTGCGTCTCTGCGTTTGTCTTACTCTTGATGGCTACAACCGCCAGGCCAAACAGCAAGGTCGCAACCGACGACGAATGTGCCACCAGGTTTCCATAGCGAACAAAGTACGTTTCGTCACTTCGGAAGGAAACCTTCCCGCTCACAACCTGCTGAGTGAACAAATTACTTTGCGTTAGAACCCGCCCGTAAGGATCGACGATCGCTGAAATTCCGGTGTTGGCGGCCCGCACCAGATAGCGTCGGGTCTCCACCGCCCGCGCCACCACCATGTTGAAGTGTTGAAATGGGGCCGAGGTTTCCCCGAACCAAGCATCATTGGTCAAGTTCACCAAAAGGCCGGCGCCCTTGCCCACGAACCTGCGAACCAAGTCGGGGTAGATGGCTTCGTAGCAAATAAAGGCGCCCAATTTGGCCCCATCCACCGGGGCTACCAAGACTTCCGTACCCGAGGAGAAGTCCGAAACGCCTTCCATCAAGCTTTCGGCAAAGGAAAAGATCGATCGCATGGGAACGTATTCCCCGAAAGGTACTAAAACGATCTTGCGGTATCGAAGCCCGACATCGCCCTCCGGACTGATGAGCTTGGCCCCGTTGTAGGCTCGGATACCTCCCCCCTCCTGGGGTGCCACCCTTTCGTAGTCGTCGCTTCCAAACAAGAGGTAAACCCCGGCTTGGCCGGCGAATGCCCGCATCTCGCCTGCAACCACCGGGCTTTGATCGAACAGAAAGGGTGTCGACGACTCCGGCCAGACGATGAGACGCGATCCATTCGCCGCCGCCTCCGCCGACAGTCTCATGTGATCGGCAAAGATCTTCGCCCCGTACCCCGCATCCCACTTGTGCTCCTGTGCCACGTTGGCCTGCACTGCGGTCACCGGATAAGTCGCCTCGGGCAACGGTTCGGAAAGCTTCACGTAGCCGTAGCTCATTACCCCGGTGAGCACCATGGCCACCGGAGCACCGGCCGCGACCGCCCGCTTCCACCCAGGCCCGCTCAGCCAATAAGCTACCAGGGCGTTGACCCAAACTACCAGCAGCGAGATGCCGTAGATACCTGTGACCGAAGCGATTTGTACAACCGGAGCCACTCTCACCTGGCTGTACCCCAAAAGGCACCAGGGGAAACCGCCCCAGGGGAAGTTTTTGAAAAACTCGAGCCCCACCCACAAAACGGGAGCAGCCAGAAGGCCGCGCGGTCCTCCCCACCGGCATGCCACCGCCGTCAATCCCCCGAAGGTCATGGTGAAGAGCGTCAGATAGCCAACCAGCGCCGCAAGCACCGCGATGCTGACCGGCCGGCCCAGCCCCCCGTAACGCACCATGACTTCACTGATCCAGTAGAGGTTGCCCAGGTGAAAGACAACTCCCAGGATCGCTCCGCTCGCTAGTGCTTGGCGAGGAGTAGCTCGGGTTGCGTGGTAAAGCAGAGGTACTAAAGCCACCCAGGCTGTGAGGGAAAAATCCGATCGAGGAAAGCTCAAAACGAGCAAAACCCCGGAGAAGATCCCGGCCGCAGCGGTCTTCACGGCTATTGGGTTATGTAGGGCTTGAATTTCTCGACGTCGCGTAATCTCTGAGTGATCCGCTCGGCTTCACTGCGATCGGCAAATCGGCCGACCCGTACCCGGTAGAGACCGGACGCCCCACCATCCTCCAGATAGGCACGGTAACCCTTGGTCGCCAGCCGGTTCACCAGTTTATCCGCGTCGCCGCGCGTCTTCAGGGCAACGACTTGAATCGTAAAGGTCCCTTGTGCGGACCCCATGGACTGGGTGGACGCGCTCCTACGACCTGTAGAAGCAGGCAATTTCTCAGGAGGTGGGGCCGGCTTCGGTTCGCTTTTCGGCTTGGAGGATGTCCCAGCCTTGGGTGTTGTCCCGGATTGCACCTTCTTCGCATCGGCAACGAGCTTCTCCGGGCTGGAAGACTCCCCGTCCAATCGGTCGTCTACCTGAGGGCTCTCGAGTCGTTTTTGGTAGTCCAGCTCGCTCCGAACCTCTGCCGCGGTGAGGTCGGGCTCGGCGGCCGCGCTCAACCCCGAGCTCGCTGTGATTTGGGTCCCTGCGGCCGCAATGGTGGCATCGCGCACACCGCGCCCCACCATCACCCCACAAAGGAACACCACCACTGCAATAGCGACTGCGGCCATAAAGAAAAACACCAACTGTTTATTGTTGAGCTGGAGCTCGTAATAGCCCGCTTCTTCGTAATCGGCCATCTCCGTAAAACTCCTTTGTTTTGCCGAAGCTCGATGCCGGTCTCAGTCTCCCCTGATACTACCCGGCTGGGGCTGGCTCAAGATGCTCGTGGCGACGCCCTCCTGTTCCTCCTTGCCGAATCGGTGTCCGATCTCGAGAAGCAGTGCGTAGGTCAGCTCGTTGAGCCCTTCAACCAGAACGGTTTTTCTCGCCTCGTGGGATTTGTCGCCCAGGTTAGCAAGGATTTGGTCGAAATCGACCCGGCCGGCGCTGCCCAGCTCGATCCCCTGAAAAAGCACCGGAAACAATTGGGCAACATCGGTCACCGTTTTGTCCGCCGCCTCTCCCGCTTTGTCTGCCAGCTTCTTCTGAAGAAAGCTGTAAACAGCACCGAAGTTACGATTGTAGTACTCTACGATTTCCTCGAGCTCGTACTCCATCTCCAAAACCTGCGATCCGGTCTCTTCCAATCCTCGTGCCAGCACCCCGGAGGCCACCAGTCCGTAGAGAATTCGCAACGTCTCGAAGTTGGAGAGATAGCTCATGGAAAGGATTTGCTCGATCTTCAGCCGTCCGTTAACCAACGACAGGACCTGGGACTCGTCCTGATCCAGATCCAACTTGTAAACCAAGTTGTCGGTCCCTTCCGCCTTGCGCAAAATGGAATCGACCGATCCCACCCCGGCGTAGATGCGGGTGTAGTCCTTCAGCCGACGAATACCCTCGAGGATGACTTTCTCTGTACTCGAGTCGAGTGAAATGGGCCCATCAGCGCTCAGGTCTTTGATAACGAACTCATACTCGCCGCGTGTCCACTCGAAGAGCGTGTAAACGATCTCCTC
>PVMS01109652.1_pt1 | contig 12678 bp, 10 predicted proteins | sample 1853461 | NCBI WGS metagenome assembly PVMS01 (sample SAMN08582032, study PRJNA380276) | Marine sediment metagenome, whole genome shotgun sequencing project. | isolation source: ocean sediment barecode stripped | collected 2017 | reverse complement strand
CCCCTTGCCCCTAGCCCCTAGCCCCTAGCCCCTAGCCCCTAGCCCCTAGCCCCTAGCCTAGCTAAGCTTAGCTATATGCGAATCGCATTGTACGAGATTCTTCTCATGTGCATTCCGAGACTGCAAATATGTTTCGTATTTTTTGGATAAATGAGAAAAAAATATTTTTATATGATAAAATAAAAAAAATGGAAGTTCCAAATGAACGTACATATTTTATTACAAATGATTGGGGATGGGAGATCATATTCGACGAAATGAACGAAAAATGGTTTAGCGAATCTGTTTCTTTTATTCTGTTGCCAGCAATCATGACATGTGCTATGAAAATGTATAAATCGACTTTAGGAAATGCGAATTTCAGAAAAAAATATAATTTTGAGAAAAAATATTGGCAAGCTTGTTACGTAGTTTGTTTATTGATCGCAATGGCGCTATTTTTGGGAGACTATGAATTTAGTGCTAATGATTTTTTAAAATTGATGCAGAGTGTTTACCTCCCGTATGTCCCGGGGTCTAAAAAAAAAATGGAATCGTTTTATGTGATTTTTATGGAAAAAGAAAAATCATATTGCAATTGGAAGAAATTACTAGAAAAATACGAGAAAATATACGCGAGTGAAGATGGATATGATAAAATCGTCGCGGTCATCGAAACAAATTATTCAAAACAAACGGATGAAGAGATGCAATCAAGAAGAAATAAATTGAAGAACTTGCACGATTTGGAAATGAGATCGTTGAAATCTAATTTTAAAGGATACTATGACTATACAAAAAAACATGGATGGTATCAGAATCTGCATAAACTGCCTCCTAGAGGTTCATCACAAAAATCACAGGGCAAATATAAATATAAATCAGGAGCAAAATCTCAGTCACGTCAAAATTCCAAAACGAAACGCAAATCTCAGTCACATCAAAATTCCAAAACGAAACGCAAATCTCCAACAAAAAAATCTATTATTTTTTCTGCACGATCCGCATTTTATTGACTGGATTGTTTTGTAAAATAAATCTGATTGGGTAATATTTATTCGTTCATTTCATTTTTTTGCAACAGCAACAAACCCCCCAAATGTTTTAAAAGTCTTGTTGGCAGATTCGTCCTTTTTGTTTTTGTTGACTGTTTTTTTGGCTGGAGGAGGAGCCGTTTTCGAAACACCCTTCTCTTTCTGAGTTGTAGTGAGACCATCTAAGGGTTTGATGATCTTCTCAGTTGTTGTATTCTTGATCTTTCGTTTTTTCATCGGAGGTGGGGCGCCACGTTTCACATTTTCGTCTGAAGAAGTCTCAAATTTCAATGCTCCAGACATTTCGTCCTCCAATCGCAATTTACAGGAAGCCATATATGTGGCGATATTAGGATCGAACGTTTCATAAAAATTGACGATAGGTGTTTCGATTTTGTGTTCCAAGTAGTAGGTCAAATCCAATTTCAGATTGTGTTCTTGCGCATAAATCGGATCTTCTGACTTCTCGCACTGTTTGAGTTGTCGATTCTCACTATAAATGATCACGTAATTTACTCGATCTCCACCACGAGGTTCGCTTCCTGGATTTCGTTGTCGCATTTTTTTCACCACAGCCAAATGAACTTCTCCTCGGGGGTTTTTGTATTCATTCATACCTTTCATGGATTTCGACAAAATGAAATTCTCGAAGGGAACTTGTCCTCCCATAAAATCTTCCATTTCTTCTTTGACAACTTTTCTCGCACCTTCTGGGTCTTCTTTGTCAAATAAAAACATCTTTATCTTTTTCAGTAGGTTGCTTGTGACGATGAAGGTATCTCTTCTTACGTCAGGGGTCCCTTTGCTCTCGATGTACGGTTTAGCCACCACTCCTCGCACCAATTCGTATTTTTTTCCCACATAGTGCTTTTTTTTCATCAAATAAAATGGCTTATAAACTTTTTCGAATTCCAAATTGATGGGTGGACGGAACGTTTTCGTAATGTCTTTGGCCATGATGGGACCCCATTTGATTGACAAATCCAATCCGTCTTGGTCGGCAGTAACAGGCAATTTCACCATGACAGAATCAGTGTTCGAAATTACAAGGTTTCCGGGGCCAACTCCAAAGTGGTGAGACTCCGTTTCGAAATCGTAGACGTAATCGTCGAAAGGTGGAAGTTCACGTATCTTCTTTATAGCTTTGAGAGGCCTCTTCAACACACGTCCCAAAGTAATACAAAATGCATTGGGTTTTTGGGTTATGTCATTGATGGATACTTTGTAACCCAGCCGGCGGGCAATGAGCCATAACCCAGTCATCATTTGTTTCCCTCGCTGGACCACGGCTAAAGCCCGATGTTTCTTATCGATGGTGCATCCGTCTCCTTCGAAAAAACCATCCCAGAATGCCTTTGTCACCTCTAAATCTGCACATAGAATTTCGGATGGCACGCACTTTTCTCTGTGTTCGTTGTAGAACAAACTCCGATAACGTAGAACCTTGTCCTTCGTTGTCCCGATTGGGACAAGCTTGTAAACTCCAGAGGATTTGATTGTATCCAAGATCTTCGTCGGAAAGGGGAGCGATTCAGCTGCACGCATCAAGAAGCCTGTATCTTTCTTGTTAATTGCCCAACTATACTTGACGTACGGCTTGTTTACACGTTTATCCGTGTACGTGTATGCTCCACACGACCCATCAGCAGCGAATGCACCCATTCCAAAAGCTTCATTTCTGGTTATGATACTCAATTTTGGCGCATTGAGGTCGGAAAGTAGCGCTTCATCGGTCGCATGAAGAAGCTCGTCTCCAACCTTCACATCTTCAGGACGAACTTTTTCGCCATCAGGACGAAGGAGACTGTGATCAGAAGTGCAATCTACGATCCCAGTGTGAGTCAATACACGATACATCTTTTTTTTACATTTGTGGCGAATGATGCGTTTTACCGACGTGAATCCTCCATCATTCCAGACCACCAAATCTGGAGTTAGGACCGATTCTTTCGTATCGTGATACGGTTTCCAGGCATTATCATCAGTGATAATCTCGTCAATTCGGGTAGTGCTTGCAGGTGTGAATTCATTTTCGTCTCCACCATCGGAAGCCTTCTTACAAATCACAGCAGTGTCTCCAGTCACACTGTCCCCATATATCACTTTCGATTTTCGTCCTTTCAAATGTGCTGGAGGACCCCCAGGCACATCCTGATAAATCAATTCAGCTGGATAATCTCGCTCGGATAAGTTTTTGGTTTGTTCGATCATTTCTCGTCCTCGAGCGGTAACGGTTTCGCCAATGTAGGAACAAGCGTACACGTTGCTCGCCACAGCAGCAGTATAACCGTAGATCGAATTGGCAGAAATTTTTAGTGCCAATTGGCGACCGTTCAGAACACTCTTTTTAAACGGATCGTCCTGAGCAGCCATTTCCTTCTTCGCGCGTCTCCGAGCCGACAACAATTCCTCCAAAATTCTCGGTGCGAGCCCTTGTTTGTGCAGAACGAAAATATGAGTTTCATTCTTCTCCGGGATGAAATGTCGACCATATTCCGCTCCGGTCCAATTCAATTGCTTTTGATAGTGTTTTTTCATAATGTAAGAACTCCAGCATAAATTCCAGGCTTGCATAATGGACGGATAAAGACTCGTGAAATCCAACGTCGTGATGGGTTCCACGTAATATCCAACTTCGGGATCGACCACTGTGGCTCCTTTTATGGGTTGCATATTTTTCCGTTCGTTTTCGTCAGGGGCATTCATCACATAACCATCGCGATTGCAAAAATAAGCCAACTGATGCTTGATCTTGATTTGTTGTCCTTTCGACTGCAAATCCTCCAAAAAGGTGAACGTCAGACGACTCATTTCGACACTTTGGATCAAAACCTGGCATTTGTGGGCCAATTGCAGTGGCAAAACGCAATCTTTAACGCAATAAATGGCGGTTTCTCGTCGACCAGACGGGGTTTCGAAATTCGACCACATTTTCGCGGGTGTCAGATCTATTTTTCGATCTCCCAAAAATTTAAAGGCGATATCATCCAACTTGTACGATCTCAATTTGTGATTGCGATGAAAATACAACAACATGTCCAAATCCAAAAGGCCGAAAGTCCGTGTCCATTTGAAACTCTCTCTGGACCCCATTTGCTTACTCTTGGTATTATCTTCTTTAAGGGTGCAAACATCAATACGTAATTTGGACCAACGATAAAATTGATGTTCGATGCCGAGGAGTTTGGCTCTACCGACCAAAAACGGCCAATCGAATCCTCTCACGTTAAAACCAATCAGGATGTCCGCATCAAACTGCTCCATCACCCACTGCCTCCAAGATAATAGAAGATGCGCTTCCTTTTCGAAACATCGAGAGTCCACATTTTCAATGGGTCCACCGACGTCATACAAATTGAAAATGTAATTATCCATTTGATCCTCATTCCCAAAAATGGTGGTAGACGAGCCTATATTCATCACCACGTTTTGTAGAAGCTCAGGTTTCGGAAAATCCCTGAGAAAACTAAACATTTCTCCGTCCCACGAAACAATCCGAAACGGTGCGATGTCATTGCAATCTGGATTGCCTTTGACTTCGTCGATATCACATACGATTTCGCAATCAGAAGCCCAAGTGTGAATTTTTGACGAAACATTTTTCAGAGGGACTGTCACCCATCCATTCGCCCGGAGATCTAAACGGATCAAAAATTGAATTTCGGGCTTGATGTCATCACCCCACACATCAAATCGCTCTTCGAATATTTCGGAAACCATAGAAAAACTCCTGGATTTTTTAAATTTATCGGCGCCATACCTCCGCCCAGCGATGGTAGGGCAACACATGGTCCACCAAGGGAATTTTTTGGTGGTCTTTCCGTTGGTCTTCTCATCTCCGCGCCAACCATACAAATAGTATCGCCGTTCGAAAAAATAAGTTGGATTGTAATTTACTGAATATTTTTTTCCGGCCATATTATTTTCATTCAAATCATAAATTTCCTGGATGATTTGATATCCGTAATTATCTGGATCGACAATGTTGGCTTCTTCATCTCTGAGACCGACCAAAAACCAAGGGCGGAAATTTTTTACACAAACAAACACAGAGGTTCCATCCATGCTTCGACCAGACAAGAGCACTTTGCATTTCCGTGGTCCCGAAGGACGTCCACCGCCGCCATTTTCGTCGAAATCGTCTCTGACGTCTACATCGAATAACTGAAAGGATATGCTCCCTTTCTGTTCAGGGAAATTAGACATATTTTCATTTTCATATTTTTTTAAAATAACTCGAATCAATTTTCTCGGATTTATTTATTTTGCAATTTCGTAAAATAAATAAATAATTATAGTAAAGATGGGAGATTCGCTGCTTGGACGTCCTTCACGAGATTTATCTGTCAGTAATTTGAATGTTGATAAAACGCTGCTGTTGCAGTGTCGGAGACTAGAATGTATTCTAAAGAATCCATTGTCTGGACCCATTGCTCAAATTATAGCCAAGGGACCTATCACTGTCCCTTTGCATGAAACCCCATCTGTCGCTCTTCTGTCGCTTCCATGGCAAAGTATCCAAATACAACCCCTAAATAATAATGTAGACGTAACATTAGATAGCTTCGGAACTGTTAATGTCACACTCCCTTTTAGCTTTAGTAACCACATAATTGGATTCAATACTGGTACTACCACTTCTAATGCTTCATTTCTTACAAATTTAAATCTTATTGCCCAACAAGTTCCTCCACAATCAGATCATACAGTAGAAACCCATATTATATTTAATCCAGATACAGAGCCACCCATGACAACATTAGCCATCAAAACCATGCACAACGATCATGTCAAGACATTGCACGGAGCCATAATATCGGCATCCGCCACTAACATCAAGACACCAGGAGTCTACGCGGCCTCGCCTTTACTTGTACTGAGTGACTTGACTATTCCTCCTGCCGTAGCAAATATAATATTACACCAAGTACATATGCAAATCGTACTATTGGCCCCTACAGTTAATCCTCAAGTTACAGATTAAGTTCTTTTTTATGTCATTTCATTTGCCCCATCCTTTCTGTCACCTATGTGTAAAAGCTTAGATGCAAAAAAAAAATTTATTTTACACATTTGCTAATTTCATTTTTAAATTGAAATTCCATGATTGTCAATTTGTGAATTAACTCATCAACACTTTTCGTCACTGCATCGCAAGGAGTGAATTCTTTTGTCGTTGTTTGGACTTTTAATTCGATTTGATGTATTAGAGGATGTGGCATTCTATACGCAGCAAATGATACTCCGTCAGTGTGATTCACCAATTGATGCCGCAATACATTTCCTAAGGTGTGATCTTCGTTTTCAATTACGAAAGTTACCATATTGCTGGTGGCGCAATAGTTAAAGGTCAATTTCTCTTTTTGTGCCGACGGATCCATTTGTGGCAAATTGAAATTTCCAAAAATAATTATGCTTCAAAAAACTCATTGTGTTGACAGAGAAAATAAATTTTTTTTTTGTTCAACAAATTTATAAAAATGACTAAATTACGGAAAGAACTGGTAGAGAAGGAACTGGTAGAGAAGGAACTGGCCTTTTTCAACAAAACTGATAATGAAGACGACTTGAACCATGTCCCCATGATTTTCTCCGCAGCTTTCGAACAACTCTCACATCAGTTTCTGCACACATCAAATTGCGGAGCCATCTGTCTTTACTATGAGGCAACCCTTGCTGCGGCTCGGATTTCTTTGCAAGCCCCATTTTTTGGTTCCTTGGCTCAAAATTTGCTGCTGGTGCAGAATGTGTGTGATCGAGCAGATCGGTGTGTTCACATGGAATTATGTCTTGCTGAATGCACCGCAGAGATACTGATCAGGCTTCCGGGTGGTTATCAGAAGGACGAAACGAAAGTGATTCTCGAATCCTTTGAGGGGGCGATTTCTCGATTGGAGAGTGGAAAAAAGAAGCACGATGGTATCTTACGTCAGGCGATCCTCGAGTTTCGACTTGCCAAGTACTTGAGTCCTGTAGATGATCTGTTGAAAAGTCTGAAGAAATCTCTAGATGGTATTGTGTTTGAGAAGGAACCCACCTTGCGCTTTGAGCGAATGGCACGAGACCTTCGGTTATTAGCCTCTGAACTGGAGTTCATAGGGCTTATTGGGGAAAAGGATGTTGAGTCTTGGATGAAGGATTTGTGGGACGAGGAAAAAATATGAGGAGGAAAATGAAAAAAAAAAACGATTTACATGTAAATATTTTTTTCTATATTGCTTAACAATAAAGATAATTTTTAATAAAAAAAACCATGGGAAAAAAAAGTTCAAACATGCAAAAATCGATCAATGCAAACTCCCTGCCGAGAAGCTATTTCGATTCCACTAAAAATTATTTTTCCAGCAACAAAGTGGTCATAAGTGTAAGTAGCATTATATCTGGGTTTTTTATTTTATTTGGAATTTTGCAATTAGCGTGGGCGATTGAAATAAAAAAATATGCCAAATGCGGAAACAATTGCAAAAAGAAATGTTCCAACGCTGGATTCGTATTCAACGGCATCATGATGCTTCTTTTGGGAGTTTTGATCGGTGGTTTGGTAATTTGGAGCAATTTTATTTAATTAATTTAATTAATTTTGAATGGGAGGAGGAGCTCTCGCATTCGTTATGGCAGCAGAAATAGCAGAAGAATGGATATTTTCCAATGCATACGCTGTCATCGCTCGTCTACGAATGCCGATGATCCATTGTTCCGGCAAATCGAAACCACCCAACTTGTGGATTTCGAATCTCATGGACAAACCGGCTCTTCGCAAGGTATGACGAAGATTGTTTTTATCTGCCATATTGACGGTTTTCCTTCGATTTTCCATGCACCATCGTTGATACAAGGTCTCGAATGTCCGCATGGACATACGATAGTCATCGATCGCATCATGGGTTTGCAAATGGATAGATCCGCGGGTACTATCAAACCCAGGATCTCTTTCTAATACCTCATTCGCCATAACAAAATAGAAAAGAGAATCTGTTTCCATTTCCATTTGCGCTTGTTTTTCATGAAAATAAATGGGAAGATTTTCCCAAATCAAACGATGCCCGAAGTTTGATGTAGCCCACAAATAAGCTAAATTAGCTTTCACTAACAAAGCAACACATTGTTCTGCCAATTGTTTGGGCAAGGTGGGATCTCCTCCAGAAATTCCTTCGATGAAATCGATCAGAAGAACACGTCGAGAAATGGACCCTTGAGCATTCACCCACGGAGGCAACACATTCCCCAACATCAAGCCAGGAGGAGTCCACGTTGTTTGCACAGGGTCTTTGTGTTTTACAGCAATGCTCATCGGCTCTCCCGAAACCATAGATTGAAAATCGGTTTGTGTGAGACCAAAATCGTCCTTCGCTTCAAAACAGATCCACATCTTCTTATCGTAAATCCCCTGCAGTCCAAATTTCTTTTCGATGTTGTTGGAAAGTTGAGCCACATCCTCTGGGAGAAAAAAGTTTTTTACTGCTCTTCCGATGCTACTTTTCCCAGTTCCTGCGAGACCCCTGATGTACGGAAGGATCTGCCATTCGTCTTTGTCACCCAGATCATACAAAAGACGTCCCATCGCTGCCAAAAACCAGATTTCCACCAACATTGCTTGCTTTTTGTTCTCTTCATACGTTTTGTCTTCCTTATAACCCAATTTTTGGTGAGTCAATATCTGTGTGAAAGCTGGTGTCGGGATATTTACCCAGTCCAACGATGCATAAGTGAATCGTCGCGTTTCAGGATTATATGTGCGTTTGTGAGATTCCACCCAATTCGGATCCACACATTGATTGGTGAATTTGCACGCATCTTTTGTTTTCATGTCGTTCTTCATCATTTTATGATCTTTTTCGTATTCGTCTAAGTCTTTCAAAAGTCGAGTTCTTTGCAGGTCGTTGATAACCTCAGGATCCAGCTCTCTGAATTTAGTTCTCAAAGCTTCAAAATCGGGATCTTTTATGTCTTCGATGGACTTGTCCCATGGGACAAATGTGTTGGACCAAGTATGATACAATCCGTTCTGAAAAGCTTGCAAATAACGGCAAGTTTGGAGTGTGGGGAATTCCGAATCGTCGGATTGTTTGAGGTAATTAGTGGCTCGCTTCACCGTGTCCCCTGCGCTGGTCATGTTGCACCATTGCTCGAAAGAGGTTTCTTTGGTCACATTGGTATAAATGAAGTTCTCTATTTCTTGTTGCTTGATCCAGGAATGCGTGCCATATCGGCAGTTATCGTAAATCACGGTTATTTCTTTGTAACAATCAGAACCTTTTTTGCGATATCCGAAGCGACGCAAACGATCCAATAAAAACATCAGCAAATTTTGAAAATCTGTCAAACCAGAGAGTTCCCGAAAGGAAAACCGGAACAATTCGACGTAGCGAGGCACATGCACATCCGTGTTTTGTCCCCAGATGGATCTCACACGCCATTCAGAAAAAATAAAGGAATGACACATTATCAAAACCTCGTGCAATTTGGAGAACATATGCATTGGATTGCCTATGTCTGGGAAGTCTTTGTGAGCACTCATGGAAATGTCATTGTCCAAAAATTGCGACATCACATTCTGCAATCCCCAAATTTTTCTCTGCAGAGCTTCGTCAATGTTGGTGTACGTGAGATTGCCATCATTCCGGTCCAATTCCAATAAAGTCCACGCCCATGCTCCGAACTGTTCCCTCGGGATATTTCTATTTAAAAAGATCTTTGCCAAAAACGTAAGCATCTGATAAAGCGCTCGTTTAGACAACTTCACAGTGCAGGATTTGAATCCACTTATCATTCGAATATAGATATCTTTCGCATTTCCTTCTGTGATTTCATCAATGAAAAGCCGATCGTCCTTGGGTCGATAAATATCTAATTCGGTCGCCGTCGTCGTAGCATCACTGCAACTTTCGGATTCTTCTTCATCCAAATGAGTCTGAGGTATTTTCCGGCGAATCTGTTTTGATTTTCGTGGCCTAACTGGAGTTTCAGTATCATACTCGGACGCAGACTCAGACTCAGACCCAGACGCAGACGAAAGCATGTTGATATCATCCTCATGATAATTTTTATTCACATCAGACAAATCACCATCTAATATCGGCGTATTCATCAGAATTGTTTGCTTTGATGATTTTTTAGATGAGATCTCAAAATAATTTGGATATATCAGGAACGAATTTCATTCTGCTGACTCTGGGCCTTTTTCTAGGAAAAGAAAAAAAATTAAAATTAAAAAAAAATATCCCATATAAAGAAATTACATACTGAGTAAATAACTATGGATAAAGAAATCGTTCCTTGTTCTGATTTGGAATCGAAGTTCGTGGTGGGCATGTGGGTTCTGTATGGACTCGGATTTATCGTTTCTGCCGTTTTGTGGGGAATTTACAAATCCAACGATATTAACGATGCTTCTTCTCAATTCGAAACCGCTGTTTTTTTCACACTCGGTGTCATCTTTCTCGCGGCTTTCTGGTATTTTAAACGGAAATGCGATGCTCTGGCTGCTGTCTTGTTGGTCTTTCTTCCCATTTTCGTAATTATATTCGAGGCCCAAAATTTGGATCCGATGATGGTCAGCCCGTTGAGTTACGGATGGAAATTTGCCATCCCCGTCTGGGATAAAGATAAAAAGTAATTTTTATATGCAGTCGCAAAAAAATTACTTTTTTCCATTTTTTTCTTGGAAAAGTATTTGCTTAAAAATAAAAGATTTTCCCTTTCAAATACAACGAAACATTCAAAAATCATTCGCGTTCGAAACTCTTCTTTGAAATAAAAGAACTAAAAGAACTAAAAACAACGATGGCGCAAACTCCAACTTCCTATACGATCGAACAAGCACGTGCAACAATCGAGGATTGGAAATTTTCTCCCAAAAAGGATTATGGACCCAAAGAATTTGGTGCCAAAATATCCTACATTCGCCACAAAGGTCAAAAAATCGAAATGCAATTTGGTGTTTCTCCATTGGACGATCCTGATAGTTTAGATTTACTGACTACGGAATGGGGAATAACTCAATACAAATCGAAAGAAGACAAAGAGAAAGAAAGAAAAGAGAAAGAAGCTCAAGAACAACAATCACGCCAACCGCCACCAGGCGTACCTGGATTTCAAAATTGGAAGGGATCGGCTCCACCTGGAGCGTATCCAACACCTGGAAATATTCCGGCGGAGAGTGAGGAAAAAGACCCTTCTGCGAAAAAAAATGCTCGGAGATCTTTAGATATTACGGTACAATTCGAAAGTGAAACCAAAAAATTATGTGACGAAGCCGATGCGAGAGTCAAACATGAGGCGCTCAATCATCCACAAGAATGGTTCTCCAGGGAAAAAATCGGAGAAGAAGCTGTCGATATGCTGTATAGCAGTTCCGTAAAAAAACCCGGCGATGATCAATTGCCTGCCTTGAACACCAAACTCAATATCAATGATTTGGTAGTTTACATGTGTGACATGAACAAAAATTATACGGAGTCAGATTACACAAAGGTGCGCAAAGACATGATCTTTTTGATCACCGTGGAAATCTCTGGAGTGTGGTTTATCAAGAGCAAAGAGCAACCCGTCAAAAATTTCGGATTGGCGTGGAACACCAAAAGCATTTTGCTTTTCTCGACGACTGCTCGTCCCAAATTCAATTTCCAACTCGGAAATAATTACACTCAATCGACTGCTGCTTTGACCACTGAAAAACCAGTCGCAGCGGAGGAACCAAAAAAAAAAGAAGAGAACTCAGATGTGGATGGAGAACAAAATCCTCCGGTCGATGAAAATAGAAAACGCTCGTTCCCTTTTTCTTCGTCTTCTACACCAGAACCGGAAACCAATAGAGTCAAAGTGGTTCCAGGTAGCTTTGTGGAGAATCCCGCCCTCCAAAAAGGCTTTCCTCCAGTTTGATAATTATTTCAATAATAATCCTGGTGAAGATAATACCGTGTTTATGGTAGATATCGTTGGAAAAAAATAATAAATTTTTTTTTGGAATTCCGACAACTAAATTTTTTTCTTGACTATGACATTAAAAACAATCGTTTCCAGAGAATCATGAGTACAAATGGTACAAACGCAACGGCCATTTTTTTATGGGTCCTCATCGTGATCATTGTCATCATCATAATCGTATGGATTGCATGCGAGTGTTCAAATAAAAACAAGAAAAATGTTAAAGTGGTTGCGTTTGGTGATGGAAAAAACGCACGAAAACATACTCCAAAGAGAAAAAGTGCCAAACCAATTTTCATAGATCCTCCCAGTATGACCGAAGAAGACAATCAGTTGGGCGGCAGCGGCAGTGGAAGCAATTGGTCTGACATGGAAATGCCATTTGCTGATGGAAATGTGCCATACGAACCTTATGGAGCCGGCGGATCTAATCAAGAAGGCCAACAACACAAAGCTTACGGTTCGAATTTTCCCACTGAACAAGACAATGCTTCGAGGTTTCCCAAAAATCCTCCTGTGCCAGGAAGTGGTGGTGCCTCTGCTGGACCAGATTCCGTGTGTGCTCCAGCCGGGAACTCCAATCATGGCTTCAATTTGAATGTTGATAGTTTGATGCCTGCTTCTTGGAGAAGTAATGAAAACTGCGGTGCTGAATCAGAAGACAGTACTCAATGGGCCGCCTATGCTCCTTCCAAAGCGGCCCATTGAGTACTGTCTTCTGATTCAGCACCGCAGTTTT
>PVMS01006137.1_pt1 | contig 12682 bp, 7 predicted proteins | sample 1853461 | NCBI WGS metagenome assembly PVMS01 (sample SAMN08582032, study PRJNA380276) | Marine sediment metagenome, whole genome shotgun sequencing project. | isolation source: ocean sediment barecode stripped | collected 2017 | reverse complement strand
GGTGACTGCGCGGGCAGCATCCTCGTCTTCTCTGCTCAGTATTCGCGGCGCCATTTCGATCAGCGTGACCTCGCTGCCCAACCGGCTGAAGGCCTGGGCCATTTCACAACCGATCGGGCCGCCGCCGAGAATGGCCAGCCGTGCAGGCAGCTCTTCGAGTTTCCAGAGATTGTCGGACGTCAGGAAGTCAATCGTATCGAGTCCGGCAATGGGCGGCACGAACGGTTCGCCGCCGGTCGCGATGACGATGCTGCGTGTCGTGATCGTTCGCCCATTGACCGTCACGGCATAAGGTGAGTCGATGACGGCCTGACCGGCGATACATTCGACGCCCAGTGCCGTGAATCGCTCGACCGAATCGTGCGGTTCGATGCGACGAATCACGTCCTGCACACGCTGCATGATTTTCGGGAAATCAACCTTAATATCCCCGGTATTTAACCCGAATTCGTCGGCACGCCTGATGTCGGCTGCAAGTGACGCCGAGCGGATCAGCGCCTTGCTCGGTACGCAACCGGTATTCAGGCAGTCGCCGCCCATCGCGTCTTTCTCGATCAATACGACCCTGGCCTTTGCCGCTGCAGCAATATATGCCGTGACGAGACCCGCTGATCCGGCGCCGATCACGACAAGATTTGCGTCGTAGCGCCGTGGTTTGGGATAGCCTTTTAGTCGGCGCCGAGCCGCGAAAGCGGCAGCAAATTTCTTCATTAGCAATGGGAATACACCGAGCAACACAAATGAACCGATTATCTGCGGCGAAGCGATGTCTGCGACACTTTCAATACGACTGATCTGTGTGCCTGCATTTACGTACACAATTGTGCCCGCCAGCATGCCCACCTGGCTGACCCATGCGAAGGTCCATGTCTTGAGCCGTGTCAGCGCCATCGCCAGGTTGATCGCGAAGAAAGGAAAAATCGGCACGAGGCGCAATGTAAACAGGTAATAGGCGCCGTCCTTGTGAACACCTGCCGCGATGCGCCCGGCGGTGCCCGCGAAGCGGCGCTCGACGTAATCGCGAAACAAAAATCGTGCGAACAGGAAGGCTAGCGTCGCGCCGATCGTGCTGGCAAAAGATATGATGATAGTGCCTGAGACCAGGCCAAACAGTGCACCACCTATTAGTGTCATGACCGCGGCGCCCGGGATGCTCAGTGCGGTCACCGTTACGTAAGTGATGAAAAATACCGCAATGGCTGCGCCAAAATTTCCGGCTACGAAAGACTGTATTTCGGACTGTCTTGCCCGGAATTCCTCAAGGGTCAGGTAGTCGTCAATACCCAGCGCGAATACTGCACCGATGACGGCAATGATGGTCACGGCTAGTGCCAGACGGGTTTTGGTCATAACGTGATGGCGGATTCTTCGTTGCTTCGGTCCCGGGTGCTCCGACAATAGAACGCTTTAATGGTTCGATTGTCGATGCTGATCGGGTAGTGTGCAAACCGTGCGGGTAGTGACGTCTGATACCATTGTAATGAATGACTCAGTCTTGTTGCAGCAGGCCGGTCGCCCTGTAATCCCGGGCAAAATGTTCGTTGATCGGTCAATGTAGTTGTTCTTGGCGTCGGCTCGGCTTGCGCGATCTATATTGCGCAGCAGGTACCATGGAGATGTTTTAGCGGGGAGCCGTATGACCACGACAGAAGCAACTTTAAAAATCGGGCCGATCCGACTGGACCGGGGTGTGACCCGGTTTAATTTCTGGTCGTTCATGTACGCATCTTTTATCTGTATCGGCGTGCTGGCCGGCATGAATATGTTGCAGCCGTACGTATTGACCGAAATTTTGCAGTTGCCGCAAAATATGCAGGGCACCGTCAGCGGAAATCTCGGTACCTGGCAGGAAGTCGTCGCGATCCTGTTGATCAACCCATTCGGCTGGCTGTCGGACCGGATCGGCCGGCGGCCGCTGATGGTATTCGGCATCATTGTCTGTGGCATCGGCATGGGTCTGTACCCGTTCGCATCGAGCGTCAATGAGCTCGTGATGATCCGCATTGTTTTTGCCGTCGGTTCCGCCTGTCTTGCCGCGATGATTGCCGTGGTCGGTAATGATTATTCGGCCGAGGTGTCACGGGGGCGCATGATCGCGTTCGGCAACATCTTGAACGGCGTTGGTGTCATCTTCATGGTGGCCGTCATTGCGCAGATACCGGCGGTGTTGATTAATCGCGGGGTCGACAACGTCACGGCGGGGCGGGCGATGTTCGTGATCGTCGCAATTATGTGCCTGGTCTCTGCCGTCTGGTTCCAGTTCGGACTAAAAGCCGGTACGCCATCGATGGCGACGGCTCCACCCGACTGGAAGACCCTGATGCTCAGCGGCTTTCGGGCCGGCAGAAATCCTCGCATCCTGCTGTCCTATGGCGCTGCATTTATCGGTCGGGCCGATGTCTCGATCAAGGGCATGTTTATCTCTCTATGGGCAGTGTCTGCCGCACCGGATGCCGGGCTGACGACGGCCGAGGCACTGGCCAGGGGCGGACAATTGATCGGTATCCTGAGTGTTATCGGCATACTCTGGGTCGGGGTGTACGGCTGGTTGCTCGATCGGATCAATCGTGTCACCGGTCTGGCGATCGCGATGGGATTGGCCGGTGTTGGTTATTCGTCGATGTGGTTCGTCACGTCGCCGCTGGATTTTGCGAATTTGCCGGCTTTCGTGGTTCTTGCCATTGGTCAGATGAGTGTGATCTGCGCATCCGTGACGCTGGTCGGTCAGGAGGCGAAACCGGCCGAACGCGGCGCGGTGATTTCGATGAACGGATTTTTTGGTGCGATCGGCATATTCCTGGCCTTTTTTATCGGTGGGCGCTTATTCGATGCATTCGGCCCGGCAGCGCCATTTGTTATGGTTGGACTATTCCAGATAGGCCTCTTTTTCGCCGCCGTTGCGGTCCGCCTTATGGCACCGGGTGGAGCTGGCGTCGTCAAGCAGCCCGAGGGGCGCGCAGGATCGGCGCTTTGATCCGGTATCTTGTGATGCCGGGATAACTGCCACCGCTGCGGCAGCAATCGCCTGCCGGCCCCTTCAACGCTTGGATTCAGCGTCATCAATGCTATGCTAGCCGAGTTTCGGTCGATTAAGAAATACTAATCAGTTTGCGGGGCAAGAAGAACTCGATGGGCGGATTATGGATGAGGCCAGCGCTGCCTGGTGCCCTGGTAATGACGCTGGCAATGAGTTGGTCATTGTCAGCATGGTCACAGGTCGAGGAAATCGTCGTGACCGTGAGCAAGAAAAGCGAAAGTCTGCAGGACGTTCCAATGTCCGTAACCGCCTTTTCGTCGGCGGATATCGAACGTAAGGGTATAAAAAGCATCAGTGATATCGCGCTCTTGACGTCGAGTATTCAGTTCGACGAGTCTTTTGCGCAGAGCGACACGCGCATCGTCGTACGCGGCCTGTCGCCATCGCGCGGGCGACAAAATATCGCCACGCTCGTGGACGGCATAGATGTGTCGAGCGAATCGATTACCAGTTCCGGTGGTTCGTTACTGCTTAATACACGGCTGATGGACGTAGAGCGTATCGAAGTGGTGCTGGGGCCGCAGATGGCATTGTACGGGCGCAGTGCGTTCAACGGCGCGATCCAGTACATCACGAAAGATGCTTCCGAAGAATTCGAAACAGATATAAGGTTCGATATTGCCGAGAACAGGCGCTATGAGGCCGTCGCCGGCGTTAGCGGGCCGATTTTCGGTGAGGCACTCGGCTTCCGGCTGAATGGTACGTGGTGGGACGACGAAGGGTTTTACTCGAATACGATTACCAACCAGACCGTTGGCAGCGATAAGGGATACGGGCTCGCGCTGACGCTGAACTCGGATATTGGCGATAACTTGTCGTTTAAATTCCGTGCCGAATATACCGACGATGAAGGCCAGCCCAGCCCCCAGGTCTTCTTGCCGTTTAACACGGAATTGCTCACGCCCGAGGGCGCGTTCGTGGCCGGTTCGGTCGATGGCGTCGGTGGTATTGCCGAGTGTTTTGACGACCGAAATCCTCAGGGTGATTTCACCTTTATCCAGGCTCTGGGGACGATTCCGGGTAACAATCAGGCGTACCTGGACCGCGGCGAGCGCCTGCTGGATCCGGCTTTTTTTGCAGAATACGAGGCATTAGCGCAAGAAATTATTCCGGGGGCGTCTCTGGACCCGAATTCACCGAATTTCATAATCCCTGCAGGCGGCGGACCTCATTGTGAATTCAGTACGCCGGTGCGGGTTGGTAGCATACCGAGTGGTGATTCACTCGTCGATTCACTGAACCTGGCGCCAAACCCGGTCACGCCCGGCGTCGATTACCAGGGATTTGATCGTGAATTATTCCGCCTGTCTCTTGTCGCGACGTACGAGGCTGAGAAGTGGGCGTTGAAATCGCTGACGGGTTATACCCACGACGATAACACCGAGTCACAGGACACCAACGTATTCGCATTCCTGGATCCGGCTGCCGGCGACTTTTTGGACGGCAACGTGAATTCGTTTGCGTTCAACAACGCAAAAATCACCGAGCAATTCAGCCAGGATGTCTACCTGACAACGAGCTTTGATGGGCCTTTAAACGGTCTTATCGGCGCATTGTACTGGCGCGAGGATGTGGAGAATGATTCGTTATCGATTACGGCACAGGCCTCGGGCTCACATTGCATGTGGGGTCATCAGTCCGGAGCGTTGAACCCGCTCGGAATCGCGGATGGTTGCACGGGTTATACCGAGACCCCGTCCGCGCCTTATCAACAGGCAGGCGATCCGTTTCGCACGCCAAGTCCGGCCGATCGCAACACGGAGCACTGGTCGATTTATGGAGATCTGAATTTTGATATCGCCGAGAACTGGATGCTTGCTTTTGAAGGCCGGTACAACAATGAAAGCGTCGAGGCCTTCGGCCCGATTTTCGTTGATCCTGGTGCCAGCGGCGGTCCGGGCGGGTTGAATCCATGCGGTATCTTCTTCCGCGGCTGTCAGCCATTCGACGACTGGAAGGCCGCCGGTAACTGGTTCTCCGATTCCTATTTCCCGTGGACCGATGAGGATGCGGATGGCAATGATCTCGGTATGTTCGTTCCCGACCAGGAGATACTCGGTGCGATCCCGGATTTGTGTCAGCAGCAGAATCCGGCCGGCATCCAGCGCTCAATTGCGGATGGCCCGTTTGCGATCGAACGCGAGGCGGATGGTACGCCCGTTTGGAACGACGGTGCTGTTGTGCCGATTCTCGATGCGGACGGCAACGCGCAGGGCGTCGATGCAGATGGCAAACCGGTCAGCTTCGATTCAGGCAACGCGGTGGGTACCGATACGTTCAATCCATGGTGCGTCGATCGCATTGCCGATCGTGACAGCTGGTTTTCGCCCAAGATCATAATGGAATGGGCCGCAACCGACGATATGCTGTTCTATATGTCCTGGTCCCGAGCGCGCAAACCCGGTGGATTCAGCCTGCTGACCGTTGGTTCGTCCGGATTGAACCGGGAGCTGTCCGAGTTCGATGCCGAGAGGATGGAAGTCTGGGAATTTGGTGGCAACACGGCATGGCTCGACAACACGATCGTGGTGAACGGGGCGCTCTTCTTCCAGGATTTCACCGACAAGCAGGCGCTGACCTCGGCGCTCAATCCGATCACCGGCCGGCTGATATCCAAGATCGAAAACGCCGGAGCGGCGGAGGTCTGGGGAACGGAAATCAGCATCGCCTGGAGTCCGATAGCGGAGTTTCTCAGTGGAAACTGGCAGACAAGCCTGGCTGCAACCTGGTTGCCGAAGCGTGAATACACGGATTTCGTGATCGGCTCGACGAGCTCGGTCTCAGCGGCCCATGCTCGTAACTGCACGCCGAACGGGGATGTGTGCGATTTAAGCTATACCGGCAATACACTCGAGGATTCGGCCGAGCTGGCAATGAATGGTTTCGTGCAGTACCTGTATCCGTTGACGGCCTCGGTTAATACATTCATCGAGACCGACGCGGTCTTTCAAAGCAGGCGCTATACGGGCATCACCAATAATTTGCGGACCAACGCCTTCTGGCAATTTAATTTCCGTGCCGGTTTTCAGAGCGACCAATGGGAAGCGTTGCTGTACATCGATAATGTACTCGATGACGACACCGTTCGTTTTTCAGGTGGCGGTCCCGGACTCGGTTGTTGCTTCGCACTCGGCAGTGCTATCGATCTTCAGCCGGGACCGGAGCTTGATCCTACTGCCCCGGATCCGAACACATTGTTAAGTGAGCCACGCTCGGTCGTGATGGTCGACTTGCCCTTATATAACACGGCTTTCCTACCCAATCCGCGGGTCGTCGGCGTGCGTCTCTCGTACCGTTTCGGCGGCGGTTAATGGTTAAATCTTCGTACTGGAGTCAGCATGAGAGACTTATTACAGAAATTCCTGAATCATGACATCTCGCGACGGGAGTTCGGAGTTGGGCTGACGGCGCTCGGCCTCAGTACTGCGGCTGTCAATTCGGTACTCGCATCTGCTACCGAGGAAACGGATGCGTTGCCCCGCGATGGCATCAAGGTCGAGGGAAACGGCGCCGATATTCTTGTCGAAACTTTCCTGGCCGCCGATGTGCGTTTTGTTTTCGGTACGACCGGTACCGGCATGTCGCCATTCTTCGATTCTCTGACGAAGAAAGAGGGCGTCGAATGGATCATGTCGGTCGCCGAATCGCAGGCGACTGCGATGGCGCACGGCTATGAACTGGCGAGCGGTACGCCGGCCGTCGTTTTTGTGCCGGGGGTCGCGATCCCGAGCACGATGAACATGCTGTATAACGCGTACAAGGATAAGTCGTCGTTACTGGTGTATTCCGATGGGCCGAGTACGGAAATTCCGTTCCGCGACATGTTTCAGCAAATGGAAGACTGGGTCGAACCGATGGTCCAGTTTACAAAATGGCGCTGGAAGGTCGAAGACGCCAGGCACATGAGCGAAATTGCGCGGCGGGCATATAAACTTGCCAGCACACCGCCGGGCGGGCCGGTGCATATCAGGATCCCGTTGAATGTGCTCGCGCAAAGCGGCGTCAAGGATACGGTGTACCCGCAGCGGCGCTTTACGATCCAGACGGAAATGCGGCCGAAAGCGGATCTCGTTGAAAAAGCGGCCAGGGCATTGCTCGATGCCAAACAGCCGACGATCACGGTCGGCTCGGAAGTGTCCCGTGCCGGGGCGCAGGACGAGCTCGTCGAATTGGCCGAAGTGCTCGGTATCACGGTTGCTCAGGGATATAGTGTCTTCGGCGATTTTCCCTGGCGTCATCCGCTGTGGGCCGGGTTTCACGGACTCGGCGTGTCCAAGGCACTTGCAGGCACCGATGTTTTCATGAGTCTTGGCGTCCAGATGCCGGGGCCCGGTATTTTTACCTCACCGCCACCGCGCAAGGCGACTATTATCGAGGCACGCGTGGATTACCAGAACATCGGCACGACGTATCCGACGGATATCGCGATTGCCGGGGGCATCAAAGAAACGATCATCGACCTGACTGATGCGATCAAGGGTATGGCCAGTGCCGAGCGGCTGAAGAAAATTAGTGCGCCACGGCTGGAAGCCTGGCGTGAGGCACAGGCTAAAGCTGAAGTTGCACGCAAGGAAAAGGCCCGCGAGCACTGGAATGCGAGCCCGATGTCATGGGAACGCATGTCGGCTGAACTCGACCTGAATCTTGACGATGACGCGATCATCGTACCGGAACTCGATTACCGGACGCCGCTTTACTGGATGGATTTTGATCGCGGTAAGAAAATGGTCATCGGTCAGACGACAGGTTTTGCGCTGGGCTGGTCTATAGCAGCAGCACAGGGCGTCAAGATCGCCGAGCCGGACCGGCAGGTCGCCTGCCTGGTCGGTGACGGCGCGATGCTGTTTGGTGAAATCGAGTCGCTATGGAGCGCCTCACGTTATGACATCCCAATTATTATCGTGGTGTTCAATAATCGTAGCTACGACAACGAACGTAACCGGATAACGAGCCGGTCTCCGCTCTACACGCGTAAGGACACGCGTGATCAATGGCGCGATATCAGCGGCTTTCTCGGCGATCCGATCGTGGATTTTTCCGGGCTCGCCAAGAGCTTCGGTATTGCCGGTGAATTGGCCGAGACGCCGGATCAATTTCGCAAAGCCCTGAAGCGGGCCCGGGCGGCAACCCGGGAAGGCCGCCCGTACCTGATCGATGCGATCGTAATGCAAATCGATCAGCGCGGAAAAAGGACGGAACAAACCTGGTACCCGCAGATTTCATTCGCCGATCGGCGCGAACGGAAGGTGTAAGGGGCAGGAAAAAGGCCTTCGACGCATCGTGGAGTGACGCCAGGTCATTCTCGGTCCCTCGCTAATCGTATTCCATCATTGTCCGCTAGCGTCGCAACCGGCATTGCTGTGCCTATGGGTGGGTCACCGAGCTGTATCTAGCTGAATATACGTATATCTTCGAGCTTATCGCGTATATTACATTTCGAGTAACGTCAGACGACACTCGTGATCAGGAGGGGCATATGAATATGACGGGGTTTCGGGTCGTGGCATTTGGCCTGGCCAGTATTATCCTGTGTTTTCAGGGGGTACATTTTGCCTATTATAAATTCTTCAGCCCTCAGGAATCGGTGCTGAGCGACTATCTCGACAAGCAGATCAAAGAGGCGGGAAGTCTCGAGGAATTGACCCGGGATTATGAGGCATCACTGAAAAAAGTTGCAGCGTACGAGACAGAGAATCCGGATGCGAGTGTGTTGACGCGGTACCAGCAGCAGTCGATAGAACCATATAAGACAAAACTCCGCCTGGAAGACGCGATCGATACCTGGGAGAAGAAAACAAATGAGTATGGCCGGGTCTGGTATCAATGGTCGGCAGGGCTGGTGTTATTCATTGTTGGAATTGTTTTATTTCGTTGGAGTAGAAACTGGATTGCGTTGTCGTTACATATCGCCGGTTTGTCGATGATGATCTGGTGGTCGAGTCCGACCAGGATGATGGTCGGCGCGTTGGTTGAGCATGAGCGATTGCTGAACACAAAGCTTCTGCTGACGATTGTGACGTTTGTCATGATGCTAGGTGCGTGGTTCATGAGTGAACGCATGAGAGCACGCGCTCAGGATGATAGTTGATTCTATCGAGACCGGTGCATTCGTCCCATTGTCGCAGGAGCATTATTAGCTGCGAATAGTTCATCCGTTTAAGTAATTGCGGCAGAAGCCGCTGAAATAACGGCATCTTTCGAGACCGTCAATGAAGTTTTCCAAATTTGGTAACCGGTTTACGCGGCATACCGGCGCGTGGCAGTTGATGGATGATCTCGGCGCGGCGATGGCGAGCGAAGATCCGGTCATGATGCTGGGCGGCGGTAATCCCGCGCATATTCCCGAGGTATTGCAGTTGCTCGCGGAACGCACCCGCGAGATAGCAGATAACCCACGGGAATTCCGGCGCATGATTGCGGATTATGCGAGCCCGGGCGGCGAAGTGCGGTTTCGCGCATCGTTGGCGCACCTTCTTCAACGCGAGTATGGCTGGCCGTTGGGTCCACAGCACATCGCATTAACCGGCGGCAGTCAGGCCGGGTTCTTTCAGTTATTTAATCTTTTGGCCGGTGAATTTGACGATGGTTCGTTCCGGCGTATCTTGCTGCCGTTGACGCCTGAGTATGTCGGCTATGCAGATCTTGGTCTTGCCGAGAATCTATTTGTGGCCAACAGGCCGACAATCGAATTTCTCGATGATCGGTTGTTCAAGTACCACATCGACTTCCAGAAACTCGAGGTCGGCGATGATGTCGCGGCAATTTGTGTGTCTCGACCGACGAACCCGACCGGCAATGTGCTGACGAATGCCGAGGTGCGTCAATTGGCTGACATTGCACGTGCAAAAGAGGTGCCGTTGATACTTGATAATGCATACGGGGCGCCTTTCCCGGGGATTGTTTTTCAGGATGTCGATCCGCTCTGGGATGACAACGTGATCCTGTGCATGAGCCTGTCGAAAATCGGGCTGCCGGCTGTCCGCACGGGGATCATTGTCGCAAATCCCGATATCATCGAGGCCATCACGGGCCTGAACTCGGTCATGAGCCTGGCAGTCTCGAGTGTTGGACCGGTATTGCTGCGTGATATCGTCGACAGTGGGCGAATCATCGAGCTCGGTCGGGATGTCATCAAGCCTTTTTATCGCCAGCGGGCGGATCAGGCTCTGGCCTGGCTGCATTCATCACTCGACGGGTGTGAATACTTTGTTCATCGACCCGAGGGTGCCTATTTTCTCTGGTTGTGGGTGCCCGGGATGTCGGTTACTTGTGGCGAGTTATATCGTCGGCTGAAAGAACGCGGTGTTTATATTATACCGGGGCATCATTTTTTTCCGGGACTCAATGAAGACTGGTCGCATCGCCACGAGTGTATTCGAATCAGCTATTCTCAGGATACGGAGTCTGTGCGCCGGGGTATTTCGATTATCGGTGAAGAGGTTCGCAATGCTTGCCGTTAAGGGCGCAACGTCACCTTGTTCGCCGCTCGGCATGTCCGTATGCTGAATTAATAAAATTTTACCCCGATTCAGGAGTATCTATGGCCAGTCGTAAAGTAATGTTTGTATTCCCGGGGCAGGGTTCCCAGTACCGGGGAATGGGCAGTGATATTTATTCAGAGTTTTCGGTTGCCAGGGATGTATACGCCGAGTCCAGCGATGCACTCGGTTACGATATGACAAAATTGTCGTTCGAAGATCCCGGCAATGAAATTGGACTGACGCGCTTTACACAACCGGTACTGTTGACGCATTCGGTGGCCTGCATGCGTGTTTTCGAGGAGTTGACCGGCGGTACGATTCAGCCGCTGATGGCGGCCGGGCACAGCCTCGGTGAATACACCGCTCTGGTGGCTGCCGGCAGCCTGTCGCTGAGTGATGGATTGAAACTCGTGCAGAAACGCGGCGAATTGATGGGAGAACATGGCGCCGGCGGCATGCTGGCATTGACGCTCGATCTTGAGACAACGCGACCGATAGCCGATCGTTTTTATTGTCAGGTCGGTGGATGTAACCTGCCCGAGCAGACCGTCGTTGGGGGGAGGGCGGAAGACCTGGAAGCGCTGGCAGCCTACGTCAAGGAGAATTTTCCACGCAAGCGCGCGATACCGCTGGCGACAGAGGGTGCATTTCACACCTATTTCATGGTCAAGGCCGCGCAGTTATTCCGTGAAGTACTGGATGCGACAGATTTCAGTGCACCGGCTTTCCAGGTGCTGGCCAATTATACCGGTAACGTGCATGAGCCGGATGCGAGAGGCATACGCTCGCGGCTGTTCTTTCAGTTATTCAGTCCGGTCAAGTGGGTAGGCTGCCTGGCTACGGCGGTGGAGCAGGGTATAGATAGTTTCATCGAGTTTGGGGGTGGTCTCGGTGCGTCAGATGATCCGGCCGAGAAACGCCCAAACCTGGAAAGTATCATCAAAAAGACGTTACGGGCTCACAAATACGAGGCCGAATACTTTGCGTCGATCAATTGCGATACGTTAAGAGCGACTGCAGAGCAACTCGCCGGATAAGGCCAAGGGTCAATAGGAGCTGTGCCCCTTTAACCAGGGCACACTAATTTAGCTAGTAGCCTCTTTGAAGTCGTCGCCGAATATCGTTTCGGCAAAGCGGGCATCAAGATCCTCGAGACGAAGCATGCCGGTTGCACTGGTATCCTCGGCATTCATTTCCGGGATAGCGCATTCATCCAATTTTTGATCTTTATCGGCGGTGGATAATTTGCCGTTCGGCTTCGTTTCAGGTTCTGCAAGTTTAAGATCCTGCTTGTTATCGTCGGCAGGTGCCGCTATATCATCGAGCGCGACGGCCATTAGCTGGGCGGTGCCGTCACCGATTGCCGTCTCCGGGGGCGAGCTATTTTCCGCCGCGCTGGGTACCGGGGATTCTTTTTCCGATAAGTCGAGTGGAGCAGGCTTCACTTTTGTGCGAACTTCGACCTTATTTTTTTGCCGGATTCCGGCTGCTGCACTCTTTTCCAGTTGTGACGACTTTTTGTCGCTAAGGCGTCGCCAGCCAAGCAGTTTGGCAATCTCGGTGACCATAACCGGAGTTATGGATTCCGCCTGATTTTCTGCTGCGCGGCCGAGCGTCGCATTCATCAGTGTATTGATCAGACGCGGTACGCCACCAACGTACTGATAGACCATGATCGATGTGCCGTGCACCATGATCGAGCCTGGTTGTCCGCCGGATTGTTCTAACTGCTGGTTGATATATGACTCGGTTTCGGCAACCGTCAGCGGTCGAGCCCGATAGCGAAATGTTACGCGTTGGCGAATATGAATCAGGCCGGGTGTATCGAGTAGCTTATGCAGGACATGTGGCCCGAGCAGAACGATATTTAATTGACCATCGGGATCTCCGGTCATGTGTATGAGTTGCATAATTCGTTTGGCACGCTCGATCGTCAGGCTTGAGACATCGATAACTGCTGTAACCTTTCGGCCCTGTTCGTCGTTGTGCCGGGCGATAGCGGATTTGAGCCGGTATAGAGAAGAGGCTTGATCTCCGTTACCACTTTCCCCGCCCAGTTTCAGCAGTAACAGATCAAACAAGAATCCATCCGGCGGCCTGCATCACCTGTGCTACGAGGTCAATGACATTCTCACGGCACGCGACCGACTCATCGCGGCCGGCG
>PVMS01059453.1_pt1 | contig 12684 bp, 12 predicted proteins | sample 1853461 | NCBI WGS metagenome assembly PVMS01 (sample SAMN08582032, study PRJNA380276) | Marine sediment metagenome, whole genome shotgun sequencing project. | isolation source: ocean sediment barecode stripped | collected 2017 | reverse complement strand
GAGAGGGCGGGTGGGGGCGCCGGGCGGGGGTGGGGGGGGGCGGGGGGGCGCGCGGTGTGGGGGGGCGCGGGGAGGGGGCGCGGAGTGGGGCGGGGATTCCGTGGCCCCCGCGGGCGGGCGGAGATCTGCGATCTCGGTGGCATGTATACCTACCACTACAGGGACGGCCGTTACGCGGATTGGGGAGATTTCGAGTGGCACGGCGCGCGCATAGCCATCCAGGAAATCAACGCATCCGGCATTTTGGGTGACGACCGCATTCGCATGACGGACGAGAACACCATCGACTACCACTGCTGGCCGGACAATGCTGCCATCATGGCGGAGACGCTCATGAAGAAAGGCATTCTCGTTCTAACCGGGGCGGATTGCAGTGGCCCCGCCGTAGAAATCGCCAAAGTCGGCGCGAAGTACGAAATCCCCGTCATCTCGAACGGCGCCAACGCGTCTATGCTCTCTTCGGCCGAGGAGTTTCCCTACTTCGTGCGTGTGGTGACGCCAAGCGAGCAGTATGAAGGCTATCTTATCGACATGGCCGTGCATTTTGGCGTCGAGGAGATCGCGCTCTTCTACACGACAGATGCGTGGGGCCTGGGCGCCAAGAACGTCATCAACCAATATGCGAAGAGGCGCGCTATCAAAATCGCGCAGGAATACGGCTATCCTCAAGACACGCCCTACGACGAAGTCAAAGCGTATATGGAAAAGGTCAAGCAGGCTGGGATCAAGCACATTTTCAATACGAGCCCCACACCGGACGCCGTGAGGATGTTTCGCGCTCTGCATGAGCTGGGGATGAACGCGGCCGGCTATTCCTTTTACGCCGCCGAGATGATTTCAGCTGACGAGGCGCCCGAGGCCGTCGCGGGCAGCCTCGGCTACTTCGCTCCCATGAACGAGCTCATGCCGTCGCCAAAGCTTTCACGATTCAAGAACGCACTCGAGAAACGTCTAGGTAAGCCCGTCGATCCCTCGTCTAACCCATCCGAGCACGATCATCTTGGAATTCTAACTCTGTTGGGTCTGACGTGAGAGTGTGGGCGGGATGTGACGGTGCTGGAAACGTTGGAAAGCACGGTGGGCGAATCGAGGAGCCGTTTGGAGACCAACCCGAGACCGAGGCGGCGGTGAAAGAGGCATCTGTAAAAGCTTCCAGCAGTTTTTCTACCGCAAGGACGTAAGGCCTGGCTCGGTCATTTCGCTCCAGACCTTTGGCTCCTGTGCCGCTAATTTCAACCCGTATTGTCATTGCTTGGTCACCAGATCCCTGACCGTGGCCAACATCTCACGAGATAACTACGGAGCCTACGCTAACCGAAACCGGAAGGCCTTATCACCTCACGGGCCAGCGTGTTGGGGATGTGCTTCTCGGCTCCCAGTTCCTCCGGTCTGAGCACAAACAGATCCATTGAAAAGTCCGGCCGCTTGAAGAGATCTATTCCGCCTTTTCTTGCTCGATTCTTTCGTGAAGCCAGAGCGTCATGAGTTGTGTGTAGGGAACACCTTTTCGTCGGGCTAGACGTTTTATCATCGAGACATCAAACGGATCTAGACGAATGGAAACCGGTTGCCGGGCGGGGCGTGGAACGTCAAACTTCTCCGCGCTGGAAAGCAGTCTTCGAGTCTGCTCGGGAGTCTCTCTTGCAATGGCGGCTTCCCACTCCCTAGCCTCTTTCTTGAGGTCATTCCTCAACTTTTTTGGAAGACGACTCACTTTCTGATCCTCTTGAAATAGCTCAACCGAATAGTGTAATTTTTTGATTACGTCAAGACTTTGCCTGACACTTCTGCCCTTCAGATGCCCAAGACAGGGCCACAGCTCTGGCCGTTGAAAATCCAGCTTGATTCTGGTGAAAGTTTATCTTAAATTCAACTTGTAACCGGCTTTTGGGATTAATAATTTTGGAGCCAAGCCTATGTCGAAGGTCATCAACGCAAAGACACTCCGAAACGAGCTTCGTCGTAATGAAGGAGCTCCGGATACATTGTGCCCTGACCACGGATCGCCACTTTCGCCAAGCGGGTTTCGAGATGGCTCCATAGAAAGCAATCCCGGTGCCGTGCCCTGTAAGCCCCTCACGTAGTCTTATAACGGGATCGGGGCTACGAAGCTAGGGAAACGGTCATATTCCCCGCGTCCTCGACCAGAGCAGCCGTTTTAGCCTGCTCTCCCAAGCAAGCCATGGCCCAGCGCGAAGCATCTTCAGGGGAAGCCAGCGGTTCGAGGCCGGCCAGTCGCGCTTGGGGCTCGCTGAGCTGCGAGGACACTATCCCCAGGCGGACTCGGCGCCGGCCGGTCAGCGCGCGAAGACGCACCGCCTTGTGACCTCCGAGTCGATAGCCTGCGGATTCAATCACCCCTAAAGCATCCTCATAGGTAGGTGCCTTCTCCATCAGCTTCATGAAACGGTCCGGTCCCACTCCTTCCGCGCACTGGGCTTCGAGAAGAATGACGCCGCCATCTCTAACAGCCATCTCCACGTTCTTGATTCCCTTGTCCGCTTGATACAGGTTCTTGTCGAGAGGTGGGGATACTCGGGCAATGACGAGATCGGCCGGCCTTGACATTCGATGAGAGAAAACCCGTTCGACGTGAGGAAGGCCTGAGGTGAGTGCCTTGAGAGGCTCACCTGCCGTGCAAGCAACGAGCTTGCCTCCCATCAGGATCTCGTTAATGGCGAAGAGATGTTTGTTCTCGGAAAGCTTCTCGAGGATGGCCGTAATCCCATCATGGACCGGGTTCCCTTCGAGCGCAAAGCTTGCGGCTCGCGGCGAAATGGCATGGTAGTGATTCTTGCGGAGGCTCTCGTAAGACATCACCCCAACGGTCGCGGTCTTGTGTGCTCCGGTGACACCAGCAAAGTAATGAGGCTCCATGCTTCCTACCACCAAGAGGTGTTCCGCCTCGACCACCCAGCGATGAAGCTCGGCCCCACCAACGGAACGAAGAACCGACGAGTTTCGCGCATCATGCCAATCTCGCTGTTCGAAAGATGCCGCAGAAGGTAGGCAGCTCTGTTCGTGAGCCCTCTTCGTTTCAGCATCGAAAACGTGACTACCGGTGGCAAAAAGAATCCGGAAGCGAGGAGCGAGCCCGCGGGCTCTTGTTATCTCCTGTATGGCTTCGAGTGCAAGCCGGCTGTCGGTAAAACGATCGGGATCGTTGAGAAGTACAGTAATCACGCTCCGGCGGCGGAGCGCTTGCTCGAAGAAGGCAACGATGCCGGCAGCGAGGGCCGTGCGCTCCAACATGTGGTGAGAGTCCGGTGTGGCGCCCGGACTGGACGGGCGAACTTCCTCGAAGCTCATTCCATGAAAAAACGCCTTCCACTCCTTCAATGGGCTCCTCCCAGCCGGTCAAGGGAAATTCAAACCATTTGACGGCCGTATTACTATAAAGTTCGTTCGAGTGGATGCCAAGCCACGTCTGACATCCAACGTCCCTATTCTATGCAGATTCGAAATCTCTTGACCTCCTTCCTTTCCGATGCGGGTCTCAGAACCCGATTTTTGTGGCCCGCAGTCACCGTTATTGCGGTTTTTTCTTACCTCTATTCTCTGGGCGGTTTGCACGTCCCGCATATCGGAGACGAGGCGCCCTACATCCAGATTACCCGTCTGACGGCTGAAGGAGGCCATTGGCTGCCGCTGGAGACTGCCGAAGGTCTCGAGAACACCAAACCACCGCTTCTTTTCTGGCTGGGTATTCTGTCCACGAACTGGGCCCACGATTGGAGCTTGTTTCAACTCCGGCTACCCATCGTGATCCACACGTTTCTCACGGCTGGCTTGGTGTTCCTGCTCGCCGGCCGCATCACCGGGAGCCGAGAAAGCAGCTATTTGAGTGCCCTTACTTTTCTCGGTTTCTGGTCGACGTTTCAATACGGACGCCCTTTCCTGACCAATCTACCGGAAACTCTTTTTGTTTTCTCCGCTTTCTTCCTGGTCGTCTATTTCCGAAAGCCCGGGCAAAGCCATGGGTATTTTTTTTGGTTCCTGTTTGGGCTGCTGGTTGGCGTTGCCTGCCTCTACAAATCCTTTGTCTTGGTGGTGCCGGTGGGCTTCAGCTTGTCCTGGCTTTATTTGAATGAACGTCGGTGGGACCTGACCGAGTTTTTAAGATCGGACGCTTTAAAGATAAGCATCGCCCTTCTGGTGGCGCTCGCCTGCTTCAGTCTCTGGCCGGCGTTAGACCCTGAGCCGGCCTCGGTCTTCGAGCAGTTCATTCTGGAAGAAAATCTCGGGAAACTGCAGGGGGAAGGGTATGTCTCGGGCTTGTTCAGCGGGCCTTACCCGGTTTGGCGCATCTGGCTGGGCCACCTCGTCAATGCCGGCGCATTCGCTTTACCGCTCCTTTATGTCGTTTTTATGGGTCTCAAGCGTCGGGCCGAGCTGGGGCCGGAAGAAACGGCCCTTTGGATCTTTGTCTTGTCTTTTCTCATCGTCTACACCGTGCCCAGCCAGCGTCAAGGAAACTATTTGATACCCACCACCCCGGCTCTAGCGATCTTGCTCGGGATCAACTGGTTCGAGATAAAGCCTCGCTGGTTCCACTTGTTCAACCTCCCGCTGCTGGCAATCCTTGCGTTGCTAACCGCCCTTTTGTTCGCCCTCTCCAACGACGCGCTTCCTCCCCAAAGCTACCAGCCCTGGCAGCTCGCGCTTCCAGTGATCGCTTTGGTCGTCTCGGCCGGCGCCTTGATCTCTCCTCGCTCCGGCCGCATTCTGTTCCACCTCATTGTTTTCCTGACCTTTGCTTCCTTCGCTTGCCTCATGGCGCCACTCGAGGGTCCCCTGGGGAAGTTTTCGACCGAAACGGTAGAGGCCGCAAAAGGCAGGCTTGTCTTCGTACCCTCGCATTTCATTTCCAGGTATGAACGCCACCGCTTCCTTTTGCCCGGAGCCAAGATCCGAGGCTATCACCCGGCCCATAAAGATCAGTTGAACCGGTTGCTGGAATCGCGCCGGTTGGTAGCCGTGCAACGGCCTCTCGACCAGGAGATTGCCGGGCCCTTTCAGGTATTCGGCACCCGACTCGACGTAAAGACCCGCCAGTCGCAAGAAGAGATATGGAAGATCCTGTTCGAACGTGACTTTGACCTTCTGCTGCAGAACGAGCACCTCATCCGCCTTCGGAGATGACAATCCCTCGGCAGAAGTCGGGGGAAATTAGGATAGGATATGGTCGGGACTTTCATCCGAGATCTGGTTGAGACTCCCAAATGACAATGGACGTTTCGTTTCAACGCAAGGTCGATCGAATCGCGGGAACCGCCATTTGCCGCGCCTTGTCATGGCTGCCCCGCGCCAAACGACGCCCGCCTATGCCTTTCACACCCAAGAAGATCATGGTGATTCTTCTATCGGAAATGGGGGCCTTGGTTTTAGCTCAGCCCATGTTTCGCCGCATTCGGCAGAAGTATCCCGACGCATCCACCTACGCCCTGGTGTTTCAACAAAACAAGGAAGTACTCGATCTCTTGGGGGAAGTGGTGCCGGAGAACGTCTTTACGGTTCGCAACACCACCTTGTCTCATTTCCTTGGGGATAGCTTCCGTGCCATTCGGGCGATGCGGCGAAAAGGGATCGACACGGTGATCGACTGCGAGCTTTTCTCTCGGGCAAGCTCCATTTTCTCCATGATGAGCCATGCCGAAACCCGGGCGGGATTTCATCCCCACACTCAAGAAGGCCTGTTCCGTGGGGAGTTCATCAATCGGCCGGTTCTGTATAATCCCTATCAGCATATTTCTCGACAGTTTCTCACGCTGATCGAAGCCATCGAGCCGAGCGGTGTCCCAACGGTCAAACGCCGGACCGAGGAGGATGATCTCAGCATCGCCCGCCTGGAGCTCGATCGAGACGAAATAGAATCGGTTTCGCAAAGATTCGAGAGCGACTTTCCTCAGGTGAAAGGAAAAAAGGTCATCTTCGTTTACCCTGGAGGAGGCCTACTGCCGATTCGGGCCTGGCCGTTAGCTCATTTTTGTCGCCTCGCCGAGGAGCTCGCCCGAGAGGACTTCATCATCGCCATCATTGGGCTCGATCGAGATAAAGACACGGCAAAAACTATTGCCTCTCACTGCCAGGGCACCAACGGCATCGACTTGACCGGCTACACGAAAACCGTACGGGAGCTCGTGATCTTGTTCCATCGGGCCTCGCTTCTCATCACCAACGACGGTGGGCCGGGGCACTTCGCTTCCATGACTCCCATTCCCTCCATCGTTCTCTATGGACCCGAAACGCCCGCCCTCTATGGGCCGCTGGATGACAACTCGGTCAACTTGTATAGACACCTCTCCTGCTCTCCCTGTTTGACCGCATACAATCACAGAAATTCACCTTGTGACGGCAATAACGTTTGTCTCCAATCCATTCACCCGGACACGGTCGTGAAACAGGCGATGAGCCTACTCAACAGGTGAAGCTCATAGATTCCCCACAAAAGACCACGCTTCTGAAAACGGTGATGAAGCACCGTTTTCCCAAATTCGCCGTGGTGGGTTTTAGCGGGACCCTTGTCAACTTGGCCGTGCTCTATGCTTGCCAGGAGATCTTATTGAGAAGCGTTTCTCCCGAGCAGAGACGACTCAACCTTTCACTCGGCGCGGCCATTTTTCTGGCCACTATCAACAATTATCTTTGGAATCGGTATTGGACTTGGCGGGATCGGAAAGGGAGGACCAAGTACGGTTTTTTCGTTCAGATGGGGCAGTATTTCTTGGCAAGCTGGCTTTCCATTGTCCTTCAATTCGTACTCACCAAGCTGGCCGCCGTGTGGGTCCACTACCTGGTGGCCAACGTTATCGCCATTGCCTTCGCCGCAATCGTCACCTACCTGCTCAACGATACCTGGACGTTTGCCACCCGAAAGCCGTCCTCAAGGTGACCGGTGGATTTGGCCACCCTTCATCACCAGGCGCACAGCGCGAAGCGCCGCGATGTCTTGGGATGGATCGCCTTCCACGGCAATTAGATCAGCGAGCAAGCCGGGCTCGACGGCTCCGATCCGATCTTCCATGTGCAACATCTTGGCATTGACGGTGGTGGCGGCTCGGAGCGCTTCTGCCGGCGACATTCCATAGTCCACCATGAGCTCGAGCTCCCGCACGTTGTCTCCGTGACTATAGACACCCACATCGCCGCCAAAGCAGATGGTGACCCCAGCGTCTAAGGCCGCTTTGAAACTGGCTCGCTTTTGCCGAATACGTTCCGGCTCCGGTTGTTCACCTTTCTTCCACCCTCCGTACTGAAGGATGGCATCGCCGGCCGCCAACGTGGGACAGAACGAGACACCCTTTTCGGCCATGAGCGCGAAAACTTCAGCTGTTCCACCATCACCATGCTCGATTGTCTCCACTCCCGCCAGAACCGAACGCTTCATCCCTTCCGATGTACTGGCATGGGCCACTACTGGACGACCGCTGCTTTTAGCGGTTTCAACGATTAGCTCGAGCTCCTCCTGGGAGAAAGTCGGTCGTGCTTCGCCTTGCGGACCCCATCGGTAATCTGCATACACCTTAACCCAGTCGGCGCCTTTGCCTATTTGATCGCGGACGGTTCGGACCAGTTGATCGACACCGTCGGCCTCCTCGGCGCCGAGCGGCACATCCCAGCCAGGATCGAATCCTTTGGGACCGTAGCTGCCGGTTGAAACAATGGCGCGTGTAGCAACCAGCATACGGGGTCCCGGAATGATTCCTTGCTCGATCGCCTGTTTGATCCCGACGTCGGCGTAGCCCGCACCTTCGGTACCGAGGTCCCGAAGGGTCGTCACCCCGGCCATGAGTGTCTCACGGACGTGCGCGGTGGCGCGTGCAACGCGAAGCGCCTGAGATTCGCGAAGCACTTGATCGTTCCACGATGTCTCGTCGTAGGGATGGAGCAAAACATGTGCATGCCCTTCGATCAGCCCGGGGAGCAACGTCATTCCAGAAAGATCGATTCGGCGTACAGCGGACGACGCGCGCACTCCCTCCGGCGGGCCGGCCGCTACGATGCTCTCGCCCTCCACCAGAACAACCCAGCCCTGCTGGAGCGTGGAGCCGTCGAAGACACGAGCCGGCGCTAGAAGGTAGGAAGTTGCAGGCTGAGCTGTTGCGGATGGGGACGCTACCAAAATGCCAAGGCCGATTATGGCCAGATGCGCCGCGGTCAGGGACCTATTGATTTTCCACACGGGATACCTCCGATTGCAGAGGGTGAGATGGCTGCGTGTTTGGCCTTAGTGCCCTGGTTCATAAATCCAGGGCCATTTTGTTTCTACAGCTGACACAGCCTGTTTAAAGAACTAAACGCAGGACGCGGAGACGCAAAGTCGCGGAGCTTTTTTAACCCGCTTGTCGACGACGGATTGCCTTTCTTTGCGTCTTTGCGCCTTGGCGTTAGCTTTCTTTTGATTTCGGCCAAGAATTTATGGTTTAGAGTACTAGTCTCGGACAATAACTTTGGGTGGGCCTTGTTTCACAACACCTATCCGCACTCCTGCCGCCTGCCGAGCCGCTAAAGATTCTCGCAACGACGCTTCCTGCTCTAGCGGCACCGAGATGAGGAGTCCTCCGGAGGTTTGTGGATCGAGCAGGATCTCACCGAGGTTTCTATCCAAACCCTCCGCAATTTCCAAGATGTCCGCGACGTAGCAACGATTCGGATCGATTGCCCCGGTGCGATAGCCTTTCGACTGAAAGTGGAGCGCTTCCGGTAATAGCGGAACCGCTTGAGCCTCGATCTCGAGGGTGGCCGAGCTGGCCCGGGCCATTTCTCCGGCATGTCCCAATAGGCCGAAACCGGTGATGTCGGTGGCGGCATGAGCACCCGCCTCCAGCATCGCTTCCGACGCCGAGCGATTCAATTCGGACATGGTGCGATGAAGTACAGTGCATAAGTCTTCGGAAAGCTTGTTCTTCTTGAGTGCTGTCGCCAGCACGCCTGTACCAATAGGCTTGGTGAGATACAGGGCATCATCGGGCTTGGCGCCGGCGTTATCGACCAAACGTTTGGGATCCACGCGCCCGGTGACGGCATACCCGAACTTGATTTCGTCATCCTGCATGGTGTGCCCGCCAAGTAAAACCGCCCCCGACTCCCGAATCTTGTCGTAACCCCCACGAAGTATTTTTTCCAGAACTGAAAAGTCGAGGCCTTTCTTCGGAAACCCGGCGATGGAAAGTGCGGTGATCGGTCGGCCACCCATAGCGTAGATATCCGACAAGGCGTTCGCCGCCGCCACCGCGCCGTATACATAAGGGTCATCGACTATCGGGGTGAAAAAATCCACCGTTTGCACGAGCGCCTGTTGCTCGTCAATGACAAACACTCCCGCGTCGCTGGCGTTATGGTAATCCGCCAGAACTCGAGGATCGTTATTTTCCGGCAAGCCGCCCAGCACCCGGGCGAGGTCCAAAGGACTCAGCTTGGACGCTCACCCGGCGCTCGAAACTTGCTTGGTCAATCGTATTGGTTTCATCTTGATTAAATTCAATTAGAAGATGGAAATATCTTCACATCGCCAGAGCGGTTTCCGACCTCTCTAGGCCCAGAAGCCTTGTCCTTGGACATCGAACAATGTCCTTCGAAGACAGCCCCTTCCTCGACAACCAGAATCGACGTGGTCAGATCTGAAGCTACCCGCGCGGTGCTCGCCAACTCGACCCGATCACTAATCCGGGCACTACCTCGCAAGCTCCCACTGACATAAAGCGATTGTACTTCGATATCGGCATTCACTTCTGCGGTCTCGCCTACAACAAGAGTTTTTCCAGCGCGGATGGTCCCTTCGGATTTCTCGTCGATTCGTAACGTTTCCTCAAAATGGAGATCTCCTTTCAAGGTGATATCTCGATCGAGAAAACCGGATAGATTCCCATTGATGTCATGTCTTTGTTTCACTCAACGACCCCCTTTCATTCTAACAACGTCCCGCGGGGTCACTTCACGCGGTGGAACTTGGCCCGGGCCCCTCGGAGGAGGACATCATATATTCGGCTCAATTCTTCCTCGGAGTGAAAAGCAATCTCGAGGCTGCCTGTTCGCCCCTTACGCAAGATGCGTACTCGAGTTCCCAGGGCCTGTCGCAGCCGGTCTTCTGCGGCACGGGTATTGGCGTCCAGGGGTGGAGCGGTCTTGGCGACCTTTTTAGTCTTGGGATCCGCAGACAACGCCTGGATCCGACGCTCGACTTCCCGCACCGACAGACCTTTCTCGGCAATTTCGCGGGCGATTTCGACCTGGAGCTTGGAATCTCGAATGGCCAGCAAGGGCCGGGCATGACCCGGAGAGAGCTTCTCTCGTTCAATCGCGTCTCGAATGGGTTCAGGAAGGCGAAGGAGACGCAGCAAGTTCGCAACCGTTGAACGATCTTTCCCGACACGCTCGGCAACTTGCTCCTGTGACAGCCCAATCTCTGAAGCGAGCTTGCTGTAAGCTGCCGCTTCTTCGATCGGGTTTAGGTTTTCTCGCTGGATGTTCTCGATGAGGGCCAACTCCAGCAACCGGTGCTCCTCGACATCTCGGATCAACGCAGGCACTCTCGCAAGGCCCGCCATCCGAGCTGCTCTCCAACGTCGTTCACCCGCGATGAGCTGGAATCGCGAACCTACACGCCGTACCAGAAGGGGTTGCATGATCCCGTCCTGGGAAAGCGACTTCGCAAGCTCCTGCAACTTCTCCTGATGCATCTGGCGCCGGGGTTGAAACGGATTAGGATCGATTCGATCGATGTCCACCTCCACCAACCCTTCTCCGGAGACCTCCGGTGCCTCGGGCAGCAACGCAGATAAACCTTTACCGAGGGCTTTCCTTTTCATGCTCCAAAATCTCCTTGGCCAGAGCCAAGTAGGCCTCGGCTCCCCGGGATCGGATGTCGTAGAGAAGTATCGGTTTTCCGAACGACGGCGCCTCAGCAAGCCTTATGTTTCTTGGCACCACGCTGTCAAAGACTGCATAGCGAAGATGCCGCCGCACATCCTCCATAACCTGTGCGGAAAGGTTCGTTCGCTCATCGAACATGGTTAACAAAATCCCCTCGACGGCTAGTTGGGGATTGAAACTGCTCTGCACCCGCTTCACTGTGGACATCAGCTCACTGACTCCTTCGAGCGCGTAGAACTCGCATTGGAGAGGAATAAGAACTGTGTCCGCAGCAACCAAGGCGTTTAATGTTAGCAAACCCAACGACGGTGGACAGTCGATCAGAATATAGTCAAAAAGCGGCTCGACCGGCTTCAGGGCTTCTTTCAACCGCGTTTCTCGACCGGGCTCGTTAACCAGCTCAATCTCCGCCCCGGTCAAGTTGCGCTCGGATGGAACCACTTTGAGAGAATCGAGATCCGTGTCCACGATGAAATCAGCGATCGGAACCTGCTGAATCAGCACGTCATAAGTGGTCCCTTTGAGTGGGCTGGCTTTGAGGCCCAAGCCGCTGGTCAGGTTGGCCTGCGGATCGATATCCACAACCAGAGTCTTTCTATCGGCTGCCGCAATAGACGAGCCCAAGTTGATCGTGGTGGTCGTTTTGCCGACCCCGCCTTTTTGATTAGCTACCGCTATGATTTTTCCCATAAGCGAGAGCAAAGCATAGCATGAGCGGCCTTAGCCCGAAAACGCAGTTCGATGGATGGGTTCAATGTTTCACGTGAAACAACTCAATCGCCCAACTAAATCCCCCGGCCAAGTTGGGCGATTCTCTTGATCCGGTCGAATCGAATATGAATTAATCCATTCCGATTCAATCCGAATCAATAAACCGAACGATGATCCGTCCTTACCTTTGAAAAACCGGTTCTCCTGTCCTTTCTGTGGATCTCGGAGGGGGGATATCTTCTCTGGGGAGGCTTGACGAACCGAGCAGCGTTGGAGCCAATGGACACCGCCGCATCCGTGGAGAACGGCGAGGCAAAGCTCGAGTCCTGAGCATCCAGAGGCAGAGATAAAGGACAGGAGTTTGGCAGAATCTGTGGGTAAAAGCTGGCAGACGGGGGGAGTTCAGTGGAAGCTGGCGCTGGTGTTGAAATCGCTCCGAAGACTCCTCGATTTCAACACCAGCTTGGAAAACCCTCCGCGGACTCCGGGTTTCCCACATCTCCCACTGAACATTCCTGCTCGGTGTTTAGAAGAAAAGGAAGGAGAGAAGAATTCCGGAATTCGGATTTAGTGGAGGTGTGGAAAACGCCCTTGGCTTACCCATAGGCCTCGGCCACCCTTGCTGTCTATGCTCTCAGAGCAGCGTTTCCCACACCTCGAAGACGATTGCCGGCAAGCGAGGCCTGGGTGAGGAAGGGAGTGGGAAAGCTTCACGGACTTGGGTGGCTATGGGCGGTAAGTGCCTGGTTATGCAAGCACGAGAAACAGCGCGGGCCAAAATACAGATGCGCACCGACGAGACGATAGAATCCTTTTTTTCAGCAAAAGAAAAGGAGGCGCCCCGCGATGCGCATCACTACGTTACTCAACAAACTGATTGGTTTGCAAGGGCTTTGGGTGCAGAGTTTCACATACCAGCCTCACAGAGGCAGGGTCATAGTGGATGTGGTCCCGCGTAAGAAACGCCGATGTGGTCAATGCGGGCGAAAAACCCGCAAGAACAAAGACCGCTCGACACGCTACTGGCGGCATCTGGACCTATTTGGCACCAAAACGTTTCTGCGCTACACGATCCGGCGAGTGGTTTGCCGGCGCTGTTGT
>PVMS01013214.1_pt1 | contig 12684 bp, 11 predicted proteins | sample 1853461 | NCBI WGS metagenome assembly PVMS01 (sample SAMN08582032, study PRJNA380276) | Marine sediment metagenome, whole genome shotgun sequencing project. | isolation source: ocean sediment barecode stripped | collected 2017 | reverse complement strand
CTGCTGAAATACGAGTTTTCCGAGCCCCGGGACACCCTCTGGCTGGAGCGGGCCCTCGCCCACGTCGAAGCGGCCCTCGCCCGTGACGACAGGCTTCCCGAAGCCTACTTCAAGCGGGCGGTGGTGCACTTCAACCGGGGAGAGGACGGGGCGGCGGACGCCGACCTCGCCCGCGCCCTGCAGATCGACCCCACTTACCTCGACGCCCGCCTCCTCACCCTCCAGCACCTTCTCGCCGGCGGCGAGAAAAAGAAAGCGAGAGAGTTCGCCGATGCCTCCCGGGAACACTACCCCGGGGATCCGGGCCCCCTGAAATACTTTGGCGACATCTTCTTCCAGGAAGGCTCTCTCGACGACGCCGTCGACTACTATCGTGATGTCGCCAACCTGGTGAAGCACGCCCCCTACACCTACCTCGCCCTCGGCCGGGCGTACCAGCAGCAGGAGAAGTACGACCTCGCCGTCGAGGCCTACCGCCGGGCGATCGACCTGGAACCGGCACTCGAAGAGCTCCACGTCAACCTGAGCTACTGCTACGGCCGCCTCGGCAAGCTCGACCTCGCCGTCGAACACCTCGAGACATACTTGAAGGCCAGGCCGCGGGACCTCTCCGCCCTGAACAACGCCGCCCTCCTCTACGAGCAGGTCGGGAATGACCGCCGGGCGAAGATCACCTGGCTGAAGATCAAGGGAAGCGCGAGCGACGACGACTACCGCCGGAGAGCCGAAGAGCACCTGCAGAGACTCCTCACCTCCAGCGAGGAGCAGGAGGAGGGAAAATGAGGAACATGCCTTCACCCCCGACGCCGTCTCACCCTCTCCGGGCTGCCCTCCTCATCGTGATGATCTCCCTCTTTTGGGCCGCCCCGGCAGCCGGGAAGATCGAAACTCCCGAAGTGATCAGCCGGATCGAGAAGGCGATCGTGCGCGCTTCCGAGCTTCACGACTCCGGCAGCATCACCCCGGGGAAACCCTACCGCGCCCCGATCACGCCCGATTTCGAAATCACCTTCGCTGCCGAGACCTTTGCCGGCGACATCGATCATGCCCTCCGCTTCCTCGGCAAGCTGCAGGCGACGGCCGGCGCCTCCTCCACCCGCTCCCCGTCACCACCCGCCGTCGACTACATCGGCTCCCTGAGAGAAGCGGAGCGCAGCATCCCCGACGTGCCGCCGCCCGCAGCCCCCTCGACCGAATACAACGTCTTCGAGGAATACCGCCGCAGCCGGGAGGCGCGCATACGACAGCAGGACGCCGCCGCCGAAGCCGATATGCGGGCGGTCACCGCCGAAAGACAGGCCGCCGCCGTCGAGCAGCAGATGAGAAGAGAGCGCCGGCAGCAGCTCCAGGCCCAGGCGATGGAGTGGCAGGCCCAGCTCGACCAAGGGGCGGCCGAATCGGCGCGCGCGGCCGCCGAGTGGCAGCGGGAGCACTCTTTCGGCGCCTACGCCCGCCGGTTTCTCGCCACCACCATTCAAACCGGGGTCGGCGCCTTTTCCGCCACCTTCTTCGGCGGCATCGGGGCGGAACTCGCCAACCGGGCCGTAGATGGTCTCACCAAGTCCGTAATGAGGAAGGAGATGAAGAAGGCGGCGAAGGCGGCTCCTCCTTCGTCGGCTCCGCCGGCGGTCATCGGCGGCGGCCGGGCGGCCGGAGCGACCGCCGCTCCCGGCCGCTACGGCACGAATGCCGCGGCCAAAAAATGGGGCGCTCCGGCGGCCCCCCCCGGCAAAGGCGGGAAGGCCCCGGGGAATGAGGGAAATAAATACGGCGCCGGGGAGCTTGCCGCCTGGCCGGGCGACGGACCTGTTCCAGAGGGATGGACAGGCGGCGAAACGTACTACGGCTCTCTTCCCCCCCCGCGTTACTGAACTCCCCTACTTCACCACCATGACCGCCCGGTCGGCGTGCTCCACCACGTTCGCCGAGACGCTCCCCAGGAGGAAGCGCTCCACCCCGTGACGGCCGTGAGAGCCGATAACGATGAGGCCGACCCTCATCTTCTTCGCCACCTCGAGGATCGTCTCCGCCGCATTGCCCTGGCGAATGACCGTCTTGAGGGGAACCGACTTCTTCTTCAGTGAATCCTTGACCCGGGCGAGGATCTTCTTCGTCTCCGTCTCGAAGGCCTCCTGGAAGCGGACCTGGTCGAGGGGCGAAAGCTCCGTGAGCCGCATTTCCGGTATCACCGAGAGCACGATAATCGTCGACCCGAGCTGGGTCGCCATCTCAACGGCCTTCTTCAGCGCCTTCTGCGAGTACTTCGAACCATCGTGAGCAACCAGTATCTTCTTCATCTCTCCCCCTTCTCAAGGCGTCTCTTCTCCCCCGCCGGCTTCGAGCCGGAACGGCATCTTTCACTCTATCGCGACGGTATCTTTTTTTCAACAGGCAGTATATTCTTTTCCCTTCGTGAGGCCAAGAAAATGAGGTTCATCGAGAACTACCGCACCGTCCTGCCCCTCATGGGCCGACACCGCCGGGGCATCGCCGCCGGCATTCTCTTCCTCGTCCTCACCAACATCTTCACCTTCGTCTCCCCCTGGATCCTCAAGGCCGCCGTCGACGACCTCCAGGCCTCCATCGAAAAGCAAAAGCTTCTTATCTACTGCGCCCTCATCCTCGCGGCCGCTCTCTTCCAGGGGCTCTTCCGCTTCGCCATGCGCCGCATCCTCATCGGCATTTCACGAAACGTCGAGTACCGCCTGCGCAACATCGTCTTCGGGCACCTCCTCGCTCTGCCGACCTCCTTCTTCCAGTCGATGCGCACCGGCGACATCATGTCCCGCGCCACCTCGGACATCGAGGCGGTCCGGATGGCCGTCGGCCCGGGGGTCATGCATCTCGCCAACACCACCATCACCTTTCTCGTCGCCTTCGCCTCCATGATCTTCCTGCACCCCGGCCTGGCCCTTCTCTCCTTTATCCCCATGCCCGTGGTGGCGGCTCTCATGTACTATTCCGCCCGTTTCTACCACAAGCGCTACCTCGCCGTGCAGGTGCAGAACGCCCGCCTCAACACCGCCGCCCAGGAGAACTTCTCGGGCATCAGGGTCGTGAAGGCTTACAACCAGGAGGCCTTTCAGAGCGCCCGCTTCGCCGACGAGAACCGCAAGTACCTGAAGTGCAACCTCGATCTCGCCCATTCTCTCGGGTTCTTTCACCCCCTTGTCGGCGCCATCGCCGGCACCGGAACCCTGATCGTCCTCTGGGCCGGCGGCCGGCTCATCATCGCCGGCGAGATCAGCCTGGGAACGCTCGTCGCCTTCATGGGATTCTTCTCCCTCCTCATCTGGCCGACCATCGCCCTCGGCTGGGTCGTCACCATCGTCCAGCGCGGTTCGGCCGCCCTCGGCCGGATCAACGAGATCCTTCGCCGGGAGCAGGAGATCTTCGAGCCGGCCGGGGCGGCGCCACCGGAGAAGTCCGGGAGCGGGGCCGGCCTCGAAGCCCGCCGGCTCAGCTTCACCTATCCGGGACGGGACGAGCCGGTTCTGCGGGAGATCAGCTTCAAGATCCTCCCGGGGGAGAAAGTGGCTCTCGTCGGACGAACCGGCTCAGGCAAGACGACCCTCCTGCACCAGATACCCCGCCTCTGGAGCGTCAACGAAGACTCGCTCTTCTTCGACGGCCGCGACGTCAACACCCTCCGCCTCCGGGATCTCCGGGGTCAGATCGGCTTCGTCCCCCAGGAGACCTTCCTCTTTACCGAGTCCCTGGAGGAGAACATCGCCCTCGACCGCGCCGGCGACGATGACCGCACCCGCCGCGAGATAGCCGAAGCCGCCCGCCTCGCCGGCCTGGCCCCCGACGTCGAGGGCTTCCCGCAGGGATATCGGACCGTCGTCGGCGAGAGGGGCGTCACCCTTTCGGGGGGACAGAAACAGCGCACCGCCATCGCCCGGGCCCTCCTCCGGCACCCCCGCCTCCTCGTCCTCGACGACGCCCTCTCGGCCGTCGATGCCCGCACGGAGGAGAAAGTCCTCGACGGCATCTTCGCCGACGACAACCGGCGGACGGTAATCATCGTCTCCCACCGCCTCTCCACGGTCCGCCGCGCCGAGCGCATCCTCGTCCTCGACGAGGGACGCCTCGCCGCCAGCGGCACCCACGACGAGCTGATGAAGGGCAAAGACGGCGTCTACCGCCAGCTGGTGGAGCGACAGCTCCTCGCCGAGGAGCTGGAACGGGAGGAGGCCTGATGCGCCACGACCACCTGATAGACGAAATCGAGGGAAAGGCGTTCGACCGCCGCCTCATGGCGCGCCTCCTCCACTACCTCGCCCCTTACCGCTGGTCGATCGTCCTCGCCATCGCCATTCTCCTCGTCTCGTCGCTCCTGCAGCTCGTCGGTCCCTACCTCGTCAAGGTCGCCATCGACGACTACATACACCCGGGCAACATCGCCGGCCTGAACCGGGTGGCCCTCCTCTACCTCGCCGTCCTCATCGCCGCCTTCCTCTTCCGCTACCTCCAGGTCATCATCACCTACTGGATCGGGCAGCGGGCGATGCTCGACCTGCGGATGGAAGTCTTCAACCACATCGAGAAGCAGTCCCTCTCCTTCTTCGACCGCAACCCCGTCGGCCGGCTCATGACCAGGGTCGGGAGCGACGTCGAGGTCCTCCAGGAGATGCTCTCCATGGGCGTCATCACCATATTCGGCGACATCTTCACCCTCGTCGGCATCGTCATCGCCATGCTCGTGATCAACTGGCGTCTCGCCCTCGTCTCCTTCGTCGTCCTGCCGCTCCTCTTCGGCGTCACTCTCCTTTTTCGCATGCGGGTGCGCCGCTCCTTCCGCACCATCCGCCAGAAGGTCTCGGCGATGAACTCCTTCCTCAACGAGCACATCAGCGGCATGACGGTGGTAAAGCTCTTCAACCGCGAGGAGCAGGCGGCGGCCCGCTTCGACCGGATCAACAGTGAACACCGCCAGGCGTTTATCAAGGCCATTTTCTACTACGCCGTCTTCTTTCCCACCGTCGAAATCATCGGCGCCCTCGCCGTCGCCCTCCTCCTCGGCTTCGGCGGTTTCCAGATCATCGCCGGGGTGATGACCTTCGGCGCCCTGGTCGCCTTCATCGAGTACCTGGAGAAGTTCTACCGGCCGGTGCAGGACCTGGCCGAGAAGTACAACATCCTGCAGTCGGCGATGGCCGCCGCCGAGAGGATCTTCGCCGTCCTCGACACCGAACCTCTCATCACCGACCCGGCGAATCCCCTTCCCCTCGAGCGCAGCCGCGGCGAGATCGAGTTCCGGAACGTCCGCTTCGCCTACCAGGAAGGCGAGGATGTTCTCCACGACCTCTCCTTCACCGTCGCGGCGGGGGAGATGGTGGCCATCGTCGGGGCCACCGGCGCCGGCAAGACATCGGTCATCTCCCTCCTGAACCGCCTCTACGAGCCCCAGGAAGGAGAGATCCTCCTCGACGGCAAGGAGATCCGCCTCTTCCGGCAGGCCGACCTTCGCCGCCAGATGGCAGTGGTCCTCCAGGACGTCTTCCTTTTTTCCGGCACCGTGCGGGAGAACATCAGCCTCGGGAACCCCGCCATCACCCCGGCGATGGTCGAGGAGGCCGCCCGGCGGGTGCAGGCCGACGGCTTCATCCGCCGCCTTCCCCAGGGGTATGACACGGAAGTCGGGGAGCGGGGCGATCTCCTCTCCGTCGGCCAGAAACAACTCCTCTCCTTCGCCCGGGCCCTCGCCCACGACCCTCCGATCCTCATCCTCGACGAGGCGACCTCCTCGGTGGACGCCGAAACGGAGTCCCTGGTGCAGGAGGCCCTCGAGGTCCTCTTCGCCGGGAGGAGTTCGATCGTCATCGCGCACCGCCTCTCCACCATCGTCGGCTCCGACCGGATCATCACCCTCCACAAGGGGAGGATCCGCGAGGAAGGCACGCACCGGGAGCTCTTGCAAAAAGACGGCCTCTACTCCAAACTTTACCGCCTCGCCGGAACGCCGAGCGGCCATTAAGAAAGAGAGCTTCCCGCACACGAGAGGAGATACAAGATGGGTATCCTGTCAAACACCGTCAGCCTGGCCCAGTACCGGGCGAAGGGAACACCGCCCAAAACCGACCTGGCCGCCTGGGCGGGAGAGCGCCTCGCTGCCGGCGGATTCCGAAGCATCGAGGAGACGACGGAGGAGCTCTCCCAGGGGTGGGTGCACCTCGACGATTTCACCCGGAGTTCCTTCGATGAGGAGCGCGCCTGGAGGCGCGAGAACTACCTGTCCTTCACCCTGCGGCGCGACAGGCGCCGGGTGCCCGCCATCATCCTGAGGGCCCACCTGGCCCGCGCCCGGGAAGAGTTCCTCGCCGCCAACCCCGGGTACAGCCACCTCCCGCGGGATAAAAAGGAGGACCTCCGCGACGCCCACCGCAGCCGGCTCCTCGCCCGCACCCTCCCCTCCCCCTCCACCGCCGACGTCGTCTGGGACACCCGCTCCGGGCTGGTCACCTTCGCCGGACTCGGCGCCCCCATGCTGACGGCCTTCGAGGAGCTCTTCGAGACGACTTTCACCGGCCTGCGGCTGGTGCCGGAGCATCCCTTCGCCCGGGCCGAGGCGATCCTCCCGAAGGAATCCCGACAGTCCCTTTACGACGCGGACATGGCCGGGACGGAGGCGGTGCTCGAGCGCATCGAGAAGAACCGGTGGCTGGGATGGGACTTCCTCGAATGGGTCCTTTACCGGACGATGAAGAGCACCGCGGAGTACGCCGTCAGCCGGCCGGGACCTCTCCCGCGGGGGGCAGGGTTCACCGCCTTCATCGACGAGCGCATCGTGCTCCTCCGCGAGGAGGAGGACAGCCCCCAGAAGGTGACCGTCCTCGGCCCCCAAAGTAACTACGGCGAGGCCCTGGCGAGCCTCGCGAGCGGCAAGCGGATCAGCGAGGCGAACCTCCACTTCCAGGTGGAGGAACTGCGCTGGAGCATGACCCTGAGGGGGGAGCGCTTTCACCTCGCCTCCTTCAAGGCGCCGCCGGTAACCGTCGAGAAGGACAATCTCACCGACGCCGCGGACGAGAAGGAGGCCGTTTTCTACGAGCGGATGCTCCTGATCGAACAGGGGATCCAACTCCTGCACAGTCTCTACGGAGAGTTTCTCGACCGGCGCCTCGGCGGTAACTGGAAGAGGACGGCCGGAAAGATCAAGGCCTGGCGAGAGGGTGCGAAGAGCTAGATCGGTCTATTCGACGGGATAGCCGGCTGCCACCCAGCCTCCCTTCATTCCCCCCTCCATCCCCGCGATGTCGGTGTATCCCTGCTTGAGGAGGTAGCGTCCGGTGATCTGCGTCTGCTTGCCGGCATGATCGACGATGACAACCTTCTTCCCTTTGGGAATCTCGTTGTAGCGAACCATCAGGTCCTCGAGGACGATGTTGAGCGAGCCGCGGATGGACCCCATGCTCTTGATGTCCTTTTCGTCGCGCATGTCGAGAATGATAAAGTTCTTGCCGCCGTCGATCATCTGCTTTACTTCAGCAGCGCTGACGAGGGGAACCTCGACTTTCATCAGGATGTCGAGGGTCTCGTAGGGGTAGCCACGCTTCGACCACTCCGGGAATCCTTCGTCGTAGACGAAGACATTAGTGTAGCCCTTTTTGACCGCCAGACCGGCGGCTTTCTTGGACTTCGTTCACTTGGGGCCCTGGCAGTAGAAGACCAGCTTCTTCTCCTTGTCACTCGGGAGCTCGGCCTTCCCCTGCTTCATCTTTCCGTAGGGGATGTTCACCGATCCCTTGATCTTCGTCTGGGTGAACTCGAGGGGGCTCAAGGCATTGATGAGGAGAAAGTCCTCACCCTGGTCCATCATCGCCTTGAGCTCCTCGGTGGTCACAAACTTCAACTCTTCCCCTTCGGCAGCGGCAAACCCGTATGGGACGGCCGCGACGAAGAGGAACATCAGAACAGCGGTGAAAACAGCACCCTTTTTCATGACCAGATACCTACCCTCCTTATGTGATGGACTAATATAAGTTCCACACACCAATCTTGACTACCGGCAAGTGTATCCCGTCCGCCCGACAAGTCAATAACCTTTATTAATCAATAGCTTCGCTATAATGTTCGGCGGGGCGAGGCTTGCGCCCGGCGTTCTGCCGCCACGGGAACAGTCCAAAAAGGGGGGATTCCTCGCAGGAGGAGAATATTTGGCGCTTCGATCGGAACTCGACAGGACGACGGAAAAGGTGATAGATTACCGTTAATCAATAAGTCTGGGTCCATTGTCGGGGGGCAGAGACAGGTGAATTTCAAGTTCTGCTGGGAATTCAAAAACTGCGAGAAGGCATGTCCCGTCAGGGAGACGGAATCGATCTTCTGCTGGCGCATCGCCCACAACGAGGACTTCCGGACGACGGCCGATTGTGACGCCTGCGCCTACCGCCGGAAGTGGTTCGGCGAAGAGTTTTCCCTCCGGGAGTTCATCCTGAACTTCGACCGCCGCCAGAGCCGCCGGATGACGAAGCAGGTCGTCGTCATCGACGATGAGCCGAACATCCGCTTCGCCCTCGAGGAGACGGTGCGCGGAGAAGGTTACAACTGTCTCTCCACCGACAACGGCGAGGACGGTTTCCTCTTCATCCGGGAAGTGCTTCCCGATCTCGTCATCACCGACGTGAACATGCCGAAGATCAACGGCTACGAACTCTGCCGCGCCATCAAGGCCGACAGCCGGACCAGCCACATACCGGTCATTCTCGTGACCGTCCGGGTGCGGGAAGATGAAATCCGTCTCGGCAAGGAGGCCGGGGCCGACGCCTACCTCCTCAAGCCCTTCAGAGCCAAGGAACTCCTCGCGAAGATCGACGAAATGCTGCCCTCTCCTGCCAGTGACTGAACCCGGAGGGGACTCGACGGGGCAGCGGATAAGCTGATACAATTAATATTAGCTGATAAGTCCGGATTGGTCGACAGGAGGCGGGAAGCAGTGGATTTCAAGTTCTGCTGGGAGTTCAAGAACTGCGAGAAGCCGTGTCCCGTCAAAGCGACGGAATCGGTCTTCTGCTGGCGCATCGCCCACGAGAAGGGATTCCGGACGACGGCCGACTGCGACGCCTGTGCCTACCGCGAGAAGTGGTTCGGCGAAGAGTTTTCCCTCCAGGAGTTCATCCGGAACTTCGACCGCCGCCAGAGCCGCCGGATGACGAAGCAGGTCGTCGTCATCGACGACGAGCCGAACATCCGCTTCGCCCTCGAGGAAACGGTGCGCGAAGAAGGCTACAACTGTCTCTCCGCCGACAACGGCGAGGACGGTTTCCTCTTCGTCCGGGAAATACTCCCCGACCTTGTCCTCGCCGACGTGATCATGCCGAAGATCGACGGCTACGAGCTCTGCCGGGCCATCAAGGCCGACAGCCGGACCAGCCACATACCGGTCATTCTCATCACTGTCCGGGTGAAGGAGGAGGAAATCCGCCTCGGCAAGGAAGCCGGGGCCGACGCCTACCTCCTCAAGCCCTTCAAGGCGAAAGAACTCCTTGAGAAGATCGATGAAATGATGCACCCCCCTTCCGACGACTGAACCGAGAGGAAGACCCCTTCCGACTTCACCGCCGTCCGTTCTTCACAGCCAGTGGTACTTGGCCAGCAGCAGAAGCGTTACGCCGGTGACGCCCATCCAGAACCGCCATTCCTTGTGCTGCCGGACAAGATCCCAGTCGAAGCGCCCCGGGTCCTCACCCCAGGGTGTGAGGCGAGGAAAGAAAAGGGGCACTGCCTGGCGGTACCTTCGGAACTCCTCCCCGAATTTCTCCTCGAGGGCACTCTCCTCCCGTACCATGACGGTCAGGTAGAGCGGCACGGCCAGGAGAACGAAGAGCACCGTCATGGGAAGGCTCCACGCCATGATCAGCGCGCCGACGGCGATGAGAAAGCTGCCTCCGTAGAGTGGGTTGCGGGTGTAGGCGTAGGGCCCGGAGGTGGCGAGTTTCTTCAGCTTGCGAATGTGCCCCGAAGCCCAGGTCCGGAGGGCGGCGCCGGCCATCACGGGAATCATGCTGATGGCGACGGAAAACGGGGTGGGACGGGAGAGGGCGAGAAAAGCCACCGCGAGGATCCAGGATATCGCGATCCGACGACGCGCGAGAAAGGCTCCGACTCTCATCACTTCTGCCCCTCGGGGTCCCGGAACTGAAGTTCATAGAGCTGCCGATAGAGCGGACTCTTCTCCAGCAGGTCCTGGTGCCGCCCTTCATGGACAATTTTCCCACCGTCGAGGAGGAGGATCCGGTCCGCCTGGAGGACGGTGCCGAAACTGTGGGCTATGATGAAGGCCGTTTTCCCCTGCAGGAGGTTGGCGAGGGCCTCCTGCACGATCTTTTCCGATTGGCTGTCGAGGGCCGAGGTCGCCTCGTCGAGGATGAGGATCGGGGCGTTCTTGAGTATGGCCCGGGCGATACACACCCTCTGGCGCTCGCCCCCCGAGATCATGAGGCCCCTTTCTCCGACAACCGTTTCATAGCCCTGCGGGAGTGCGCTGATGAACTCGTGGGCATGGGCCGCCCGGGCGGCGTCCTCGATCTCCTCCCTGGTAGCCGAAAGATTCCCCTGGGCGATGTTGCTGAGAATCGTTTCATTGAAGAGTATCGTCTCCTGGGTGACGAGCCCGATCCGGGAGCGGAGTCCGGCGAGGCTGAACTCCCTGATGTCCCGGCCGTCCAGAAGAATCGCGCCTTCGGTCGGATCGTAAAAGCGGGGGATGAGGTTCACAAGGGTGCTCTTCCCCGCACCGCTCGCACCGACGATGGCGACCTTTTCACCGAGGCGGACGGTGAAGTCGATACCCTTCAGAACTTGATCCCGGTCATAGCGGAAGGAGACGTTCCGGAAGCGCACCTCCTCGCGGATCGGCGGCAGGACCGCCCCCTCCGGGGCGTCGTCGACTTCCGGTTCGGTGTCGAGAAGAGAGAAAATCCGCTCGGCCGCCGCCAGTGCCTCCTGAATTCTGGTGTTCACCGACGCCAGTCGTTTTATGGGGGCGTAAAGCAGCAGAAGGGCCGTCATGAAGGAGAAGAAGGTTCCGGGCGTCATGTCGCCGTGAATGACCTGATAGCCCCCGAAAAGGACCACCCCCGCCACCCCGAAGGAACCCAGTCCCTCCATCACGGCGGGCGACAGGGCCTCTATCCTTTTCATTCTTACGTAGAGGGCGTAAAGCCGCTGGTTCTGCCCGTCGAACCGGGCCTTCTCGTAATCCTGGAGGTTGAAGGCCCTCACCACCTTGGCCCCCGTCACGTTCTCGTGCAGGATAGTGGAGAGGACGCCTACCTTCTTCTGGCTCTTCTTGCCCACCCGGCGGGAGGTGCGGCCGAACCGCGTGAGCGGGTAGATGGCCAGGGGAAGGAAGAAAACGGCGACCGTCGCCAGTCGCCAGTCACGGTAGAAGATCACGCCGATGAGGGCCGCGATGGTGACGGTGTCGCGAAGAAGACTGGCCAGCGCCATAGTCACCGATTCCTGCACGAGGAGAATGTCGTTCACGAACCGTGAAATGATGCTGCCAGTGGAATGTCGGTGAAAATAGGAGAGAGAGAGGCGCTGGAGGTGGGCAAAAAGCTCCCCCCGCAGATCGCGCACCACCGCCTGACCGATCTTTTTCATGGCATAGGACTGCACGTAGGTGGCCCACCCCTTGACGAGATAGAGTACGATGATCGCCCCGGGGAGTATCCACAGCATCTTTTCGTCCCGGCTGATGAAGATGTCGTCAAGGACGTTCCGCACCAGGAGGGCGGCGCCGGCCGTCGTCGCGGCGACGAGACACATAAAAAAGAGTGCATAGAAGAACTGGCGCAGGTAGGGCCGCAGATAGCGCAGCAGGCGGCGGTACAATTTCATATCCCGGAGCTTCCTCCCTTTCCTTCGGACATGGAGTGTTGAGTCAAATCGACTTATGATACATGGAAGCCGGGGGTTCTGTCGACGACCTCGACTGCCGACTCACGGCGCGGACGGGGCTTCGGGGAGGGCGGCGGGGTCGGACCAAGGTAAGTATATGAAAAGACAAGAATTCATTCGTGATTATTGTTTGTTTTTCAGCTTATAATGGTGATTAATGAACCTTATTCTCCTGCTTCCTGACGATGCTATCGACAGCACCGGTCGCGTGCGTCTTCATGGGCGACGACTCAGGCACGTGCGGGAGGTTCACCGGGCGGCGGCGGGCGACGAACTGCGCGTAGGCCTGCTGGGAGGCGGCATCGGCATCGGCCGCGTCCTTCTCCTGACCCCGGACGTTCTCGAGATGGAGGTCCGTCTCGACCACCCTCCGCCGCTGCCGCTCCCGTTGACGCTCATCCTCGCCCTGCCCCGTCCCAAGGCGCTGCGCCGCCTGCTGCGGACGGTAAGCTCCATGGGTGTCAAGCGGATCATCCTCCTCAATTCCCGGCGGGTCGAGAAGAGCTACTGGCAAAGTCCGTTTCTCAAAACAGAAGCTATGAACAAGCAATTGATGCTTGGCCTGGAACAGGCGCGGGACACCATGATTCCCGAGATTCTGATCCGTCCCCTCTTCAAGCCCTTTGTCGAGGACGAGCTTCCGGAGCTTATCGGGAACACGCTGCCCCTGGTCGCTCATCCGACCGCCCTCGCGGAATGCCCGCGGAACACAGACCGGGCGGTGACCCTGGCCATCGGCCCTGAGGGAGGATTCATCCCTTATGAAGTGGAGAAATT
>PVMS01010133.1_pt1 | contig 12684 bp, 12 predicted proteins | sample 1853461 | NCBI WGS metagenome assembly PVMS01 (sample SAMN08582032, study PRJNA380276) | Marine sediment metagenome, whole genome shotgun sequencing project. | isolation source: ocean sediment barecode stripped | collected 2017 | reverse complement strand
GCTGGTGATATTCTTACCGGATTGAGCTTTATGAACTACTGGAGAATGAAATACGACCTCATCGGCCAATATTGAATCAAGTGATGATCCGCCCCCTAAAAGCGGTGAACAAGGTTCACCAACTGATGGCTGAAAAACTGGTGTCGACACAAAAGGCTATGGGAAGAACTGATTAAGGGCACGCCGCCCTGGAAATGACTTATGAACCGGATCAAAGTTTACATAGTGATTGCACTTGTCTGTTCCCCGGTCTGGTCGTATGGCGACACCCTGGAACGTCTGTCATTATTCAAAATCGAACGTAGTAAAAACGCAAATATCATTCAGTATGATGCCCAGTTGGGGCCAGACGGAAAACTGCACGCCAAAGAACCCGTGGTTGGCTATTGGATTCGACTGGCCGAACAGGGTCAGGCACAGAAGTTGTCCTGGGTACAGCGAAAATTCGCTTTCGGTTTCAAAGCGACTTACAACAAAGATGAAGATTCTGTTGTGCTGGATATGGTGGCTGATTTGGGTCGTTTGATCACCGTGGTTCGCACCAATGATGGCTACAAAGGCACCATAAACATAAGCGGAGCCCGTGCCTATCTCGACAAGATCTACATCCGTTCCACCGGAAAGGGTCTGTCAGTCGAAATTGACTATATAGAGTTATTTGGAAAGGATGTAAACAACGGCGAAGATCGTTACGAACGATTCGAACCTTAATATTCAGCATCCCAATCAGTACCAGGAGTTTAAAATGAAAAGAATCTTATTTGCCTTGCCCGTGAGCCTGTTTGCGATCCTGTTTGCCACCCAGGCAATTTGTGGTGATGTGCGTAGCGAGCTAATGGCACGGAATACTGAATGGACGGATGCCTTTAATCGTGGAGACATAGACTCAGTGGTTGCGATCTACGCTGACGATTTCTCGGTAATCCCCAACGGTGGCGAACCCATAACGGACCGGGCTCAGCTGAAGACACTCTTGGAAGGGTTTGCAGCCGTTTCCACCAACCTGAAATTCGAAACCGTATCAGTGGATGAAATGGGCGATTTTATATACGAGTTTGGGCGAACCAGCTACCAATGGACTGATGAGAACGGCACGGTAAGCCCGGCCGGTGAGACTTACCTTGTCATCTGGAAGAAAGGCGAGGATGGGGTGTGGTACTACCTGGTCGATGCCTGGTGGGATGGCGCCGAGCCCGTCAAAGAATGATCCTGTAGTATTTTTATATGTGTGGATTCGCAGGTCAGGTAAATATCGAGGGCTTGGCTCTTGACCGGGAGCAGCGTCTGACCCACCTTCGTGCCATGGGGCAGCAACTGGCCAGGCGTGGTCCGGATGATGAGCAGTTTTATGATGATGGTTATTTGTCACTGGTCTTTCGACGGCTTTCCATCATCGACCTTGAAGGTGGTCGGCAACCACTCTGGAACGAAGATCGCTCTGTGCTCGTCGTGGTCAATGGCGAGATCTACAACCATCTTGATATACGAAGTCAATTAAAAGACAGGCACAGGTTTTCCACTCAATCGGACTCAGAAGTCATCGTACACCTGTATGAAGATCGTGGGCCGCGATTGATGGAGGCCCTCAATGGTATGTTCGCTTTGCTGGCCTGGGATACAAGAAAGCGGCATTTATTGCTGGCCAGGGACAGGCTGGGGATCAAGCCATTGTTTTACACCATTGTCGGCAAAACCCTGTTTTTTGCTTCTGAACTCAAGGCGCTACTGGCACATCCTGATTGCCCCAGGGATCTGGACTGGTGGGCTTTTGAAGGTGGATCTGACGATGAGTACAGGCTTCCCACGTTTATAAAGGGGGTAAATCAACTTCCAGGTGGTCATGGCTTGGAATGGGGATGTGGAAAGCCCTCCATACCTGTTCCGTATTGGCAATTGCATGACAGCTTTCCGGTAGTGTCTGATGCAGGCGCTCACAAAGCGGATGACTATATTTTGCAATATGGTGACCTGCTCAAGGACAGCGTACACAAGCGCCTGATGAGTGATGTCCCTGTAGGCCTGTTTCTCAGTGGAGGACTGGATTCAACCCTGCTGGCGGCCATGGCGGCAGATGCCCAACAGGAATTACATTGCTTTACCGTGGTTGAAGACAGCACGCTGGAGCAGGGTGATGTCGAGCAGGCGAAACGGGCTACCGAAAGACTCGGTCTGAATTACTACCCGGTTCGTTATGATGCCAAATCGGTATTGAACGAACTCGACTACGATCTGGCGCAGTTTGAGTTCCTGATTTGGGCGGTAGAAACGCCCCGTTTTGATATTGAATGGCTGTTGAAGCATGAACTTCATCGTTTTGCCAAAACCCAACTACCCGATCTGAAAGTGATTCTGCTGGGCCAGGGTGCGGATGAGTTTGCGGGTGGATACTCGCGAAGTGTGAAAAGCACAAACCCTTCATGGCAGGCATACACCAGTGGGTTGGCACGTGATCAGCTGGAAACACGACGTTTCCAGGCGGGAATCCCGGGTCACATGATGCAGGCTCTGGCAGCAGGATACCCACCCGATCGTGAAACCGGTGTTTTATCCGAATATCAAAGGCAAATGCTGGTTCGTACCGGCACCCTGCAACGCTACAACCTCTGGCATGAAGACCGGACGAGTTCATGCCGCGGTGTTGAAGCCAGGGTCCCGTTTCTCGATCACAGGTTGGTAGAACTGCTGGCATCAGTACCTCCTGATCTACACGAGTCCCTGTTTTACAACAAGCGTATCGTGAGAGAACAGATGGCTCGCGCCCTGCCTTCTTATCCTCCAGATAAAATCAAGTTTGGATTCGTGCAGTCGGGTAAAAACACGGCCATAAATCAATTGATCATTGACCTGATACGTCGGGTATTCCCGCCATTCAGGGCCAAATATCTTGAGCAGGCCGGGGCCATATTCTCGAATCAGAGACTGGGTGCTTATTACCAGCAGGTAATCAGTGGAGCAGAGGTTTCAACCCGGGACCTTAAAGATTTCTGTCAATGCATGGCAATAGAGATTTTTGGATCAATGTGCCAGGAGATGCCACAGCAGGGGCCGCCAAAAGGGGTTGATCCTCCGTCACCTCTTCAGATCTGGAACTCATAATCCAGCTTTTCGCAGCCCTTCCAATACCTGTTCGATCAGCTCCGGTTGGGCGAACATCCATATTTCCAGATGGTCTTTTCTGAAGCTATCCAGGTCGAAATCCGGCCACAATGCCTGCAACTCCTTCATGGCCTCAGCTGCTTCCGGTTTATGCCCCAGTTGAGCATGAGCGATGGTGCGTACATAGGGATCGGCAAAGTAGCCTGGCATATTGATCCTTTGGGCAGTATCCAACGCGTCTGAATAATTTCCCTGCCGATACTGATCAAAAAAGATGTTGAATCGATACCAGCCGGGATGATTTGGATTCAAAGCCATGGCTCGCGTCGTCAATTCTACGCTGCGTTCCCAGTCGCCCCCATAGGCCATCATAATACCTATCATGGCCATGGCGTCAGAATCGCGGGAATTTAATTCAATGGCCCTTTCCGCACTAGCCCGAAATGCCCCCAGATCCTGTTTGAAAAAATAGACCTCGGCCAGGCAAAAATTTGCGTAGGCATTACTGGGTTCCAGAGCAACTGCTTTACGCGCGAAGTTCATTGCACGACCCAGGGAATCCGGCAGTACGTTGAAGGCATGTTTGTACTCCTCGGTATAGGTTGCTGCCAAGGCAGACAACACGTTCGCATCACCCGGTGCCAATTCGGCACCGTGTTCAAGAGCTGTACGGGTAATCAGATGGTCTTCAGGGCCAATACGCTGACGATAGATAAAAAACCGAAGGACGGCTTCATAGGGCGTCATTTCCAACGGTGACTTCAGGGCGAGACCTGCAGACAAATCTCGCATCAGCGCACCGTAAGGATCTGCAACTGAAGAAACCACGTGGTCGGTCAGGTCGTCCTGAATATCAAGTACGCTCGCCTCGTTGAACGCCCGGTCATATGTCTCGCCCCAGACCTGTTCACCACTTCCGGCGTCTTTCAACTGTGTTGTCAGACGCAGAGTCTGCCCCACTTTGCGTAGTGTGCCTTCGAGAACATAACGGGCAGATATGCCTGATGAAGAAGTAGCGGACGATTCCGAAATAACCAGGAAATATGTAAATCGAGACAAGCCGCTGGCGATATCTTCACCAAGAGCCGCCGCCAGGTTGATCAGGTCAGGATCAGCATCACGTACCTTGATAGATGCTACGGCGATTCCGGGAGCAAAGTTGAAATCTTCAGCCTGCATTGCCTGCTGATTATTGTCCGGGACACTTGAAGTACCTTGCCAAATTATCACCCACATCACTGCCAGAAAGACCAGCATCGCAGCAATCACAAAATTTCTTCGTGATGGCTTGTCTTTCCCTTTGGGTTTTCGGAGAAAAGCCGGAGGCTCCGCACCGTGAAGACAGGCAATTACTGCACGTTGTAAATCGGTAACAGCAGTGCTTTCGCTATCGCCTGTCCAGTCAGAAAAATCTACAGCATGGATTTGTCGAAATCCCATAGGTGGGATTTCCTTGTCCAGGCATACGGGGACCAGCTTCGCTGCATCTCTTGCAACCGATGCTTCATCTTTGACCCAGTGTGAATCATTGGCGTCTTCGGACCAGGCGACAATAACCACCTTTGCAGCACCCAGTTCGCGTTCAATATCTTTGGAAAAATCGGCACCACCGACAATTTGCCGATCCCACCAGACGGAGTGACCCTGGTTTTCAAGCAACGAAGCGAGTTTATCGATGACCTCACGATCGGCACGAGCATAAGAGATAAAGATATCGGCCATAACTGTTTATACGCGCTTTGTTCAGCGGGTGCATCCATGTGCCCGTCGAAAAACAGCGTGAAACCTTTATGGAGAAACCGATTCTGAAACTGGCTTGAGCCGGGAAAATGCCAGTTCCCAGAATCGTGTTGTCAGGGAATTGATGGTGGAGCTTTCCACGTTCATCAGTACGGCTATACCAATATTGTGACTGGCTGACCAGGCAATATCCGCGCGATATCCCGATACCCATCCACTGTGGTAGTTGATGTGTTCGTCTCCCAACTGGTACACACGCCAGCCCAGACCATAATGCGCGTCGGTTAATATGCGTCTCCATTCCTTGCGATACATAGCCCTTGGCGTTCGCACCCGCGGGTGTACCAGAGTGTTAATGCTTTCAGGGGCTATGACCAGTGGGTTTGCACCCAGTTGGGCCATTAGCCACTTACCCATATCAAGCACACTGGCATTTACACCGGCCGCGGGGGCGATACGGTAGTAATTGGGTAAGACGTTGACTGTTTTCCACTGGCCGCGACTTTTCACATGAGGTTCTGCCCGGTTGTCATTGGCCATGAATGCCTCGAATCCAACCGATGCCGTACTCATGTCCAGTGGTTTGAAAATCCTTTGATCGATGAGGTTTGCATAGGAGTTGGCTGCGATCTTTTCGACCACGGGTTCGATCAGGCTGAACACGCTGTTCTGGTAAGAATAGCAATCACCAGGTGCACAGATATAGGGCAGCTCGGACAGTTTCTCCTGGATGGTTTTGATGGGTACTCCATCTTCAACCAGGTTGTCATAAGCATGAGGAATCAACCCGGTGCTCTGGCCCAGCAGGTGTTCAATAAGAATCTTGCTGGTATCACCCTTCACACGAAGTGAGGGCATGTAGCGTATCACCGGATCATTCCAGCTGAGTAGCCCATCCTGCACCATTTGTGCAGTTAGCTCGGCTGCAAATGTCTTGGAAACAGATGCGATACGAAACGCTGTGTCGGCATTTATGTGTTTATTGCGTCTGGTGTCGGTGAAGCCCGCCGTTCCAATACGAATGAGATCTTCGCGTGATACTACGGCGAAAGCGGCACCCAGGATGTTTTCCTTGCTGACTTTCTGGTGAAACCAGGCGTCATATTCATCTGCCAGCGATTTTTGCTCGGTATTTACCGCTGCTGATACTGCCTGGGCGAAAACCAGGGTCAAAATGGGTAGTAGATATCGCCGTGATCCAATTTGCATCAATTTTTGATACTCGCCAACCCTTTGGAGTCTCGAATTCTATCGCTATTACGAACCCGAGTGTAGGTATAGGTCCGGTTATCAGGTCGTTTTGGAGACCAGGTGCAACTTTTCCTTTCTATTGAGCGCTTTAATTGCCCATTCCCGCTGACAGGCGCTACTGCGGGAATGACCGGATTCTGTGTAAACAATTTCAACAGGTTTGCGGCCATTGAAGTACTTTGCACCACGATTCACCCCGGTTTGCCCCCCGAGATGCTCGCTAAACCGGCGCTGTACATCCGTGGTCACACCAGTGTACAGGCTCTGATCGTCACAACGGATAATGTAGACAGTCCAGTCCATGACGCCAGAATGCTTTAACAGCCCCGGTTTTTCCAGCTGATTGATTGATTTTAATTGCAGCGTCTTTCGGTTAAGGTGTCGCGGGCGTGGGATTTTCCACGTACATTTTTTAATCCAGGTGTCACGGGAATAGCACAATGCAGTCATCAAAAACAAAATTGCTTATCAGGCTGGTTTGTTTCCTGGCAATGTTAGGTTGCCTGTTTGGCGCCCCTGTCTTTGCGGCCCAGGAGGTGGAGGCGCCAATCTACCCCCGGATTGCCAATCTGCCCGCTGGCAAAGTATCCATCCATCACCCGGTAGTCACCGACTGGCAGGATTTTGAAGTACTGTCTGCCCGGGTGCCAGTCGAAATAACACCGGCCGGTAGTTCGGATACCTGGGTAGGAACAGTACTTGTAAAGGCAGATACAGAAGTCCTCTTTGAAGACCGTGTTGTGAGTCTCAGTAGACTGAGGCTGGCGAGGGCGACGTCTGAATCAGGTCTTTCAGCTACAGAACTGGCATTGCAGAAAAAACCGGCCACTGAACAGCTGCTGATCAAAGCGCTTTCTGATGGGCGAAAATCGGTCAGCCTCGAGTATCTTTTAAGGTCTCTGCCAGCAGAGTTTGCGGAAAAAATATCAGCCAACGCTACACTGGGTCTCAGCTATGATCCGCCACGCATAGTCATTTCCTACAAACCCATGCAACTGATGTTGATAGATGGGCCACCATCAACTGCTTTAATAGATGGTGTTGATCTCGAATACGTGGTCAATACCAACTGGAATGTCTACCATCACAAATCAAGTAACACCTGGTACATTTTGAGCGGCCAGACCTGGCTGGAAAACAGTACATTAAGTGGTGGTGACTGGCTGGTTGCTACTGAGCTTCCTTATGATTTCACCACCCTGGCTCTGAATTCAGATTGGGAAGGGCTGAGTGAAATTATCCCGCCACGTCCGCCCGACCAGCGTCCTTTACCAATAACAATCAGTTACGAACCCACCGAACTTGTTGTTATTGAGGGCAAGGCCCGGTTGGCATCTGTGCCGGGAACAAACCTGCAGTACGTAAGCAACTCCCGCCAGGACCTGTTTGTGCTGGGTGAGCGCTACTACTTGCTGCTTTCCGGGCGATGGTTTACGACAAAAGACCTGAAACGAAAATGGGTTAACGCTGGTCAGTTGCCCGCTGATTTTGCCAATATTCCTGTTGAACATGAGAAAGTTCATGTGCGGGTTGCTGTTCCTGGTACACCAGAAGCACGTGTCGCTCTGATTGAAGCTGCGATACCACGCAAGAAACTGCTTGCAGCAAATGCAGGTGGAGAACTGAACGTGAAATATGCCGGTGAGCCAGAATTTGTCAATATTGGTGGCACCACGCTGGGCAGGGCAGTCAACACGCCATACCAGGTGATTAGCCACAATAACTTTTACTACCTGTGTGACGATGGTGCCTGGTACCTGGCTTCGGGTCCGACCGGGCCATGGGTTGTAGCCACCGAGCTGCCCGAGGCAATTTATGACATCCCACCAACAGATCCTGCCTATAACGTAACCTTTGTTCGTCTCAACAAATTTGACGACAGCAGTGGCCAGGTTGCTTATAGCTTTACCGATGGATACCGGGGTAATTATTCCAATGGGGCAGCTGTGGTGCATGGTACGGGCTGGCATCACCGGGGGTCCATTTACTATCATGGCGGATATCCGGTTTATGGTCGTTACCGGCCCAGTTACGGCTATGGCGCCTGGTATCGCCCCGCCTACGGGCGCTACGGTTACAGGGGGTACTATGGGGGATACCCACATAGCACTTCGGTTACGCTCAACACCAATGTGCCGGAAAAGGACTGGCAGTGGGATCTGAACGGAAACAAGCGAACCATATACAATCAAGGGGCCCGAAACTACGTGGGTTCGGGCAGTTACAGTATGAATGGTGCAATGCCCTACAATTCGAACCAGATTCAGGGTAGCGCAGAGATGGCCAACAGCGGAGCAGATGACCTTTATTCGGACGCCGACGGAGTAATCTACAGAAAATCCGGGGAACAATGGGAACGCTATCAACAGGGCGAGTGGCATGGGGTTGGCAATGCGATTCCCGAAGATATTTTGCGTCAATACCAGGCCAGGCACCATGCCTATCGCAATTATGATAAATTCAGTAGTGAGCAAGTCACACAAAGCCATCCCGGTAATTGAATATGTATGCCTTGCGAAGTAATGTCAGGTGTATCCCCCAATAGATTCAGGAGCAGTTATGTACCCTACCTTAACGATGAAATCCAGGCAGACCAATCAATTCAAATGGATGGTGGTAATGTTAATGAGTGCCGCCATGCTGAGCCTGGTCGGCTGTGGAAGCACCAAGGTGTATACGGCAGACAAAACCATTGTTTATGGTGACAGCATTTACAATGTTTCCAACGTAAAAGTGTTTTCCACGAAAATCGAAGGCGTGCTGTCCGAAACAGAGACTGTCGACCTAAAAAATGCCGACAAGAATCGGATTAACGAGTTATTGGACGCCCATGACACCATGCTGGTGCGTCTGATCATCACTCTCGATGATCAGGAATTGGTCTACCGGGCAAAAAGAATCAAGTCCTGGTCAGAATTTAACAGTATGAACAAGAAGTTTTCTTCTGCAAATTCTACGGTTACAAAATTCCTGGCAAACAAGAAGAAAACCCAGCTGAAATTGAAATAACCCCTTGAGACTTTAAGTGCTAGTCACCCGGCATCTGCCGGGTGACTGCTGACCAGTGCTCTTTGCCTGGCTCTTAGCGTCACGACGAGAATCCCACTCAGCACCAGTGCGCCACCAAAAATCAATCGCCAACCTGGTCGATCTCCCCAGACAAGTACACCAAAAATAACCGCAGCCAGCGGTGTCAAAAGCATATAAGGCATTACCGCTGATACGGGGTGTCGTTGGACCAGTACGAAGAAAGCCCCATGGCCGACTATCGAAGCAACCAGGGCGGAGTAAATAACAGTACTCCAATCCAGCCAATTCGCATCTTTGACCATCTGCCATTGCCCGTTTTCCAGCATTAGTGATGCCATCAACAATACCGGCAGTGAAATGACCGCCGTCCAGGCCTGGAAATTAAATACCCCGATCCCGCTGATTCCACGCATATAGACAGAACCCAGCGCCTGGAACAGGGCTGAAATCAGGGCGATACCCAGTACATCCAACTGACTCAGCATCAGTGGATCAAAGCTTAAAATCACCACACCGGTAAAAGCGATGGCAATAGCCATCATCGATCGCCAACCTACTTTTTCTCCCAGGATAAGCATGGCGAGGATGACAGCCATGGGTATGTAAGTTTGCTGGGTTATGGCAATGGAAGACACGTCCTGTGACAGGGATAAGGCCCAGAACATGATGGAAAAGTGCAGTGCGCCTATGCACAGACATACAAACACCATGCGTGGCCACTGTCCGGGTGGTGGCATACGCAAAAATGGCAGCAGTACTAGCAAGACCACCAGGAATCTCAACACCATGAACACAAAAGGTGAGAAGTGCAACATGCCCTGTGAGGCAGCGACAAAATTAAAAGCCCATGCAAGGCATACCAGTAAGATCAAAATGAGATCGCGGATGGGCATCGTTCGGCTGCACCTCGCACTTCGGTGCCTTACTTTAGCCTAATCAATCGCCTTTAGCTGTCTTCAGGCCACGTTTTGTAATCCTGAAATCTGATTCGGGCACTTTCCATCCCTTTAGCTTGTCTATAATGGGCGCAATCTCTACGGGTGACTTATGAAAAATGTGTTGATTATTTTGCTTCTGATTGGTGTTGGAGCAGGTACCTGGTTGTGGTTTGAAAACCGCAGGGCTGGCATAGACGCTGAACCTCCTCCCCCGCCAATCATCGAGCAACCCCAGATCACTCAAGCCGTGGTCGAGGACCAATCAGATCCTGGTGCTGATGTGTCTGAGTCCCAGGATGAGGAAGAATTCTACCCGGAACCGATTGAAGTTCAGGAACCCTTGCCTGGTCTGATGGAAAGCGACCCTGTTGTCCTGGGGTCCCTGGTGGATGCTCTCGGGCAGGAAGCTGTTACACGCAACGTGGTGAGTGAGAATGTGGTCGCTCGCGTGGTTGCAACCATAGATGCATTGACTGGCCGGCAAGTTTCAGGAAATCTGTTACCCGTACAATCCCCGCATGGTGCGCTGGAGGCCAACGTGGATTTTGATCCGCCCGTCGCCATGACGACACCTGAAGGTGACACGCTAAAGCAGTACCTGATGGACCCGGTCAACTACAGACGCTATGCGGAGCAAGTGGATATTCTGGAATCCCTGAATACCGACGACGTCGTTAGCAACTACCTGAAATATCAGCCGCTTTTACAGCAGGCTTACCTGGAGCAGGGGTATCCGGATGGAAACTTCAATCAACGTCTGCTGGAAGTGATAGGTCACCTGTTGGACTCTCCACGTGTGGAGGAGCCAGTACGCCTGATCAAACCTGAGGCTTACTACCAGTTTGCCGACCCACAGCTGGAATCTCTTTCAGCGGGTCATAAACTGATGATACGAATGGGTAATTCCAACGCAAATCGTGTAAAAGCCAAATTGAGAGAACTGCAGGCAGCTCTGCTTGCCGCAGGAGTAGAGTAAGTTAAATGAATGATGCCAGAAAAGTGGTTTGCCCGGGCTGCAATACCACCAATGCCATTCCAGCCGACAAGCTGGGTGAAGGGCCGAAATGTGGTCAATGTAAAGAGAGCATTTTCAGTGCCCATCCGGTTGAGTTGAACCAGTCCAGTTTCAGTCGTCACGTGGTAAACAACGATATACCCATGCTGGTTGATTTCTGGGCCCCCTGGTGTGGCCCCTGTCTCCAGATGGCGCCGGCTTTTGAAGAGGCGGCACAACAGCTTGAGCCAAATGTTCGTCTTGCCAAGCTCAATACCGAGGATGAGCAGGCGATAGGCGCACAGTATGGGATCAGAAGTATTCCAACCATGGTCCTTTTCAAGGGTGGTAAAGAAATTGCACGGCAATCGGGTGCCATGATGACGGGTGATATCGTCCGCTGGGCCAATTCCCAGTTGAAGTGATCAGCAGAACCCTTTCCTAAATCTCACCTAGACGTCTACGGGCGTAAATCGCAGCTCCAAGTATGCCGATTTGCTGGTCGGTATTCAGGCTGATCGGGATTTTCGCCAACAAGTGCCGGTACTCCTGCCCGTCATCAAAAGAGTTGGTAAAAGCCTGGGATCGCACGAGTTCGGGGTTGCGTGCTGCCAAACCACCTGAAATGACCAATTGGCTTACAGGGAAAATATTCAGGCAGAAGTTTCGACATGCCCTGGCATAAAAGCGGCTGAACAGCTCCAGGGTCCTCCGGTTAGATTTTTTCAGGGCCTCCGCTGGTGTGACCTGTTCACCGGTCAGGCATTGATGCAGCAGAGCAAGACCGGGACCGCTGACAACGTCATCATTACTGAGCCATTTTTTCCCCAATTGTTGCAGTATTTCCTGTTCGATCTTTTTCTCTTCTTCACCAAGAAATGTGAAACTCGCGTGCCCGGCTTCGGAACCGATAACGGAATGATCGGAAACAACCGAATCGGACTCGGGAATCAGGGCACAATGCCCCAGTCCGGTTCCCGCGCCTACCAGCGCTACTCGACCATTGCCCGGTGTCTGCCCGTTTCTGACTACCTCCAGCGCCGCAAACGTTTTCGGCTCCGTCAGCGCATAGCCCTGTGCGACAAAATCATTGAGCAGAAAAAGCCGTTGAAAAGACTTCACATCCTCGGCAGAAATGTTCCAATCGATATTGGGAAGCACTGCAGAATCTTCGTCGACTGAGCCAGCCAGCCCCAGAGATATCGCGTCAAAAGAATCTCTGTCGCCAAATTGCCAGGGTGCGAGCCGTTCAAATGTTTCCCAGAATTCACGGAAAGATTCAACACCCGGCTGTCGCGTCGGCATGGTAAAAATGGACCCCACGCCAGCTTCGTTACGGTCATTGATTTGGGCAACTGCGAAGCGGGTGTTTGTACCACCAATATCTGCTGCAAGAATTCTCATCTTGATTCATGTCAAACTGCTCGGAAAGAATTAAACTAGCATGGTAGACACCGTATTGAACACCCGGGAGCACAATATGACTGATTTTGACGATCTCAAAGAAGAATTGAAGGGACTGCGTGATGAACTGGACTTGAAAATGCACCTGGCTTCCCTTGAGTTGAAAGATGAATGGCAGGAACTGGAAGGCAAGTGGGATAGCTTCTCCACTCGGGCAGGCCTTGAAGCCAG
>PVMS01177216.1_pt1 | contig 12689 bp, 11 predicted proteins | sample 1853461 | NCBI WGS metagenome assembly PVMS01 (sample SAMN08582032, study PRJNA380276) | Marine sediment metagenome, whole genome shotgun sequencing project. | isolation source: ocean sediment barecode stripped | collected 2017 | reverse complement strand
GATTTCGGTGGCTTGCTTCGCGAATTTAAGCCCAACATCTATTTCGGTGGAGATATGGTGATTTTTTGGGGCCCCATTTCGTGGACCGTGATTTTCGGCCTTACCTTTGCCACTTTTCTGACCCTGGTGATCGTTCCGGTGATGTATAAAATAACTGTGAACATCAGTAAAGTTATCAACACAAAGCTTATCCATATACGCAAGCATCAGTAATAAAAAAACCGCCCGGGCAAACCCGGGCGGTTCTATATATCTTTCGTACTGATGTATTATTCCGATACGATTTCAAAGGGAATGTCCACAAGAACTTCCTTGTGAAGTTTAACTGTAGCTGAATAGCTCCCAACCTCTTTAATCAGGTCATCTTTGATTGAGATATTCTTTCTTTCAATATCAAATCCTTTCACATTCAGCGCCTCGGAAATCTGAATGGTATTTACCGAACCAAAGATCTTACCCTTTGTACTGGTTTTGGCACCAATGGAGAGGGATACTTTCTTCAGTTCTTCAGCCATCTTGAGAGCAGCATCTTTCAATTGCTCCTCTTTATGAGCACGCTGTCGAAGAATCTCTTCGTGTACTTTCCTGGCCTGAGCGGTTGCATTAACGGCTATTCCTTTAGGAATCAGATAATTACGTGCGTAGCCGTCTTTTACCAGCACGATCTCGTCTTTGTGTCCCAGGTTGGACAAATCTTGTTTTAAGATCACATTCATTTCAAGTTCCTCCTTTTACTTTAGCATGTCAGTTACATAAGGAAGCATTGCCAGATGCCTCGAACGCTTAATGGCTACCGCTATTTTTCTCTGGTACTTTAATGACGTACCTGTTAAGCGCCTCGGAAGAATCTTACCCTGTTCATTCAGGAACTTCTTCAGGAACTCCGGATCTTTAAAGTCAATATACCTTATGCGGTTCTTTCTGAACCTGCAATACTTCTTTTTCTTAATCTCTACCGTTGGTGGAGTTAAATATCTGATTTCTGAATTATCCTGAGCCATTATTCACCCTCCTTTTTTAGTTCTGCTGATTTTCTTGACCTTTTTTTCTCTGCATAGACCACCGCGTATTTTTCCATCTTCATAGTAAGGAAACGGATGATGCGTTCATCCCTGCGGTACTCGGTCTCCAGTTTTGCAATTGAGTCGGGCTCAGCCCTGAACTCGATCAGGTGGTAAAAGCCGGTTGATTTCTTTTGAATGGGATAGGCCAGTTTTTTCAAGCCCCAATCCTCTTCATAGACGATTTCACCTTTATCATCGGTGATCACCTTTTTGAATTTGCTAACCGCTTCCTTCATCTGAGCTTCAGACAAAACGGGAGTACAAATGAAAACGGTTTCGTATTGGTTCAACATGTAAAAAAATTTAGTTTATAAAAAATCGATTGCAAAATTAGAAAGATTTTGATTAAGAGCAAAGAAACCACTCGTTTTTCTGTCACTTTTCTATCACGTGCGAAGCACATATCACTTTTCTATCACGTGCGAAGCACGGTTATATAACTAAGTTATTATCTTTATCAGCGATTATGGAAAAGTTTATTGTATCGGCACGAAAGTACAGGCCAACGAGTTTCAATGATGTAGTGGGACAACCCTCTATTACGACCACCCTGCGGAATTCTGTAATAAACAACCACCTGGGCCATGCGTATCTTTTCAGTGGCCCAAGGGGTGTGGGGAAAACCACATGTGCCCGCATCTTTGCCAAGACAATCAACTGCTTTAATATCAATGAGACCGGAGAAGCCTGCAATGAATGCGAGTCTTGTCAGTCCTTTAATGAAAACCGCTCCTACAGCATTCATGAACTGGATGCTGCTTCAAATAATTCTGTAGATGACATCAGGTCGTTAACAGAGCAGGTAAGGATCCCGCCGCAAATCGGTTCCTATAGCATCTATATAATAGATGAGGTCCACATGTTGTCACAGGCAGCATTCAATGCATTCCTCAAAACACTGGAAGAGCCACCTGCTCATGCTATATTTGTTCTGGCCACAACCGAGAAACATAAAATCATTCCGACCATTTTGTCAAGGTGCCAGATTTTTGATTTTAACCGCATCAGGGTGGAAGATGCAGTGGTATATTTGAAGCAGATTGCATCAAAGGAATCCCTGGATTATGAAGAGGATGCCCTGCATATGATTGCCCAGAAAGCTGATGGGGCCATGAGGGATGCACTTTCTATATTCGACCAGGTAGTTAGTTTTTCTGGTGCAAAGATCACCTACGAAGGTGTGATACAAAACCTGAATATCCTGGATTATGAGTATTTTTTCAAACTCACCTTCGCATTTCTCGAAGGTGATGCTGCATCTGCATTGCTTGTTTTTAACGAAATACTGGCCAAGGGCTTTGATGCCCGGAATTTTATTAATGGATATGCCGCACATCTCCGTGATCTGATGGTATGTAAAAATCCGGAGACCATCCAGCTCATGGAAGTGGGAGCGGGGATCAAAGAGAAATACCTGAAACAATCGTCCGAAGTATCCCTGCCATTTCTCTATGCAGGGCTCGAAATCTGCAACCAGGCTGATATACAGTTCCGGACCAGTCGGAATCAGCGGTTGACCATCGAACTTGCCCTGGTAAAGCTTGCCAACCTCTGCGAGGTTCAAAAAAAAAAATCAGTAACTGAGCCTCCACCTCCTAAAAAAGAGTCTCAGCAGGAACGGGCACCCGAAACAACCCGAACGCAAATTCAAAAGTCCATTTCTGAGCCCGAAAAGGCCTCTGAACAAGATCCAAAGCCTGAGGCCGGTTCGTCACCTTCACAGGTAACCGCTGCCCCCGAGCCTGCTCAGGAAGGCATTAGAAATGGAACTAACCAGGTTGTAAGAAGTTCGGCCATATCCATTAAGGATACATTAAGAGGGTCAATCCCGGCAATAAAAGAGGAAGTAGAGAAAGATCCCGCAGCAGTTGATGGGCCGAAGGATCAGGAGCAGCCAGGTGAGGATGTCACGGTTGATCGGGATGCGATTCTGAAAGCCTGGAATTCGTATGCTGCCTCTGTGGAAAAGAGCAAGCCACGTATTCACAGTACACTGGTCAGTAACCAGCCTGTTGTACGCGCAGACGGGAAGGTATTGCTTCTGCTGAACAGCGAAGCCCAACGTGATAATTTCGTGAAGAATATCAAGTCCGAATTATCCCGGTTTATTCAGAGTGCAACAGGGATGAAATCCGTGGAGTTCGTCACGGAAGTGGCTGAAGTAGAACAAAATGAAAAAAAGATATATACCGACCAGGATAAGCTCGAATTCCTAATGAAGAAAAACCCGGAGTTGGAACACCTTAAAGCCAGGTTCAATCTGGATTTTGACGATTGAACTTTAACGAATTAAAATTGTAATCTATACAGCAAACACATCAATATAATAAAATTATGACCGCAGAGAAAATCACCAACAAACAAGGAAAAATTACAGTTCCGGATTTCCCGATTGTACCTTTTATAGAAGGAGACGGAACAGGTCCCGATATCTGGGCTGCTTCAATCAGGGTATTGGATGCAGCAGTGGAAAAGGCATATGCAGGCAAAAGAAAAATCATGTGGAAAGAGGTGTATGCCGGAGAAAAGGCTTTTAACCGGACAGGAAAATGGCTGCCCGAAGAGACTTTGGATGTCCTCAACGAGCATCTTGTAGCCATTAAGGGTCCCCTGACCACTCCTGTTGGAGGAGGTATCCGGTCACTGAATGTTGCACTGAGGCAGATTCTTGACCTCTATGTATGCCTGCGCCCGGTCAAGCACTACGATGGAGTACCTTCACCTGTAAAAGATCCCACTACAACCAATATGGTAATTTTCAGGGAAAATTCTGAAGATATTTATGCGGGAATAGAGTGGTTGACCGGTACGGAAGAGTGTGAAAAAGTAAAGAAATTTCTCCTGGATGAGATGGGTGTCTCGACAATCCGGTTTCCGGAATCTGCTTCCATAGGAATCAAACCCGTATCAAAGGAGGGAACAGATCGTCTTGTCAGGGCTGCCATTCAGTATGCGGTTCGCCACAAACAGCCTTCGGTTACGCTAGTTCACAAAGGTAATATTATGAAATATACCGAGGGACAATTCAAGCAATGGGGATATGAACTTGCTGAAGCAGAATTTGGCGATCTTGTATTTACCTGGAACCAGTATGATCGCATTGCTGAGAAAGATGGGCAAGAGAAAGCCAATGAAGCACAGGATGCTGCATTAAAAGCGGGGAAAATCCTGATAAAAGATGTGATTGCGGATGCATTTCTGCAGCAGATACTAACACGTCCTTCAGAGTATTCTGTCATCGCTACCATGAACCTCAATGGCGATTATATTTCTGATGCGCTTGCTGCAATTGTTGGTGGAATTGGTATCGCACCCGGAGCCAATATAAATTATGAAACGGGTCATGCTATTTTTGAGGCTACACACGGTACGGCACCCAAATATGCCGGTCTGGATAAGGTGAATCCGGGGTCCGTTATTCTTTCGGGTGTGCTGATGCTGGAGTACATGGGATGGAATGAGGCTGCCGAACTGATTATTAACGGTTTAAAAAGCGCTATTCTAAAGAAGACTGTCACCTATGATTTTGCACGTTTAATGGATAACCCCAAAGAATTGAAGTGTTCTGAATTTGGCACAGCCATTATCGAAAATATGTAGAACTACTAACCTATAACCAACAATCATGTTACCGAAAAAAGTAGAAGAGATTCTGAATGTTCAGATCAATAGAGAAGATTATTCTTCACAATTGTACCTTTCCATGGCTTCCTGGGCTGAGAACAAGGGATTTGAGGGTGTTTCAACCTGGCTTTATGCACAGGTAGAAGAGGAGCGCATTCATATGTTGAAACTTGTCAAGTATGTAAATGACAGGGGTGGTATTGCTGTTATTCCTGGGATTGATACACCTCCTTCCGAATTTGGCGATGTTTTTGAGCTGTTTGACAAAGTGTTTGCACATGAGAAATTCATTTCAGGCTCCATTAACGAGATTGTGGCAGTATGTATAGGAGAAAACGATTTCACTACGCAGAACTGGATTCAGTGGTTTGTCACAGAGCAGATTGAAGAGGAAGCATCCGTGAAGACCATTATTGATAAATTGAATCTTCTGGGAAAGAGCAACCTCTATTTGTTTGACCGCGATATTATGTCCATGCGTGGCAGCGGAGCAGCAAGCACTGAAGCATAGCCATTTTCGCAGATTGTTAACATTGGTACACTATTTGAAAGATCAAGACCGATAAAAAGGGTAAATTTGTCCCTGCTGGTAAATAAAAATAATTACATAATCACATCGGAACATGGATGTTGGAAAGATCATAGGAAAGTTCCTTGGCAATAAGGCTGACAGGGATATGCGTGAAATGGCCCCTTTTGTGGAGCTGATCAAAGAATCATATAAAACTGTGGAGCAGTTAAGCAATGATGAATTGCGGGAACGATCAACGGCTCTGAAAGAGAGGGTGGACGCATATGTCGCCAAAGAGAAGACAACCCTTACAGAGTTAAAAGCAAAAGCAGAAGATCCTGAAACGGAGGTCACGGAAAAAGAATCCATATATAATGAGATAGACCGGCTTGACGAAGTGATTGATGAGAAGTATGAGGTGGTCCTGGATGAGATTCTGCCGGATGCATTTGCCGTGATCAAAGAGACTGCCAAACGTTTCAAAGAAAATGAACAGGTTGAAGTAACTGCCCTGGATTATGATCGAACGTTGGCAGCAGGCCGGGATTCTGTTGAGATTAAAGGTGATAAGGCAATCTGGCACAATCGATGGATGGCTGGCGGAAATGAGATTACCTGGGACATGATACACTATGATGTCCAGCTGATTGGTGGTGTGGCCATGCACAAAGGGAAGATTGCTGAGATGGCCACTGGTGAGGGTAAAACCCTGGCGGCTACCCTGCCGGTATTTCTGAATGCCCTCTCAGGAAAGGGGGTTCACCTGGTGACAGTCAATGATTACCTGGCCAAAAGGGATTCCGAATGGATGGGTCCCATTTATGAGTTTCACGGACTTACCGTGGATTGCATAGACAAACATCAGCCCAACTCGGAAGCCAGAAGGAAAGCATATAACAGCGATATTACATTTGGAACCAATAATGAATTTGGATTCGATTACCTGCGTGACAATATGGCGCACACCCCGGGTGAGTTGGTGCAACGCAAGCACAACTTTGCCATTGTTGATGAGGTAGACTCTGTACTGGTGGATGATGCCAGGACTCCATTGATCATATCCGGACCAATCCCCAAGGGGGATAACCAGGAATTCGAAGCCTATAAACCCAAGATTGAACGCTTGGTGAGTGAGCAGCGAAATCTGGTGAACGGTGTTTTTACCGAAGCCCGTAAATTGCTGGCAGGTGGAGAGACTGAAAAGGCCGGATTTAATCTGCTTCAGGCCCAGAAGGGATTGCCCAAATATAAACCCTTAATCAAGCTGTTAAGTGAAGAGGGAAACAAATCACTCTTGCTGAAAACGGAGAACCACTACATGCAGGAGCAATCAAAAAACATGCACCTGGTGACCGATGAGCTTTTCTTTATCATTGAAGAGAAGCAGAATTCGGTGGAACTGACGGAAAAAGGAATTGACCTGATTACAGGGGAATCTGACGATTCTGCGTTTTTCATTCTTCCCGATATCGGATCTGAGATCGCAGAGATTGAGAAGTCTGAAATGGCCGAAAATAAGAAGCTTGAGGTGAAGGATAAGATGCTGCAGGATTACGCGGTAAAATCTGAACGGATCCATACGGTCAATCAGCTTTTGAAAGCCTATGCCATGTTTGATAAGGAAATCGAATATGTGGTGATGGACAATAAGGTGAAAATAGTGGATGAGCAGACCGGCCGGATCATGGAGGGGAGAAGGTACAGCGACGGCCTGCACCAGGCCATCGAAGCCAAGGAAAATGTAAAAGTGGAGGCTGCGACCCAGACCTGGGCAACCATTACCCTTCAGAACTTCTTCAGGATGTACCACAAACTATCAGGTATGACCGGAACAGCTGAAACAGAAGCTGGAGAGCTGTGGGATATTTATGAACTGGATGTGATGGGGATTCCCACCAACCGGCCAATTGTGCGAGACGACCGTGAGGATCTTGTTTACAAGACAAAGCGCGAGAAATACAATGCGGTGATCGATGAACTGGCCAGGCTCAATAAGGCCGGTCGCCCTTCCCTGGTTGGAACCACTACGGTAGAGGTGTCGGAGCTTCTCTCAAAGATGCTTAAAATCAGGAAAATCAATCACAATGTATTGAATGCCAAACTGCACCAGCGGGAAGCAGAAGTTGTAGCACAGGCCGGGAAAGCCGGGACTGTGACCATTGCCACCAATATGGCTGGCCGGGGTACCGACATCAAACTTTCCAAAGAGGTGAAGGATTCTGGCGGACTGGCAATTATCGGAACGGAACGTCACGAATCAAGGCGGGTGGACCGACAGTTGAGGGGGCGTGCCGGCAGGCAGGGTGATCCTGGCTCATCTCAGTTTTATGTCTCCCTGGAGGATGATCTGATGCGGCTCTTTGGTTCGGAACGAATCGCCGGAATGATGGACAAACTGGGGCTGAAAGAAGGAGAGGAGATCCAGCACTCGATGATAACCAAGTCCATTGAAAGAGCTCAGAAAAAGGTAGAGGAGAATAATTTTGGGATCAGAAAAAACCTGTTGGAATATGATGATGTGATGAATTCCCAGCGGGAGGTGATCTATAAGCAAAGAAAACATGCATTGTATGGCGAGAGGATTGGTCTTGATATCGCTAACATGATGTTTGATGTTACAGAAAGCATTTCCAATGAATTCCATGGGAATGGTGATTTCGACGGATTTAAGCTGGAGTTGATTCGCTTCTTCTCCATCGAGTCACCTGTATCTGAAGCGGAATTCAAACAAATGGACACTAATGAGCTGGTGGACAAGATCTATGAGATCCTGTTAGGTGCCTACAAACGGAAGCAAGAGAGCATATCCGAACAGGCCATGCCGGTTATTAACCAGGTTTATGAACGCCAGCGTGAGTTATATGAGAACATCGTTGTTCCTGTTTCTGATGGTACACGGGTATTCCAGATTCTGGCAAATCTGGAAAAATGTTATGAATCGAAGGGTAAAGAGCTGGTCCGGTCTTATGAGAAAAGCATTATACTGGCCACCATTGATCAGCTGTGGCAGGAACATCTCCGTGAGCTGGATGATCTGCGACAATCAGTAAGAAATGCCCAGTATGAACAGAAAGATCCCCTTCTGATTTATAAATTTGAGGCCTTCGAACTCTTTACAACAATGATCGATAAGGTCAATCGGGATGTGGTTTCCACCCTGATGAAAGCACATATTCCCCTGCGTGATCCCAACAGTGTTAAAAGGGCTGAAGCACCGAAAAAGATGGATCTCAGTAAGTTTGAGACCAACAAGGATGAGATGAACAGTTACAATGATCCATCAGGCAGCGGGAAAGGGAAGGATGGCCGTGCACAGGCACAACAACCTGTCAGGGTAGAAAAGAAAGTGGGTCGCAATGAACCATGTCCCTGTGGCAGTGGGAAAAAGTTTAAGAATTGTCACGGTGGTCCGGGATCGGCCGGATAGTTCCCTAACGCAGTTTGCTATCCAGTAGCATAATCTCCTGGTGCAACTTCTGGGTCGCAGGGATCAGGGGCAACCTTAATGCATTCTCAATCCAACCCTGGATTTCCATGGATGCTTTAACTCCTGAGGGATTTCCTTCCTTGAAGATAGCTTTCATCATGGGGAATAACCTGTAGTGATGTTCCCTTGCCTTTTTAAAATCTCCATCAAGGGCGGCAGCGACCATGGATGACATCAATCGGGGGTATGCATTCCCGATAACGCTGACCACGCCATCGCCACCACATGCGATCATTGGAAGAGTTATGGAGTCATCGCCTGAAACCACCAGGAAACCTTCAGGTCTGTCTGAAATAATTTCCATGACCTGTTCGAAATTGCCGGATGCCTCCTTGATGGCTACGATGGTTCCTTTAAAATCATGAGCCAGCCGCAGGGTGGTATCCGAAGAAATATTAGAACTGGTCCTTCCTGGTACATTGTAGAGCATAATGGGCAAATCGGTAACAGCTGCAATGGCAGCAAAATGTTGATAGATCCCTTCCTGCGTAGGTTTATTATAATAAGGGGCCACACTTAACAGTCCGTTTACTCCCTGCATATCCATGGTCTTCACCTGTTCTACAATTGAGCGGGTATCATTTCCGCCAGCACCTACCAGCACAGGAACCCGGTTCTCACAGGTATCCACCACACACCGAACTGCATCTGCCTTCTCTTTTGGAGAGAGGGTAGGGGTTTCTGCGGTTGTTCCCAGGGCTACAATGTTGTTAATCCCGTTGTTGATTAACCTGTCGGTATGCAATGCAAGCTTGTCAAAGTCTACATCTCCGTTTTGTTTGAATGGCGTTACAATTGCAACCCCTGTTCCTCTGAATTGACTGGATATAGACATAAATTGTTTTAAGTTGATGAATTTAAAATGGATACATAATGCTTAATCTGATCTGCCAGGTAACCGATATCGTGCTGTTTAGTAAGGTTGATCATGAGGTCATAATCGTTTTCCAGTTCAGTAAAGCTGCTGATCTTAAATTGCGCCTTTGAAAGCTTTACCAAAAACTGTAGTTCCAGAGGTGATTCCCGGGTAAAATCCACTAGAATGTCCGGGTCCTGGGCGTAAAATGACTCTACCGCTTCACCGGAAGGTTTAAAATACCAGTTCACATCCTTTTTAGTGATGAAAGAATAATTTTTCCAGAACAACATTTCCTGGGGAATCTCTTTTTGTTGAACATAACCAAATACAGCACATTCAATGCCCTTGGCTTCAATAAATTTCCTGAATTCTTTAATTACCGGGAAGCAATCGGGTTCATCTGCATCAAATAAGATGACAGCCGAACTTGCTGTATCAAAATTGTGAACATGTATCTTCCTGTGAAAGTCTTTCAGCTTCCTTTTCAGGATATTTTTACCAATGATTTCTCTGAGTCCGGCCATTATTCGAACAAAAATACAATTAAAAATGAATCTGGTTAGGGTAACATGGCCATGAACTCGCTTTCTGTTAAAATTGGAATGTTCAGTTTCTGAGCTTTGGCATGCTTGCTTGGACCCATATTATCCCCGGCCAGGATAAAATCAGTTTTCGAACTAATTGATCCTGTGTTTTTTCCACCATGTTGCTCGATAAGGTCCTTTAATTCTTCCCTGGAGTGTTGCTCGAATACGCCCGAGATAACAAAAGATTTCCCACCTAATGTCTTACTGATAATTTCAGTTCTTGCTTCCATCTGGAATTGAAGTCCATATGAAATTAGCCGGTTTAAGAGATGTTTGCTCTGGGGATCATTCAGGTAATCCAGTACAGATTGGGCGATTCGCTCCCCGATCTCATCCACACCTTCAAGGGCCTCCCTGTCAGCTTCCATGATCCGGTCAATACTCAGAAATGCCTCGGCAAGTTTGCGTGCTCCTGTTTCGCCCAGATGTCTTATTCCCAATGCGAAGAGAACACGTGAAAAGGGCACCTGCTTCGAGGATTCAATGCTCTCAAGGAGGTTGCGTGCCGATTTCTCTCTAAACCGTTCAAGTTCAAGGATGGTATCGAAATCCAGGGTATAGAGATCAGCAGCATCCTTCACCTTTCCGTTATTGAAAAGCAGATCAATGGTCGCCTCCCCGGCATTGATATCCATAGCCTTTCTTCCGATAAAATGTTCGATTCGTTCTTTGATTTGCGGCGGACATCCGATGCTATTGGGACAGTAGTGAGCAGCTTCATCATCCTGCCTGATCAGGGGTGTATTGCATTCGGGACACTCAGTTATAAATTGAAAGGGGATACTTGCCGGATCACGCTTCCCATTGACGACACCCACGATTTTAGGGATGATCTCACCACCTTTTTCAACATAAACATTGTCTCCAAGCCTAACATCCAGCAGGTTAATCTGGTCTGCATTGTGGAGTGAAGCCCTTTTCACTGTTGTACCTGCAAGTTGAACAGGAGCCAGATTAGCTACCGGTGTAACTGCACCGGTTCTTCCCACCTGAAAATCGATACTTAGTAATTGAGAGATTGCCTGTTCCGCCTGGAATTTGTACGAGATGGCCCACCTGGGGGTTTTTGCTGTAAATCCCAGTTGGTGCTGGAACAGGATTGAATCTACCTTTATTACCACCCCGTCTATATCGAAAGGGAGTTGGTCTCTCTCGGTTTCCCATTGATCGATAAAACTGAAGGCCTCATCAAGTGAGCTGACAAGTTTGCTGTATGGAGGAACCTTGAACCCCCATTCCCGTGCGCGGTTCAGACTTTCGTACTGTGTCTGAAAGAGAAGCTGTTCACCCGGGATGTAATAGAAAAGACAATCAAGTGGACGTTTGGCTACCTGTGCGGATTTCTGCATTTTCAGGGTGCCGGAAGCTGCGTTCCGGGGGTTGGCAAAAGCGGGATCACCTTTTGCCTCCCGTTCTTTATTCATTTTTTTAAATTTAGCCAGGGGGAGAATTACCTCACCCCTGATTTCAAAGAGATCAGGGTAACCTGATCCCTTCAATTTTAGTGGGATGCTCCTGATGGTCCTAATGTTTCTGGTGACATCATCACCCCGGGTGCCATCACCCCTTGTGAGGGCTCTGACCAGAGCCCCATTCTGATAGGTGAGGGCCACAGCCACACCATCGTATTTAAGCTCACATACATAATTTACATCCTCACCCACAACCTTTCTTACGCGTTGGTCAAATTCAGCCAATTCCTCTCTGTTGTATGTGTTTCCAAGGGAAAGCATGGGATACAGGTGTGGGAACGATTCAAACTCCAGATTCAGATCGCTTCCCACGCGCCGGGAAGGGGAGTTCTCATCATTAAATTGAGGGAACTTTTTTTCCAGGGTCTGTAACTCATTAATTAACAAGTCGTACTCTAAGTCTGTTATGCCGGACTCAGATTTAACGTAATAGCTGTAGTTATGCTCCTGAAGTCTCTTACGGAGTTCCTCTAGACGCTCTTCTGCCTGCTCTTGGGTCATCTGGAATTGCTTTGTAACAAAAGTAAAAAATATTTCTCCTTTAGCTTTTATTCTCTACTTTTAAGCAAATCTAGGAGCGGACAAATCGCCTATCATGAGGAATAGTATGCCATACCGGTTGCTGCTTCTGGTACTTCTCGACCTTGGCCTGAAAATCAGCAGCCAGGGTCTGAAGTGCTTGTTGACCGGCTTCGACCTCTCCCTGCAACTGCTGGCGAATCTGCTGATATTCCGGCATCGCACTAATGATGGCTTCTGGATCTGCAAACCCTACTTTCAGGTTCTGCGCATGTACTGAAGAGGCGATGCCCGGAAGGAGCATCAGGAGTAGCATGAAGGCTGTAAATCTAAACGTTTTCATCTCTGGTCTCCTTATTTTCCTCTTGATCGTCTTATATTCATTGCACTCATCTACCCAGCCGAAGATAGTACAGTTGTTGTCCTCTTTATTATCATAATCTTCACACTTCTTTTTGTCGCATTTCTCTCTCATCTCTTCTCCTTCCCATTACTGGGTTGTTAGTTAACGTTTGCGCCTTCTTCTTATATAGTCTTTTACTTCGTGTAATTTATCTACTATTTTT
>PVMS01165752.1_pt1 | contig 12689 bp, 12 predicted proteins | sample 1853461 | NCBI WGS metagenome assembly PVMS01 (sample SAMN08582032, study PRJNA380276) | Marine sediment metagenome, whole genome shotgun sequencing project. | isolation source: ocean sediment barecode stripped | collected 2017 | reverse complement strand
GTTTTTGTAATCAAATATGTATTGAATGTATCTTATTTAAAATATAAAATGCAGCCAATTCTTAATTCAAACAAAGCCTAAAATCTTCAATCCAGCAATTAAAACTATATATATCTAAAAACCCATCTTAATCTTTATCCAAAATCTCCCTTATTTTTTTAGACAAGTCGGCCATGTTAAACGGTTTTTGGATAAAACCATTACAACCCCTCTCCAGTATCTCGGTTGCCAGACCGTCGATGCTGTATCCGCTTGAAAGGAGAACCTTGATGTCAGGGTTGATCTCTTTCAGTTTATCATAGGTTTCGCCACCACCCATGTCCGGCATAATCATATCCAGAATAACCATATCAATTTTGTCGTAATTTTTTTTGTAGATTCCTATTGCTTCTTCACCACTCTTTGCAGTCAAGGACTTGTAACCTAATCTATCGATAATTCCGCAGCCGACATCTACAATCATGTCTTCATCATCCACAAGAAGAAGTGATTCTGTACCCCTATACAATTCTTCATGGATCTCAACTTCCTTCACCGCCTCTTTCTCAGAAGCCGGCAGATAGATGTTGAAGGTAGTACCTTGCCCTTTTTCACTGTAAACATCAATGAAACCATCATGATTTTTTATTATACCGTAAGCCGAAGCCAACCCTAACCCTGTACCCCTTCCCATTTCCTTGGTAGTAAAGAACGGTTCAAATATTCTTTGTTGGGTTGCCTTATCCATGCCAACGCCGGTGTCAGTTACAGAGATCTTGACATATTTACCCGGTTCCACATGATATGGCCTGTTAAAAAATTCATCTATTACTATGTTTTCAGTTTGGATATATAGCTCCCCACCTCCTGGCATAGCATGCCAGGAATTGACATACAAATTCAATAGCAACTGTTCAATCTGTTTTTGATCAACCTCTACCACCCAAAGGTCTTTTTCATATTTTTCCTGAATATTAATATCTTTTTGGGTTCGCCCAAACATCTGGCTCTGATTTTTGATAAGTTCATTTAATTCTGTGGGCTCTACTACATATCTACCGCCTCTGGCAAAACCCAAAAGTTGTTTGGTAAGATCCGCCGCGCTTTTAACATATTCCTCTATTCCTTTGAGATGCTCAGTGTGGGGATGAAAAGAATCAACATCCGCTGAAATCAATGTGGTTCGTCCTAAGATACCCATTAGCAAGTTGTTAAAGTCATGGGCAATGCCTCCCGCAAGCGTTCCGACAGACTCCATCTTCTGGGCTTGCTGGAGTTGTGTTTCGAGACGCCTTTGCTCACTGATATCTCTTATGAAATTAAGGGTCGCAGGCTTTCCTTCCCAAGCAATAAAAACGGTATTAATTTGAACTAACAATTCGGCACCAGATTTATTGATCATTCTGAAAGAGTAGATGGAGGGAGGCTTCTTACCCAGCAATCTTTTTCTTCGTCTTTCAAGAACCATCTCTCTATCATCAGGGTGAATAATATTTATAAAGGGAATTTCGGATAATTCTTTTTCAGAATACCCGGTCATCTCTTCAGTCTTGGAATTAGGAAATTTGACTTTTCCATCTTCTATGATAAATATGGCATCGTTAGCATTTTCCACCAAAAGACGATATCTTTCTTCAGATTCTCGAAGCTCCTCCTCCGCCTGTTTTTGAGGAGTAATATCTATTATCGAGGAAATGCTTTGTTTCGTCTTGGGAATCATAGCTACTTGAATGAGTACGTTTTTTATATTCCCGTTCTTATCGACAAGTTTCAGTTCATATTCAGGCGGGATATCATCATCTTTTTTTCTTCTTCCGAAATGATATTTCTTTATCCTTTCTAATTCTTCAGCAGGAATGAAATCTGTTGTTTTCATCTTGCCTACAATATCGTCTCTTGAATATCCCGATAATTCTTCACATTTGGCATTAACCCGAGAAACTGTCATATCTTCTTCGGTAACAAATGTGGCGGTTCCGGTGTTTTCAAAGAGGCTACGATAACTTTCTTCGCTCTCTTGCAATGCCTCCTGGACCAGTTTGCCCTCAGCAATTTGATTCTCTAACTCCTTAACCCTTTGCTCCAATTCTTCATAGGTTGGTTTTCTTTCCATACTTTCATACCTTCTTTCGAAAATTAATAGCCCATCTTGCGCATTAAAAGCTTCCAGTCTTCGTCTACCATGTTCTGAATCTGATTGAAATCATCATCTGTTAAATGCTTGAAGCGGCCCTGAGCCTTCAAATAATCTAATGCCGGACGATCTCCCTTGTAGTTGAGGGTATAGTCCACGCCGTCTTTGACCTCATACAGGGGGAATATGTTGGATTGAACCGCAAGCCGGGCAATTTTGACGGACATCTCAGATGGAATACGCCATCCTGTGGGACAGGTGGCAAAAACATGCAGGAATCTTGTCCCTCCTTTTATCTGTTTGGCCCTATTAAACTTTTTGATCATGTCTTCGGGAAAGGCAATACTGGCTGTGGCAGCATATGGAATGCGGTGGGCTGCCAATATTTCGATCATATTTTTCTTGCGGCTTTTTTTCCAGCCCAGGCCGGGTGTTGTGGTAGTCCGGGCGCCAAAGGGCGTGGCCGAACTGCGCTGTACCCCCGTATTCATGTAAGCCTCATTGTCATAACAGACATAAATAAAGTCTTCATTCCGCTCAACAGCCCCGCTGAGGGATTGTATCCCGATATCAAATGTTCCGCCGTCACCGGCCCATGCCACTACAGTGGTTTCGCTGTCTCCTTTCATGTCCAAAGCCGCCCGCAAACCACTTGCAGTAGCCCCTGCGGTTGCAAAGGCTGTCTGCAGTATAGGCACCTTAAGCGACGACTGGGGATAAGGACCTGCAATTACACCCCAGCAGCAGGCAGGAATCACCACCATAGTCTTTTCACCCAGAGCCTTCAAAGCAAACTTCATGGCAATGGTGGCGCCGCACCCGGGGCAACCAACATGCCCGGAATACATATAATCCATATCTGGAATTTCCATTTGTGTCATAGTTAAGCAAACTCCCTTAGCCTCTTAATAAATAAGTTATGGATTAAATAGTTAATGTCCATAATTAAGCCCCACCCAAATACTATCTCCCTCCGGGGCGGCGCTCTTTTGCGTCATTCGATAAATCTTTTCGATTATTTCCGGGGTCACATCGCGGCCTCCAAGTCCGGCAATATAGCCGAATACCGGTGGATGTTTGTCGCTGTTGTACAGGGCTGATCTGACTTCCTGGGCGAAAATACCGCTGACGCCAAAAGAAAAATTCCTGTCAATTACTGCGACCTTGTAGGCCGGCCCGAGTATCCGTCTTATGAGATCCGTAGGAAAAGGCCTAAACATTTTCAGTTTGAGCATCCCGACTTTTTCTCCCTTTAAACGCAGATCAGAGATAACATGGCGACAGGTGCTTGCAGCCGTACCAGTAACCACCATAATGATCTCAGCATCGTCACACTCGACTGCTTCAACCGGCCCGTATTTACGACCAAATATGGCCTCAAATTCATCTTCGACCTTAACAAACCGGTCCTGCACCTGTTCCATGGCCATCTGGATATTGTGGCGCATTTCCATATAGACGGCGGGAGAAGCCATCTGGCCAATGGCATAGGGATTTGCCGTATCGAGACTGAAACGTGGTGAAAACGGCGGTAGAAAACGGTCCACCGCATCCTGATCGGGAATATCAACAGGCTCAAATGTGTGCGAAAGGAAAAAGGCATCCAAAACCACCATGACCGGCAGATTCACTATCTCGGCCAGCCTAAACGCCTGAAGGGTGGTGTCGAATACATCCTGTCCGTCCTCACAGTAAAACTGAATCCACCCGGTATCTCGCTGGGCCAGACTGTCTGTCTGGTCCATCCATATGTTCCATCCCGGTGCCAGGGCGCGATTCACTTCGGCCATAACTATGGGCAGGCGGCCTGCTGAAGCCCAGTGCAAAAGCTCATGCATCAAAGCTAGCCCCTGGGATGAAGTGGCGGTAAATGTTCTAACGCCACCGTTTGCAGCGCCGATCACGGCGGCCATGGCCGAATGCTCGCTTTCGACGCACAGAAAGCGGGCGTCCATTGTTCCATCGGCACAAAATTCTGATAAAGCCTCCACAATATGTGTCTGGGGCGTGATGGGATAGGCGGACATCACCTGTACTTTTGCCAGCCTAACCGCTTCGGCAACAGCATGGCTTCCTTCCAATACCTGCTTCATATTTCCTCCTCCAAAGCCATGGCATTGCGGGGACATTCCACAACGCAGATGCCGCACCCCTTACAGTAATCAAGATTGATCTGCCGCCGGGTGTCTTTGAGAATCACTGCGATTTCCGGACAGAAGAGCCTACAGTTGTCACACTCATTGCAGATCCCGCAGTTGAAGCAGCGCCGAGTTTCTTCCATGGCCTGGCTGATGGTGACAGTCCTTTCGATTTCCGAAAAAGATTGCATACTTTTGTTCTTTGAAAGTAATGGCGATTCGACTCGAAAAGACGATGAAAAATAATCTGTATTGATCTCTTCATATGATACGATGTGAGAATTTCTGATTGTTCGTCCTCCCCCCAAATAACTTTCCATGGAAAGTGCCTGGCAGTTTCCTACCCGGCAGGAAACCAGTCTTTCTTCAACGGCATCCCATCCTTTTTGAAAGAATATATCCAGAGCCATGGCTGCCTGTTTCCCGGAAGCAACGGCATCTGCCACACTCCTTGTCTGATTGGTTAAATCACCGCCGAACACAAATGGCAGATCCTTGTCTGTAACCTTACAGTGGCTTAGGTGCAGGATTTCGGTATTTTTTTCCGGCGGAAACTGCCAGGTTTCAAGGGGTTCTGCGCCGATGGCCTTATAAATCCTCCGGACCCGAAGAAGTTTTGTTGCTTCGCCGTCAGGCATCACACGCGCTCTGCCTCCGCTTGTTTCAGTACCGCTGATCTTCATCTTTTGTAAGGCCAAAATATATTCTCCGCCGTCTTTTTCTATCCGGACCGGGGCTGCCAGCTCCATGATTTCCACGCCTTCTTTGACGGCCATTTCCACCTCATTTTGAAAAGCAGGCATGTCCTGTATTCGTCTTCGGTACACCAGAATAGTCGTTGCACCAAGACGGATCAGGGAACGGGCTACGTCAATTGCTGTATTGCCGCCGCCGATAACCGCTGCGATTCCATTGAAAGCAGTGACTTTTTCACGGCGGAGTATCTTGAGAAATTCAAGTCCGTCAAAAGCCATCTTTTCACCGAGGATATTCATCTGCATGGAACGGCCGTGACCGCAGCCGATGAAAAAAGCGTCATATCGGTTTGCTGCTTCTTTGAGAAAGTTTTGAGTCACCGGCTTTTCACAATTGATTTTCACGCCAAAGTTTTCAATCCGAACGATTTCATTCTTAAGAACAGCTTCCGGCAAACGGTATTTCGGAATTCCCCATCGCAGAATCCCGCCGGGTTCGGTTTCGGCCTCGAAAACATCACACGAATACCCCAGGCGCGTCAAAAAATAGCCGGCTGACAGACCCGCCGGACCGGCCCCGACAATACACACTTTTTTTCCGTTGTCGGGAAGCTTCTCCAAAGGTATTTTTATCCCGTCCCGAACTGCAGCATCTCCAAGAAATCGTTCAATATGGCGGATTGCAACGGGCTCATCAAGCTCGGCCCGATTACAGACAGTTTCACATGGATGAAAACAAACACGTCCGCAGACCGCCGGGAAGGGGTTTTCAATCAGGATAGTCTCCCAAGCCTCCTTGGTCAATCCCTGGCTTGCCAGCATTTCGATGCGGCCAATATCCTCCCCGGCAGGGCAGGCCGCGCTGCACGGCGCTGTCTTCTCGTCATATTTCGGACGCACAAACCGCCAGGATCCAGTCTTATTGACCTCGGTGGACATGCTGGAACGGGATATGAATATTGATATATCTCCGAATTGTTCTCGTTTAGTCAATTATTCCACTCCTTAATCTATCAATCCTTTCCGTACATATTCACCATTTCATAAGCCTGTTGAGCCGCCTGCACATTCTGATGAGCCTTGGCGGGAATTTCTTTTTCAATGACCGCTGCAAGCGTATCCATGGGCAGCATGTCCATGATCCTTGCAAAAGCGCCTATCATGGCGGTGTTAATAATGGGATGTGTGCGTGTCCCCAAATTGTTTTTGACGGCTATATGGTTGGCATCCACAAAAGCAAGACGAAAACCGGAAAAATGTGCGAGATTGTCTGGAGTATCTTTCGAATTAATCAAAATCGAGCCGCCCGGTTTGAGACCTTTGACCACATCAACGTTGGCAAGCAGTTTGGCATCTTGAACAACAACATGATCCGGAGTATACACGTTGCTGCGAATCAGAATCTTCTTTTTATCCAGTCTCAGATAGGCTTCAACAGGAGCACCACGTCTTTCCACACCAAAAACAGGAAAGGTCTGAACATAGTAACCTGCGTTGAAAAACGCTTTTGCCAGCAATATCGAGGCTACCACAGTACCCTGTCCGCCACGACCATGAAAACGTATTTCATACATAAACCAATTTCCCTTAAGGTTGATGGCTTCGTAAATCCCGCCCGGGCGGGACTGCGTTGTACTTCTTTTCGCTTCCCATATACCAGAAAACTTGTCAAGTTTTCAAAACGTTATAATATTAACTTGAAAAGCATTAAAAAATGAAATATTATCATCATGCATTTTGAAAAGCAAACGCTGAAATTTTATCCTTTTGATGAGTTGTTAAAATGCCGGTATATGAATATAAAGCTCTGGACATCAAGGGAAAGACAACTTCCGGAATTATTGATGCTGAAAGCTCGCTTATTGCCCGCCAAAAGCTGCGCGCGTCCAGCACCTTTCCCGTCTCCATTAAAGAAGTTTCTGATACTCCCACAAAAAAAGAGCCCCGTTCCTTTTTCATTTATAGATACTTTAAGCGCGTCCGTCCGTCTGAAGTTTCGATAATGACTAGGCAGCTGGCAACTATAGTGGGGGCCGGCTTCCCTCTTGTATCTGCTTTAGATACTCTGATACCACAAACCAGATCTAAGACATTTAAAAAAATAATCGCTAAGATCAAGGAATCAATCGTGGAAGGTAACAGCTTTGCCCGATCACTCTCCTTGTATCCTGGAACTTTTTCCTCGCTGTATGTGAACATGGTTCGGGCCGGTGAATCTTCGGGGGCGCTTGAAATAGTTTTAGAACGACTGGCCGATATCACTGAGAAACAACAGGCCCTTAAGCATAGAATATCTACTGCTATGACTTATCCTGTTTTAATGACATTTATCGGCGCACTGGTACTATTTATTCTTCTTACATTTATTGTTCCCAGCATAACCTCAATTTTTTCGGACATGGAACAGGCCTTGCCGGCCCCGACGCTCTTTCTTATCACCATAAGTGAATTATTAAAAAACTACTGGTGGATTATCTTAATTGTGATGATAGGAATATTAATAGCCTTGAACGTCATCAAAAAAACCGAAAAAGGTAGCTACTTTTTCGATAAAACCAAACTTTTTTTGCCTGGCTTCGGAAGTTTAGCCAAAAAACTGGTTTCGGCCCGATTCGCCCGAACCCTTGGCTCCCTTCTGGAAAATGGTGTTTCCATGTTGCCCGCACTTGATATTGCAAAGAATATAGCTGGAAACAAGCTGATCTCCAATATGATTGAAGACGCCTCCAAAGAAGTCGGAAAAGGACAGACACTTGGTTCGGCTTTGGCGAAAGGTAAAATCTTGCCCGATCTTACCATCCAGATGATTCAGGTTGGAGAACAAAGCGGAGAACTGGAAGCCATGTTGAATAAAATCGCAGATGTGTTTGAGAATGAGGTGGAATTGAGCATAATGAGAATGACATCACTACTGGAACCTGTTATGATACTGGTCATGGGCATTATTGTCGGTTTCATCGTCCTTGCGATATGCTTACCGATATTTGAAATGAACCAGCTTATTATGTAAAAATGAATGGAGAAACAATGAATCTTGCAATACCTTCCAAAAAAACTGACCATCGCGGATTTACCTTGATTGAATTGATGATTGTCATTGTAATTTTGGGAATCCTGGCCGGCCTACTTGTACCGAGGATAATGGGACGGCCTGATGAGGCAAGGCAGCTTAAAGCAAAGATATTAATTGAGGGTATGGGAACAGCCCTGAAATTATACAAGCTCGATAACGGATTGTATCCTAATACCAGTCAGGGACTGCAAGCGCTAATTGAACAGCCTGAGACTGAACCATTACCTAAGAAATGGCGCAAAGGCGGGTATTTAGAAAAAAGCAGGCTTCCAAAAGATCCCTGGGGGAACGATTTTGTCTATCTTTCCCCGGGAATTCATGACGATTATAGCATTATGTCATACGGTGCTGATGGTGTTCCGGGCGGTGAAGACAAGAATATGGATATTAACAGCTGGGAAATTGAATAGAAGCGGTCTAAAAACGCTTGTAAGCTAATGTTACGAAATACTCGATGCCGTATGCTGACTCTTTTTCCTCAATGCCCTGTATATTCTGATAAAAATAACGGCTTTACTCTGATCGAGCTCATTGTCGTTATCTCTCTGATTAGTCTTATGCTCTTTTTCGCCATCCCCAGATTTAAAGATTCTGTTCTGTCAGACAACACCAAAAAAGTTTCGCGCTGGATTATGGCTAAAGTACTTACTTTAAAAGAACGCGCAGTCCGCGACCAGAAGCTTTACATTCTGCACGTCAATCTGGATTCCAACAGACTGTGGATAACCAATGAGCTTATGTCAGAGCAAGAACTTCAAGATGCCGCCCAGAATGCATACGAGCTGCCGGAAGATGTTCAAGTTCTGGATGTTGAATATCCTTACGAAGAAATAATCTCGGAAGGGCGGGCGGATATTCATTTCTATAAACGGGGTTACTCTGACAGGGCAATGATTCATGTTGAAAACAACGATAACGAGCAGCTGTCTTTTCTTATTGAACCTTTTCTTTCAAGGATAAAAGTTTACGAAAAATATGAAGGGTTTGAGAATTGATAATCCATACTTTACATGCAGATCACAGCAGGCTTTTTATGCATTAAAAGCCATCATGTTGGGATTGATTATATCGCAAGCTCTTTCAACCCTGCATGTTTATATGTCGAACATTGAACTCTGCCGGATTACCACTGCCATCAGTCAAGCGGGTTATCTCGCAATACCTAACCAGCAGGTTGTGAATAATCTCAAGGCAATCGGACCAGCTTTTTTCGGTGGGCTTTTTTTTACATTTACTGCTGGAGCTTGTCTGACAATATTATCTTTTGCCAGTGTCTGGATATGGGACCGCATTTTCTCCCGAAATAAGGTCTTTTTAATTTTGCCTTTGGCACTCTGGCTGGGGAGTCTCGTAGCTACAAATAGCCATGGCTTCAACCTGACGGCTACATCCTACTTTCTTTTCATACCTCCCGTGGTCTTTGCAGTCTCTTTAAAATGGCTACCTGACCAGTCTGAACAAAAGATGCGTTTAAAGATAATAATCCCTGTCATTTCTTTCACCATTCTTGCCCTTTTATTTTCAAACCTGATTAATTTGGATATGTTTTTGTCAATTCGTGACAACTTCCTTTTATCCAATCCTGTGGGAAGAAAGGTTAACAATTTTTACTACGATTATAGTCTTTACCCTGCCCAGGTTTTTAAATCACTGGACCAAAAGATTCTTAGAACCTGCGACCTGTCATTAATAGATGATGAGCAGTTGGCCAAGCGCATTGAAAATGAATTGCTCATTCATGACTACCTTATTATCGGAAAAGAAATGCCGGTAGATCTAAAAATAGTAAAAACTGAAGCCGGTCTTGTCCTAAAGAATAAGAACAAAACGATTCTCCAGACTACTCTTAAAATGTTTTTCCGCAATCCTAAAAAATTGTTGAGAAAATTCTCTGAAAAAAATGACAAGCACATCTTTTTCCGCCGGTTTACCTTTTTTTCCCTTCTATTCTTATCTTCCGTAACATTGTATTGTAGCCTTTACGTCCCATTTTATCTTATATCGAGATTTTTTATAGGTTCAACTTCATCTTCAATAGTTGCCGGTATACTTTGCTGTATAATAGGATTGGCTTTACTGTTTCCATCACGTTTTGAGAAAGCGAAGCATATCAATACTGCAAATTTGGCCAAAGCCATGGAATCTGACGACTGGCATCAAAGGGTAGCCGCCTTAAAGGTTGTGCTGCATAAAAGAATCGAGATAGGTGACTTTCCTGCCCATACCAGGATGCTTATGAGTCCCCATATCCCTGAACGCTACTGGCTGGCAAGAGCCATGAGTGTAAGCCGCGATCCAAATACTTATAATAAACTCCTCGAACTTCTTGACGATCCCCAATTCAATGTGGTTTGCATGGCTATTTATGCCCTGGGCAAGAGGGGTGACAGGAAGGCTATAAGCGAAATCTATAAATTGATAAATAGATCTGATAACTGGTACAATCAATGGTATGCATATAGAGCCTTAAGGAACCTTGGATGGAAGCAGACAAAATAAAAATAGTGCCCGTTTTAATATCCATAGCTGTTTTATTTCTTACTGAAGCGGTTGCAAAAGTCTTGTTCTCGGAAAGCTTGCTCTCCCCCATGATTACTTTGGGGGCAACCCGTCTTTTGGAAGCATTTCTTTTTATTATGATCGTTGTTACCTGGGGCAAGGGATTACATTCAATAGGACTAGCACGATATGAGATACTTCCCGGAATAATGAGAGGTTTTATATGGTCGGCTGCTTTTGGAATAATCGTATCATGTATATTTGGAGCCCTATACATTGCCGGCATAAACCCTTTTGCTTTTATTCAAGTTCGACTCCCTAATCGGACACAAGATCTGCTTTACTTCTTCCTTGTTGGCGGCTTGATAGCGCCGATAGCAGAGGAAATTTTTTTCCGGGGAATTATCTATGGCTTTTTTAGACGCTGGGGTGTGGTGGTGGCTATTTCTTTGAGCACACTGATCTTTGTCTTTGCCCACATGATAGATACTGCCCTTCCCGTGACCCAGGCAATAGGAGGTATTGTCTTTGCCGCGGCCTATGAGGTTGAGGGGAAATTGATGGTTCCCATCTCCATACATGTTCTCGGCAATATTGCAATCTTTTCGCTTTCAATATTGTTCTAACTCTGCTTGCTCACGAGTTTGACTCTTTCATTTTCATGGCATCCGGGGTAAGGCTGTAAATAGCTGCAGCGAACTTATGATAACACAACAAATGAATGAAAAAGAAAATAATTAGAGATCAGGGGACAGAATGAAAAACAAAGCAACCATCAACTTGCAGCGCCGAACTCGAAACTTGCAATCAGATTTCGGCTTTACGCTGCTTGAAATCATGGTGGCCGTTTCCATAATAGCCATTGTTCTTGTAAGTATATATAAAATGCAGGCTCAAACCATCTCCATGAACTATGAAGCCAGGTTTTATGCAACCGCGCCCCTGCTGGCACAATTCAAAATGACAGAACAAGAAACAAAATCCTTAGAAGATCTAACAAGCGATTCAGGAAATTTCGATGACGATTTTCCGGGTTACAGTTGGAGCATGGCTGTTGATGATGTTGAGTCTGAAGCACTTGGCACTACTGCCAAGGATCTCAAAAAGATCGATGTCACCATATTTTTAAACAACGATGAATTTACGTACAGCTTGAGAACATACAGGTTTCAAAACTGGTAAATTGGCTGATTAAGGAAATAAGAAATGCATCAAAAGTCAGAAGGAAGCAACCCTGAACCTGGAACCAGCATCCGGCATCCTGTATCCAGTATCAAATATCAAGTAACAAGATTCAAGACACAAGATACCGGTTTTACACTGCTTGAAATTTTGATTGCGATTTTTATCTTCTCTGTTATTGTTACAACTATATTTGCTTCATTTAATTCAGTGTTTTCTAATTCCGAAACCATCGATCAGGGCATTACAACCTATGAAATGGCAAAAAACTGCCTTGACCGGATGGCTATCGACCTGAAATCGATTCATGTATCCCTGCCTCCGGAATACGTTCATCCGGACTTCAACGACCCTCCGGACCCTTTCCGAATTGTCGGTGAAAATATTTTTATTGAAAGCATCAGCTTCCCAAGAGTCAGGTTTACTTCTCTGGCACATCTGCCGCTCGGGAAAAACAAACATGAAAGTATAGCGGAAATCATCTATTATGTTCAAGCTGCAGATGATGACCATTTTTTGCTTAAACGTTCTGACAACCTGTATCTATTTCAAATCTCTGAGGAAAAGGCCAGCGACCCTGTATTATGCGAAAATATTAAAGCCCTGACATTCAAATATTATGATCATGAGGGAACAGAATTCGATTTGTGGAACTCCGACGATGAAGAATTCGGATATGCAACCCCCAGTGCAATTGGTATCAAACTCGAATTGGGCAACGGTTCAGACTCCAAATTGTTCGAAACCATGGTAACTCTTCCGGTCCACCGGAGGAAGAAAGAATAAATAAGCAATTTGTTGAGAAGTTGCTTCCTTCATGTTCTTTGTGGTAAAAAAAAGTTGACATCTCAGCCACTAAGTCACTAAGGCTCAAAGAAGGGGTGTGAATTATAAACCTTTATCAAAAATAGAAGAATCCATATTAAATTGACCGGCAAATGGCTTGGTTTTCTTTTCAATTTTATCGCACCTCTAATTCAAATGGCATT
>PVMS01078906.1_pt1 | contig 12690 bp, 12 predicted proteins | sample 1853461 | NCBI WGS metagenome assembly PVMS01 (sample SAMN08582032, study PRJNA380276) | Marine sediment metagenome, whole genome shotgun sequencing project. | isolation source: ocean sediment barecode stripped | collected 2017 | reverse complement strand
GGCTCAATAAAGTTAAAAAAGGTTTCGGTAAGATTGCGGTGAAATTCCTTCATGCCACTGGGGCCGATTACGGTAAGATCTTTGCTTTTATAATTGCTGGGTATCCTCAGTGCAAACAGGAGGGATATAAGATCTGTAACATGGTCAGGATGGAGATGCGTATAAATTGCATAATCAATCTCTTTGAAGCTTGACGACGCTTCCGCAATTTTTCTCAGGGTGCCGGAGCCGCTGTCAAGCAGTAATGTCTTGTCCGCAATTTTTATGAGATAGCCGGGCGAACCCCGCCTTGCCGTAACAATAGCCGTTCCTGAACCTAGAATGGTAAGCTTCATTGCAAACTTCCTTTTCCTTAATTATACAGAGACTATACAGAAAAGAATTATATTACTAAATTTGCCAGAAAAGGTACAGATATTAACCAATACGTGTTGATGTCAATATAATATGTACTTGATAAAGATTCTGTTTTCAGCGGATTTGCGAAGAGTGACAGAGAGTATTCTGTTTCACTCCTGGTTTCTGTGAATTGTTTCTATATAAACGAAATAAGCCCACAAAATGTGGACTTACTTTGTTTAGAAATCAGCTCTCTCAACTCTAACAGTATCAGGTAATAATTACACTGAAGTTTAACCGCCCGTTATACTGATGAATGGAGAAATAGATATAATTCTTACCGCTTCATACTTTCCATACTTCTTTGAATAGTTGCATCTTAAATAATCGCCAACCTTTAAGTCTTCGATGTTCAATCTGTCTTTCTCAAGGAATTCACTGCCACCTCTTACTGAAGTTATGTTTGTCATTTCATCTCCAATATAGCATTCAGTATCTTTAGAAAGAATCAGTGGCTCGCAGCCTAAAAGCGCGCATTTCTCAAATATAATATGCATTTTCTCCAGATCTACACTTTGTATTCTGCCTTCCATTACGGCAAGGCTTGAAGATCCTGCGGCGAAACCTGGCCAGTCAACAGACTTTCCACCATATGCATTTAAGCTAAATAAAGATGCACCTAAAAAGAAGGCTAATAGCATTAATTTTATGGTATACTTCATTTTCATACCCTCTTTCTTTAATTACTAGTTAATTGCCTAACAACTTCTTCCTCTTGTGTTAATAACAATTATCATGCTGATTTAGTTTCCAGGCTCAAAAAGAAAAATAATAAACGTTGCAGAAATAAAGCACTATAGCTACTTGTGAAAAATTTAAAGTTTTAGATTATATTTTAGAAAATATACGCTGTTTCTGATACCATTTCTTCATGGGTATTCAGGGTTTAAGGAAAGAAATTAGCAATTTGATACATAAGAGAGGCAAGATAACATTTGCCGATTTTATGGAACTGGCTCTTTATCATCCTGAACATGGATACTATACTTCCGGGAAGGAAAAGTTTGGTAAAAGGGGTGACTATTACACAAGCTCAGATGTTCATTACGTATTTGGTGAACTTATTGCAAGGCAGATGGAGCAGATGTGGCGGCTTCTGGGAAGTAACAGGTTCACAGTAGTGGAGATAGGTGCGGGTAAAGGCTGGCTTTGCCATGATATACTTACTTTTATAAGGAATGAATATCCCGGATTCTTTGAGAAGATTGATTACAAGATAGTAGAGATAAGCCAGAATCTGATTGAAAGACAATCCAATACCTTAAAAGGGCTGGAAGAAAGAGTATCGTGGGAATCTTTTTCTGAAAACGGGTTTTCATTTGAGCCGATTGATGGGTGCTTTTTATCAAATGAGTTTGTTGATTCGCTTCCGGCACATCAGGTGATAGTAGAAAATAATAACTTGAGAGAGATTTATGTAACAATTAAGGACGATGTGTTTTGTGAGAAGATAGATGAACTGTCAAGTCCGGAATTGAGAGATTATTTTGATAACTTGAAAATAAACTTAAAAGAGGGACAAAGGGCAGAGGTAAATTTGAAGACGCTTGATTGGGTGAAGAATATATCTTGTTACTTAAACAGAGGTTTTGTTATTACCATAGACTATGGCCATCTGGCAGAAGAGCTTTATTCTGAAGAAAGATACAGGGGAACGTTGATGTGTTATTACGAGCACACGACAAGTGAGAATCCGTACGAAAGAATCGGCAATCAGGATATAACATCCCACGTAAATTTCAGCAGCATAATGGATGAAGGAACCAGGTCCGGCTTAAGCACAACGGGTTTTGTCAGGCAATCAAACTTTTTAATAGCGCTTGGTATTCTCAACAAGATGAATGATGCGCAGGGAGATATCAGCAAACTCCTGACAATGAAGAATCTCTTCTTACCGGGAGGGATGGGTGATGTATTTAAGGTTTTAATACAGCATAAGGGAGTTGATAATCCTGAATTAATTGGTTTGCGGAGTATGTCAGAACCCGGACTTGCGAAGGAGATTGAAGGGCGCTGATTTGAGATTTACGATTGTAGATTTAACAGCTCGGAGTCAAGAGTTCGTAGTTCAGGGTTATCAAATATTATCTTCTGCTTCGTTACTCCGAACTCTGAACTCCAAACCACGAACTATATAACTAGACTCAAACAGGGAGACTTGTCATGAAAAAATTTATTGTATCAGCATTTGCCTTATCTTTTTTCTTATTTGCTGGATGTGGTGAGGATCATGCGAATGATAAAAAGGGGAGGCATGTAGAACAGATTTTGTACAAAGGCGAAACTAAAGTATGGAATTTTGATAATGAAAAACAGGGCGAAATAGCGGGAGGTTTCTCAAATCAACTGACAGGTAAGGGTGGCCCGGGGAAATGGGAAGTAATCAAAGATGATACAGCCACAAGTACACCCAATGTTATTGCCCAGACATCTCAGGAGTATTTCGGTTATCATTTCGGTATGGCCGTTAATGAGAATGAAGTCTATGGTGACTTTGAGTTAATAGTTAAATTCAAGGGTGTTACAGGGAAGGAAGACCAGGGTGGTGGGCCTGTGTGGCGCTATCAAGACAATAATAATTACTATATAGCGAGGGCCAATCCGCTTGAGGATAATTTCAGGGTTTACAAAGTTGTTGATGGCAAGCGCATTCAGATGGATTCCGCCCGCTTGAAAGTGACCAGTGGTGAGTGGCATACGATTAAGATCTTGGCCAGAAAGAATAGAATCCAGTGCTTTTACGATGGACAACCGTATTTAGATGTAACAGATGATGCTTTTCAGAAAGCAGGAAGAGTCGGTCTGTGGACAAAGGCTGATGCTGTGACCTATTTTGACGATCTTGAAGTCAGGCCAATAGAGTAGAAGGATTGTAGATTTAATAGTTCGGAGTGAAGAGTTCGTAGTTCCTGGTTATCAAATTTTATTCTCTTCTTCGTTGCTCCGAACTCCAAACTGCGAACTATATATCGGGTTCAAACATGGAGGCTTAGCATGAAAATTATATTATTATTCGCCTTATTTATTTTCTTATTCACTGCCGGATGTGCCCAGAATGATTCAAATGAGGTTGTGGTCTATGTCTCTGAGGATCAGGTCTTTTCAGAACCGATCTTGAAAGATTTTGAAACAGATACGGGTATAAGAGTAAAGGCCGTTTATGATAATGAAGAGGAAAAGAGCAAGGGGGGGATGAATTGCCTTATTGCGGGAAAGTGCAATTCGGAGGCAGATGTATATTTGGAAAATGAACCTATACGTGCTATTGTTCTAAAGCAGAAGGGGATATCTGAGAAATATTACTCAACAAACTCCGATGGAATTCCCGCTAATTTTAAGGATCCGCAGGGATATTGGACAGGTTTTTCCGCACGGGCAAGAGTATTGGTAGTAAGCGGAGAGGGTTTGATTAATCAAACCCCTACGTCCATTTTTGCCTACACCGATAAGAGATGGGGAGGTAAGGGAGTGGTGGCAAACCCGCTATTTGGTACCACTACTTCCTGGGTTGCCGCACTCTTTACTACCTGGGGTGAGGATATAGCAGGGAGTTTTATGGAAAAAATGAAACAGAATGGGACAAAGATGTCCACCAGCAACGGTGAGTCAACGATGCTTGTTGCAAATAAGGAATTTGTATTCAGTCTTGTTGATAGTGACGATGCTACAAACGCGATAAGGGATGGAAAACCGGTCAGGCAGGTTTATCCAGACCAGGAAAAAGGTGGGTTGGGTTGCCTTGTTTTGCCTAATGCAGCGGTATTAATAAAGGGAGGTCCAAATCCCGCAAATGGCAGGAAGTTCATAGATTATGTTTTATCTCCTCAGACCGAACGCAAACTGGCCTTTGCGGATTGCGCGCAGATTCCATTGCATGAGGGAGTAGAAACCCCGGACGATGTCATAAAGATTGAAGAACTAAGATCCATGCAAATAGATTTTGAAACTGTCGCAAAGAAACTTCAAGAGATACAACCATATCTTAAAGAGTGGGCGGGGTACTGATTGTTGATTTACGAAGCAGACTTTGTTCTTGACTTGATATAATGTGAAACTTACACTAACTACTGTAAATTTTATTTGAGTGCACAGTGATACAAAACTTGTTTCTATTATGAATGAAACCGTAAACATATCGAATCTGGATTTTAAAGCATGGGCAATCCTTATTCCTTGTAGCCTGATTACTCTGTTCGGACTTTATAAAATCCTGAGACAGAGCATATCATTAATATTATGGGTAGCATTAGTCGTTATTGGTGCCCTTGGCATGGGTTATGTTCTGAAGCCGGATGTTACGAGACAGGTTGTTACTAAAATCAAATCTGGTGAGATTAAAAATATGGTTTCAGAAGAACAAGGAAGGGCACAGCACTAACACTGGAATCCAGCAGACTGCAGTTAATGGTAAACGGATTGTCGCCAATTTTAATGTGCTTTACTTAAGAAAGGCTACACAATCAATGATGTTTACATTCCAGGAAATATCCTCTCAAATACTTCAGTAGTTTTAAAGGTCGCTCTTAATGTTACTAAAGACTATTTATCATTAATACACCAAAATGAGTTTACCGATAAAAAAGAATTTATACTGGATTCTCGGGTTTGTAGTATTAATCTGGGTAATCGAATTGATTAACTTCTCAATAGGCCACCGCCTTTCCGATTGGGGTATACTTCCACGAACATTAAAAGGACTTAAAGGAATTCCCTTAAGTCCTTTTCTACACGCAAGTTTAATCCATACTATGATGAATACCATTCCATTAGCAGTTCTCGGGGGATTTGTAATACTGCATGGCAGACAAACATTTTTTGAAATATCTATCATAATTATTCTTGTAAGTGGTACAGCTCTCTGGCTATTTGGTCGCTCCTCTTATCATGTAGGAGCCAGTGGTCTGATCTTTGGATACTTTGGTTATCTGGTTTTGCGTGCCTGGTATGATCGCAGTTTGAAATCGTTTATTATCGCCTTTGTTACTGTTTTTCTTTACGGAGGCATTATGTGGGGTTTGTTGCCAACATTTTCACGCATTTCGTGGGAAGGCCATCTCTTTGGACTGCTTGCCGGAATCCTTGCCGCTCGCCTGGAGAAAACAAAGAAATAGAGATATGAGTAAGGGTTCGAGAGAAAATCCGGACATGAAAATACGTAATCCAAAACAAATGCGAAATACAAATGTTCAAATCTTCAAAACCTCCGGCGATGCCGGTGGTCATTGATTATTCACGTCACTCTCTTTCTCGTATCATCAAGAATTGCAGGGCTGAAAAATGTCAAAAAGACTTACTCTGTATATAACGATATTCTTATTTGTAGGAATAGGTCTTGCCCCCGTTGTAGCAATGTTCATTAAATCCCTGTTTGTCGATGGTGAATTCTCACTGGAGAATTATGGAATGTTGTTTCAGTCAAATAGAGAATGGAAATTATTATTTAACACCATTGCACTGGCAGGCGCGACAACCTTTATCACCGTTTTGTTAGGAGTTCCGCTGGGAACTCTCTTTGCAAAAACAGACCTTCCTCTTAGAAGGCTCTTTGCAGTTCTTTTTATTATTCCACTCCTTATCCCTTCATATATCCTGGCAGTCGCGTGGTTTTATTGTCTGGGCAGGTCCGGTATTGTGGCAAGTGTCTTAGGAGAAGCTACCGGCATACTTACTTCAAATCTTCTGTTCGGTTTTGCGGGGACGCTTTTTGTGATGGTATCAGCGCTGCTCCCAATAGTCATTATTCTGACCATGACTTATTTGCGTATGGTTAATCAAGACATGGAGGAGGCGGGAATGCTTCATTGTTCCTGGCCGGTAGTCTTGAGAAGGATAACGCTTCCGCTCATATCTCCCGGTATTGCACTGGGTGCCCTTATTACCTTTATCCTTACACTCGGTGAATTTGGAGTACCGTCCTTTCTGCGCTTTGATGTCTATTCTGTTGAATCATTCACCCGGTTTTCCGCTTTTTATGATTTTAACTCGGCTACGGCAGCGGCAGTGCCACTTGGAATAATTACAATTGTTGCCTTAATTATAGAACGACTCTTCCTGCGCAGGAAGACATTTGTTTTCAGAACAACCAGAACGATTAGATCAGAAAATAAGATGATGGTAGTGCCTCTCGGGAAGTCGAAAACTTATTTCATAATCGCGGTAAGCATACTTGTATCTGTTCTGGTTATAGCTCCCTTATGTGTGTTATTGTATAAGTCTGTCTCCGTTTCTGCATATTCTGAGGCATTTGTTCGTTCAACAGACAGTATTATGAGGAGCCTGCTTTATGCCTCAGTTGGTGCCACATGCCTTGTAGCATTCGGCTTCTTCCTTGGTTATATTCTCGACCGCAAGGCCCTTCGCCTATACTACGCCACAGACTCCATAGCGGTATTCCTCTTCGCTTTACCGGGTGCAGTAATAGGTATTGGTTTATCCGGTCTATGGAATACACCGGGGACTAATTTTATATATGCGTCTATGGCCATTATCATATTTGGTTATATTGCTCAATACACGGCGCTTGGGGAGAGAATTATGGCAGCAACATTCCCTTACGTTTCACGTTCAATGGAAGAAGCGGCTCAAATCGCAGGAGTGGGCTGGTACCGAAGGATATTTAAGATCCTTGTTCCTTTGGTTAAGAGGGGTATGATTGCAACATGGCTGATCTGCTTTATCTTCTGTTTAAGGGATGTCGGTATTACCATGATGGTTTATCCTCCTGCTCATGATACGCTCCCTGTACGCACATTTACCCTTATGGCAAATAGTCCGGACAGTGTCATTTCGGCATTGTGTGTGATTATGATCATGATAACGCTTCTGCCTCTCTGTGGGCTGGGACTGGTAAGAAAATATATAACATAGACTGGCAAGCCGAAGCCAAGTTTGAAGTGCCTTTGTAGGGGCACGTTGCAACGTGCCCTGATCCATGGCGTCGCAAAATTTTCCGGATACAATGTGTTGGTGTACAGTGTATAAGGGCACGAGGCATCGTGCCCCTACGGTATGCTGGCATATACCAAATTTATGGAAAAAATTAGTAATTTAAGGGCATTGCTGCCGAACAGGTAAAATAATGATAGTTAAAATTGAAGACGTCTCTAAATCATATAATAAGACTACCGTCATAAGGAAAATGTCGCTCGATATTGAAAAAGGGGAGAGGGTCGTAATTCTCGGGCCGTCCGGGTGCGGGAAGACAACGCTCCTGAGGATGATAGCGGGATTCATACACCCTGATAAAGGCAAGATCACTATTAATGGGAAAACAGTAGCAGATAACGGGAAATGCATTATTGAGCCTGAAAGCAGGCAGGTAGGGATGGTCTTTCAGGACCTCGCCCTCTGGCCGCATATGACCTGTTATAAAAATATTGAATTCGGATTGAAGGCGAAAAAAGTTCCAAAGGCTGAAATAAGAGAAAGAATTGACACAATTCTTGAAAAAGTACAAATGGTCCGGTTCAGGAATGCTTATCCGGGAGAACTTTCCGGTGGACAACAACAGAGGATAGCACTTGCCCGTGCCCTTGTAACGCGCCCAAAGATACTCTTGATGGATGAACCTCTGTCGAGTCTTGATACCGATCTCAGGCAGGTTTTGAGAAGAGAAATGTTAAGGTTGCAGGAAGAACTTGCTATAACTATGATTTATGTAACACATGATAGAGAAGAGGCATTTTCTCTGGCTACGAGGATAGTGGTAATGGAGGATGGAAAGATTAAGAAGATGGGAACGGTCGGTCAGATAAAAGAGTATCTGTCGTGATAGAACCTTGAGGACTAAAGAAAGGTGACTTGAAAATGATAGTACGTTGTAATGTTTACATAATTTTGATAGCTCTCCTGTTGCTTATCCAGCAGATCATTTCCGGCTGTACGGCACCGGTGTCAAAAGATTTATACAAAAAAGATTTGTCCAAAGAGGAGTGGCATAAGAAAGAGGTGGACTTAATCAGTAGGAATCTCTTTAATGATAAATGTTCTCTCTGTCATGAACTACCGGACATTGACGCCTATCCTTATACTCCGGAACAGTGGTCAAGCATAATTGACATCATGCACGATACAAAAGCGGCCAAAAAGTTTATGACAAGAGAAGATGCGGAAAAGATAAAGATTTACTTGGGAAGGCTAAGCCAAGCAAGGTAGGTCCCTAACGTGACAAAAACTATCCTTCGACTCCGCTCAGGATGACGTAACACCGAGTGCTCGGAACGAGTCACACTGAGCGGAGTCGAAGTGTTATCAACAATCAAATTACCTTTACATCAAGATAACCAGTCAATGGGAAAGGATAGATAAAATGAAAAAGAAAACAGTGCAGAGCACAACATCGCATTTAGAGGAAGGGTTAAGTCGAAGACGTTTTGTTAAATATGGTTTGGGTATTGGTAAAGCCGTTTTTATTGGAGGCCTCCTGGTCGGAAATTTTGCAGGCTGTTCGACTGCGTCAAAAAAAGATAAAGTGACAAAGGTCGGAAGAAAGACGAACATCAAATTTGCCCATATAACAGACACCCATGTTACATTTGTCGGAAAAAATGGCACTGCCCTGAAGGAGGAGAGCTTCAATATCTTCAGGGACATAATTGATCAGATCAATGATATGCCAGACATAGACTTCATCCTTTTCGGCGGTGACAATATTAACAACACGGACCCCGGTACAAAGGGATTTGATGAGTTTATGAACATTATGTCAAGTGTTAAGGTCCCATATTTTGCACAATTTGGCAATCGTGAGGTATCTCCTATTCCTCCCGGTATTGCACTGTCAAAGGAACAGTATGCCGAAAAGATGAGAGGCCATGGGCTGGATGTAGGCCGTTATGCATGGAGCGTGTCTCCTGTGCCGGGTTTGAGGATATTGGGCCTGGACACTACTATAGAAGGACATGATAACGGAGAAATTCCTGAGGAAGGACTCAACTGGATAAAGGAAGAGATCGCGAAATATCCAAATGATATGATTATTACACTCAGTCATCACCTCCTCTTACCTACATGGGGGAACAGGGATATACCAAAGTGGAAGAAGAAATACCTCCTGAAGAACTATCAGGAAGTTAATGCGATTCTTGATGCTGCTCCTCAGGTTAAAGTGTGTCTGATGGGACATCATCATGTCTCAAAGATTCAGACGGTTAACGGGCTTCACTATATCGCCTCCCCGGCAGGCGTTCAGTACCCGCACGCCTTCAGGACCATAACGATTAATGATAACGTAGCAAAGCTGAATTTTCATCAGATTAGAGATCAAAGGATTATCGAACTGGGGAAACAAAACCTGTCAACAAGCAAAAATGCGGAAGAATATGCAGGAGGCAAGGCCGGAGATATACTGGCGTATTGTCATGGCGGTGAGGGTGATAATGATGTTGTCCTGAAGCTCAGGTGATGGATTAGTGAAGGTGAATTGAATATTGAAGTTTTATTGTTTAATATTAATAACATAGATGAGATTGATCAGGTGTACTAAAAAGGTATTGGTAGAGGTTGGACTTCCATTGAATGAGTTGTATGAAACTGATATTACTCAACTGCCTATAGGTGACTGGTATGCGAATATAATAAAAGTATGCAGAAAAAAATGTATTATGTTTGTAAACGAGGTTACGTTATTTTCATTTCCGGTATTTGGAATACCAAAATCTAAGATGAAAAACCTGGTAGATATATTCAGGACATTCTTGTTAGAAGAATTAAAGAGAGAAGAGTTTGAGAATTCGACGATTGAAAAGGTATTGCAATTATATAAAAATGTTGGAATTGGCAGATGCACAAACAAAAGCATATTGGGAAATATGAATGACCTGGCTTTCCACTATAAGAACATGCCAATAGGCCAAAAACGTTTTGATATTCACAATGCTTACAGGTTAACAAGAGACATTAACAGAATACCACAAAAAACGTTAGGCTGGGGATATTCTATAGATAAGTTGAGAAAGGCGATTTGTGATTGATAATTTTATATTTAAAAACACATATGGAGAAGAGTTCTTTGCGTTAATAGCTGATACCAATCCCTCAAAATATTTGGGAGAAATTGAGAGTTAGGTAATTTAAACATTGGTATTCTTTTGGAATCAAGACAAAGAGAACAGACAAAATTGTATAGCAAAATATGGCCAGCAACTGTTATCTTGCCTCTTGTCCTCTTGTTTGCCCGACGGATTGTTTGGCGGGCTTCCAGCTTCTTACCTCAGCGCACTCTACGGTTTATTGATTTAAAATCCTTATCATGTCTTTGTGGATTTTTCCATTTGAAGCAGCAACATTTTTCATCATCAGGTTGTATCTCTTTCCTTGTACGTCAGTAATCCTTCCTCCGGATTCCGTTAATATCAAACTGCCGGCTGCATAGTCCCACGGATTCAATTTCAATTCCCAGTATCCTTCAAATCTCCCGCATGCAGTATAACAAAGATCCAACGCTGCTGAACCTGTCCTTCTGAGGCCATGGACGTTTTCATAAAAAAACTTTTTCATCTGGCCAAGTGTTTTCCTCATCACTGAACCCCTCTCATAGTAAAACCCTAAGGCCAGTAGCGATTCACTTAGACTGTTTACGGTAGAAACAACGATTTTTTTGTTGTTGAGAAATGCGCCTTTACTCTTTTCTGCATAAAACAGTTCATTCTTAAGCGGATCAAATACTACACCAATCAGAGGTTTGCCTTTTTTGTACAATGCGATTGACACACAAAACATGGGGAATTTATGATAGAAATTATTTGTGCCGTCCAGCGGATCTATTACCCAGAGATAATCAGACTTGTGTATTTCTTCACCGGACTCTTCTGTTAATAGAGAATGGTTGGGGAATCTGTTTTTTATTATACTGATGATTTTATTCTCAGCAGCAAGATCGGCCTCTGTTACCAGGTCATACGTATTTCCCTTACTCTTGGCATTTATGTTTTTAGAATAATAATGCAGTATTATTTTTCCTGCTTCTTTAGCCGCCTTTATGGCTGTTTTTTCCATTATTGTTAGTTTCTTTACTTTTTTAATAGGTAGTAGAGTTTACCGTAGGTATTCAGGTTTCCCGCTTTGTACATGGCATTATCACCTATTCCAAAAAACACATCTGCCCTGGCGGGCGTTTTAATAGCACTCCCGGTATCCTGGTCCAGAACAAAGAATGATTTCTTCACTTGCCATTTTTCCTGAGACTTCCCGGCACCTCCAGGCCTCTCTGTTCCAATAACGGCAAAGGCCAATCCACCCGGAGGAAAGACTTTTTTGTCGGTTGCTATACTTCGCATCGAGGTAACAGGCACACCTATAGAACCATGAGGAACGGCATGAGGTACTTTTTTAAAAAAGATATACCGGTCGTTTTGCCTGAGATAATGATCCAACTCGTCAGGATTCCGGTCAAAATATTTTATTAACACAGAAAGGGTCAACTCTTCTTCCCGGATCTTGTCGTCCATAACTAATAACCGGCCAATACTTGTATAAGAATGTCCCGAATTTCCGGCATATCCGACATAAATTTTCTCACCGGAAGGAAGCCTGATCTGACCGGAACCCTGAACATGGATGAGATAGGCTTCCAGCTTTGATTTGAGGTAGGCGATTTCACTACCACTAAGCAGATTACGCTCCTCAATTTCACGACGGGTAAAATACGGTTTTCTAAGATCTGCAGGTTTTCCATAAAGTGGGTAACGAAATGTTTCTGTAGGCGTTAAATTCCCATCGTAAATGGGAGTCCCGTAACCGGTAAAATGGACTTCCCCCTCATACATTTTCCCTATAGCCTGAAATATTCTGAAGTTTTTAGAAACAAATTCGTTCAACTCCTGAGAATTTTTACACCGAATGTATCCATTCCGGAAAAACTCTAAGGTTTCTGTCTGTTTTTCAAGAGTAAAACCTATCGAACTGAAGGCATTCGGGTAAGACTTTATTTTTTTAAAATATTCGATACTGTTGCTTATGGATTGTAATAAAAGTCCTTTGTCATAATCATCTCTAAAATCAGGAAATTGATTCGGATCTGAAACTTCAGACAGACCTAACCCCGGTTTCATTGGTAAGAGAAGCGGTTTTTTTACTGCTGTTGAACAGCCTGTCTGCAAAATCAGGAATAGCAACGCAGCTGCCAATAAACAGTTAAGATTATTATTTCTTGCTTTCATAAAATAATTGCTCCTTTTCCCGGAAAATGTAAGTACTAAATCTCTCTTTGTTTGACATTGGACAATCTGCCTTAATTTGATTATTATAATACCATAGCGAGGCATAGCCGCAACCAAATTAAAAACAATATAG
>PVMS01073652.1_pt1 | contig 12690 bp, 9 predicted proteins | sample 1853461 | NCBI WGS metagenome assembly PVMS01 (sample SAMN08582032, study PRJNA380276) | Marine sediment metagenome, whole genome shotgun sequencing project. | isolation source: ocean sediment barecode stripped | collected 2017 | reverse complement strand
TTCCTGAGATTGACGGCAATATTTGAATTTGCTGAGGCGACCACGGCGCCAATGGAGCTATAGCCTTTTTTGCCTGTTAAGTCTTTTCCCCATTTATTTACCTGGCTTGCGACTATTTGATGGATTCTTTTGTTTTTGCATTTTAAATCCTGAATATCTTTTGAGGAGGGATTAGAAGTTTTGACAAGGATGAATACTCCTTTGCCGTTTTTCCTGGCTAGTTTAATAAAAGGTAAAATACTATCAGTCCCTAGATATGGATTGACTGTAACGGCATCTACTTCAAAAGAAGTTTCTTGTCTGCCATTAAATTTAACAACCCCAAGATGTGCAGTAGCATAAGCCTCTGCTGTATGGGGGACATCTCCTCTTTTTATATCTCCGATAACTATCAACCCTTTTTTTTTTGGCATATTTTATCGTATCAGAATATGCCTTGGTGCCCCAAAATCCAAGCAGTTCATAAAATGCGATTTGAAGTTTAACGATTCCCACATGGGGGTGGATTATATTAATTATCTGTTTGTTAAAATCAAATATTGCTTTAGCCGCATTTTTTAGCTCGTTTCCTTCTTTTTTAAAGGCTGCTTTTTTAATTTCATCAGGGATATATTCCAATTGAGGATCAAGTCCTACAACAGAGCAACTGTCTTTTTCTTCAATAGTTTTTATCAATTGGTTTATGAAGCTTTTCATAGAAAGACCAGGTATGGTTTCAATAGATTAGATATTTAGAAAGTTCTTAATTAACTTTGATCCCTGTATAGTTAAAAAAGATTCAGGATGGAATTGTATTCCTTCTAATGGTAATTCCTTGTGTCTTATACCCATTATTTCATCCTGGTCTGCAAATGCTGATATTTCGAAGGTGCTTGCCAGTGTTTCTTTCTTTATAATGAGAGAATGATAACGGGTGGCTTCGAAAGGATTAGTTAAGCCTTTGAATATTGTTTTGTTGTCGTGGTGTATCATAGATGTTTTGCCATGCATTATCCTTCTTGCTCTTATGATTTCGGCGCCAAAAGTATATGCGATGCATTGATGCCCTAAGCAAACACCTAGTATTGGAGTTTTTCCTGCAAAGGCCTTAATTACGGAATTGGATATACCCCCTTCTTTTGGGGTGCATGGTCCGGGGGAGATAATAATATGATCGGGTTTTTTGCTTTCAATCTCAGGAAGTGTAATTTTATCATTTCTAACTACTTCGATGCGTGTACCAAGCGCCCCTATTTGTTGTACAAGATTGTATGTAAAAGAGTCATAATTATCTATTATTAATACCATTAGGATTGTGTCGGGTTAATATTTTCAAGTATTCATTTACGAGTTTTCAAATGGGATTGCAAGGCCAATCTTCCATTACCTGGTTTATTTCCCGCACGTATCTCCCTTTTCCAGACGTACTTAACACAGCACAGCCAAGAATATTCTTGCAAGGTCATATAAACAGCAACAGAATTAGTATAGATTGGGTTGCTTTTTGTTTACTTATTTAATTGGCCAAGTCTATCAGAAAAAAAATTTATGTCAATTACTTGTCTTGATTAAGACTTTTTATAGAAGCTACTTAGAGAAATTGAGAATCTAAAAATGCGCTTGACAAAAACGCTTTTTTTGTTAACATCAATTCTAATTTTAGATAGAAGATGAACTAAGAGTTTATTTCTTGAAAGTATTAAGACGAGTAAACAAAGCTATCAAAGCTATATACGATTGACGAATGTATTCCTTACTCATTTTTGCGTATTTATGACATTGAGGTTAACTAAGAGCCAATGAGAGCGTTTAGTTGAAGTAGATACAAAGTCTCACGATTAGGTTGTTTAGCTGTGACAGAAAAGAGTGGGAATTTCCCCACTTTTTTTATTTATATAGGTTATAGAAAAGGGTTTTAAATGGATAAAGAAAGCTTGCTGCGGTTAGTTGATATGTTACACAAGGACAAAGATATCGATAAGGACATTGTGTTCCAGGGTATTGAATCTGCACTGGAGTCTGCGGCAAAGAAACATCTAAAGACAGAGGAACCAATTTCAATTAAGATTGATACGACAACAGGAGAGATTACCGCATTGCGAGGGGAACAGGAGCTTGACCTTTCTGATTTAGGGAGAATAACTGCACAAACTGCCAAACAAGTGATAATTCAGAAAATTAGAGAGGCAGAAAGAGACGTTATTTATGATGATTACATAGGCAGGAAAGGTACGATTGTAAGTGGAATAGTGCAACGTTTTGAAGGGCCAACCATGGTTGTAGGTCTCGGAAGAACAGAAGGTTACCTTCTGAAGTCGGAACAGATCAGTAATGAATACTATCATGCTGGCGAAAGGATAAGATGTCTCGTTAATGATGTAAAAAAAATAGGCCATAAAGTAAAAGTTTTACTTTCAAGAACTCATTCTTGTTTTGTCAGACAACTATTCGAACTGGAAGTTCCGGAAATACTTGAAAAGATTGTTGAAATAAAGGGGTTAGTAAGAGAAGCAGGCTATAGAACCAAGATCGCTGTGTATTCGGAAGACTCGAATGTTGATTGTGTGGGTGCATGTGTGGGTGTGAGAGGAATAAGAATTAAAAACATTGTGGATGAATTGAACGGTGAAAAAATAGATATTATTCGCTGGGATGATGAACCGGAAGTTTTAATTCCTAATACTCTTAAGCCTGCTGAGGCTACGGGGATTTTGTTATCACCTGAAAACCATATTGCAACTGTAGTGGTTCCGAACGATCAACTTTCGTTAGCCATAGGCAAAAGAGGTCAAAACGTAAGACTTGCATCAAAATTAGCAGGTTGGGATATAGACATAATCACCGAGGTGGAACTTGAGCGAGAACGGGAAAGAGAAGAAGCCGAAGAATCAATGGGCGAAGAAGTTGAAGAAGCGGTATTAAATGAAGATACTGATGATGATAAAAACAAGGAAGATAAAGAGTAAACATACAAAAATTATTGTTAAAGGAGTCTTTTAATAATTATGACTAGAGTTAGTCAATTAGCTAAAGAGCTGGATTTAAAAAGTAGTTTATTGATAGAAAAATGCCAGGAAAGTGGGTTCGAGCATATAAAACACCATGCAAACTCTTTAACAGAGGAACAGGTGGATATGTTACGAAGTAAGTTGGTGGAAGGAGTCGCAAAGGAAGGCGCTTCTGCTAAGAAAAAGAAGATAGAGAAGATAGAGGAGGGTGGTAGCAAAGGGAAGGATGAAGCATCTACTAAGACAGTCCTGAGCGAAACGGCTTTAAAAGAGCGCAGGCGTGTTCCCATTTGGAAGCAAAAGGCAAGAGAAGATTTAATCAAAGGAAGATGGAAAGAGGTAACAAGGATCTCGGCGCCTAAAAGGGGCAGAAGATTTGAGAGGCGTGGAGAAAAAGTTACTAAGGTTGACAAAGAAGCTCCTCTTAAAAAAGAGAAAGAGGGCAAGGTTACAATAGAATTACCGGCTTCAGTTAAAGATGTATCGGGGATTTTAGGCGTACGAGCTGGTGATATAATATCAAAATTGCTAATGGAACATAATGTCTGCGTTACTATAAATCAGACTATTGATAGTGAAGTTATAGAGATGATAGGGTTAGAATATGGTGTTGAGGTTGAACTGAAACAGACAAAAGCCGTTGAGGAGGAGTTTGTACTTGAGGAGGAAGCTGAAAATGCAGATGATTTGGAGCCACGGGCTCCAATAGTAACTTTTCTTGGCCATGTAGACCATGGGAAGACATCCCTGCTTGATAGTATCAGAAAAACCAACGTTGCATCTAAAGAAGCCGGAGGAATTACTCAACATATTGGAGCATGTCGTGTAGAAACTAAAGGGAAACATGTTGTTTTCTTGGATACACCCGGACATGAAGCTTTTACTGCTATGAGAGCAAGGGGGGCGAATGTTACGGATCTGGTTGTATTAGTAGTTGCCGCAGATGACGGGGTAATGCCACAAACAGAAGAAGCTATAAATCACGCACGTGCAGCTAAAGTGCCTATTCTAGTAGCCATAAACAAAGTAGATAAACCAGAGGCGAATGTGTTAAAAGTGAAACAACAGCTGGCATCATTAGAGTTGAGTCCTGAAGATTGGGGTGGAAAGGTTCAGATGATTGAGACATCTGTTGTTACTAAGACAGGCCTTGATGCTCTTTTAGATGGATTATTATTAGAAGCAGAGATATTGGAATTAAAGGCTAATCCAAAGAAACCAGCCAGGGGAGTTGTGTTAGAAGCACAAATCCATGAAGGCAGAGGTGTTATTGCAAACCTCTTGGTACAGAATGGTGAGCTACGTCAGGGCGATATTATTCTTTGTGGTCAGGCGTATGGCAGGGTAAGAGCTATATATAATGATTGTGGGAAATCAATAAAGAAAACCGGACCATCATCACCTGTTGTAATATCGGGGTTGTCTGCTTGTCCTGAGGCGGGTGATAAATTTTATGTTGTCAAAGATATTCAAAAAGCTAGAGAATTTGCATTGGATCGACAAAAGAAAATTCGAGAAGTGTCTCTATCCGGGCGTCAACATGTTACGCTGGACAATCTGTATAGAAGGATTGAAGAAGGACAAGTTAAGGAAATTAAGATAATTTTAAAGGCAGACTTTAAAGGTTCAGTAGAGGTGCTTAAAAAATCTCTGGAGAATCTTTCAACCAAAGAGATTAGGGTCAGAATTTTACATAGTGCCGTTGGTGGAATTACAGAGACTGATATACTGCTTGCGGATGCTTCCGATGCAATAGTAATTGGTTTCCATGTCGTCCCTGAGGATAAAGCAGGAACACTCGCAGAGGAAAGCGGGGTCGATGTAAGGTTGTATAAGGTTATATACGATGCAATAAATGACATAAGGGATGCTATGGAGGGTATGTTAGAACCTGAGAGGGTTGAGCAATCGATTGGAAAAGTTGAGATAAGGCGGATCTTTAAGGTGTCTAAGCTTGGAAATATTGCAGGCTGCTATGTAAAAAGCGGTAAGATAATGCGAAATTCCCTGGTAAAAGTGATACGAGACAGTGTGATCTTATACGACGGCAAAATTTCAACATTAAGAGTTGTTAAAGATGATGCAAAAGAAGTTAGTGCTGGATATGAATGTGGGATTAAGGTTGCAAAATTTGATGATATTAAAGTTGGTGATATAATAGAGGCCTATGAAATTCAAGAAATTGCACGCACTTTAAGTTAATGAACGATATATACGGAATAATAAGTAAAAGACTGAAAAATTCTCATCATGATTGTAGGGACTTTAAGTATTAAGATAGCAATTAGGAGTTCTCGTTCTTTAAAAGACAAGCGCCGTATAATTAAAGGCATAAAGGATAGAATCAGGAATAAATTCAATGTTTCTATTTCTGAAACCGATGCACAAGATAATCATAAAAGCTCGGTAATCAGTGTTGCAATGGTAGGAACAGATAGGCAATATGTTAACAGTGTGTTGTCATCAGTTATAAATTTTTTTAGGTTTTTCCCGCAAGTCGAACTGGTTGATTACGAACTGGGGTTGATTTGATATATACAAAGCTATGACAAGGAGAATGGAAAGGGTCGGCGAAGTCATTAAACAAGAGGTCAGTAAGATTGTTTCATATAAGCTACAAGATCCCAGGGTTGGTTTGGTAACGGTGACTAAAGTAAGCCTTTCTCCTGACCTTAGGATGGCTAAGATATATGTAGTAATCCATGGTGATGAATCAGCGCAAGAGGAAACTTTAAATATTCTCAAACGTGCAAAGGGGTACATTCAGTCAGAAATGGCGCCATGTTTAAAGATGCGTAGCACACCATCATTATCTTTTTATCTGGATGATACAGAGAAAAAAAGCAATCATATTCTACATCTGATAGAAAAAGCGGTTAGTGAAAATAATTAGTACTATAAAAAACAAATAATAGCATTTATACAACAATGGCAAAATTACGTTTCGGTATACCAAAAGGAAGTTTGCAGGAAGCTACAATTGACATGATGAAAAAGGCCGGTTATAAGGTTTATGTCAGTAGCAGGTCATACTATCCTACTGCTGATGATGATGAGTTATCGGTAAGGTTAATTCGCCCGCAAGATATGTCACGTTATATTGAAAAAAGAAATTATAGATGTTGGTCTGACAGGTCAAGATTGGGTGGAAGAAGCGGGTTCCGATGTAAGATGTATTGAAAAGTTGGTATATGCGAAACAACAATTGACAAAAGTTCGTTGGGTTCTTGCAGTGCCGGAAAGCTCTCCAATTAAATCAGTGGAGGATCTTCAGGGCAAAAGAATAGCAACAGAACTGGTAAATGTTACTAAAAAGTATCTTAAAGAAAAAGGTATTCAAGCTGAAGTTGAATTTTCCCATGGCGCTACGGAAGCAAAGGCGCCAGACCTTGTTGATGCAATTGTAGAATTGACAGAAACCGGCAGTAGTTTAAGAGCGAATAAGCTTCGCATCATTGATACTGTGATAGAATCAGTAACTGTGTTTATTGCCAATCACAAATCATGGGAAGACCCATGGAAGAGGCAAAAGATAGAAAATCTGGCAATATTATTTCAAGGAGCCGTAATTGCGCGTGACAAGGTGGGGTTGAAGATGAATATATCAAATGAAGGTTTAAATGTCTTATTAGAGAAGTTACCTGCTTTACGAAAACCCACAATTTCCCCTCTTACAGAAGATGCAGGTTATGCTGTAGAAACAATCCTGGATGAATCTGTGGTTAGACACATTATTCCTGAGTTGAAACGAGCTGGTGCGGAAGGGATAATTGAATATCCTCTCAATAAGGTTGTGCTTTAGTTAAAGCAAATCTTTTGTTGGGCCTATAATCACGCTTGTTAAGTGTCAGGAAAAAACATCTTATGTCAATTCCCCCTGATGGTGTAAAAATATTGAGGTATAGTATGCTGAAAACAAAAAGCTACGTTTTTTTGTTGGTTTTTGTGTGTATTTTTACACTTGGAAGTGAATTAGTATTGGCAGAGTTCGGTAAGCGCAGTAAACCTGATTTCCTGCCACGCAAAGAGGCTAAGATTTATGCGAATTTTTGTACGGGATACTATCTGATGCTGGAACACCGTTGGGAAGATGCTATAGCGTCTTTTGAGAAAGCTTTGAAGCCAAACCAACATGCCGGGAAAATACACAATTTTTTAGCGACATGTTACTTTCAATTGAATAAAAAAGACGAGGCTTTATTCCACATTGAGAAGGTTGCACAACTTAAACCTGATGATTTTGGTATTCACTACACACTTGGTAGTATATATGAGAGTGAAGGTGATGGGGAAAAAGCAGTTTATGAATATGAACATGCCGGTGGTTGTGCAACGGAAGATATTGACAAAGTCTTTGTAGCTGATATGTTACACCGTTTGGCAAATCTTTATTCAAAAAATGGTGATTTGGAAAAGGCAACAAGTACATATAAAAAAATACTTGATTCCAAATTAACAACTGAACCGGCTGTGATTCATCATAAACTTGGTCAAATTTATTTAGAGAAGAAAAGAGTTGAAGAAGCAGTGAGCGAATTTGTTATGGCCAGAGAGTGTGATCCAAATTTTAAACCTGTCAATTTCTATCTTGCTGTGTGTTATGAAGAGCTGGAGGATTATGATAATGCAATTGCTGAATTAAAATCTTTTATTGATAGAAATCCTGAAGCCTGGTTCATGCGCATTAGTCTGTCTAACATATGTGATAAGGTACGGCAATTTGAAATGGCGGAATATGAAAGAGAAAAGGCTTTTGAAATATTGAAAAAAAACGTAGGTGATGGGAGTACAAATTTCAGGGAATATATTGTATTGAGTCAACTGTTCCAAAAGAAAGGTGAAAATAGACAAGCGATTGAGACATTGCAAACTGCTGTTTCTAATACAACAAATGATGATAATGAAGCATTGAAAGAAATACATCTTTTAATGGCAAATGTGTATTACGAGATGAATGAATATAAAAATGTTGTAAAAGTATTAAGGACGGTTTTGCAGATAGATCCTGATTGTCATCAGGCAAGTAATTTCCTGGGATACCTTTTTGTTGAAAGGGGTGAAAAATTAGACGAGGCGTTAAGTTTGATACAAAAGGCTTTAAGTCTGGAACCTCAGAATGGAGCGTATCTTGATAGTTTAGGTTGGGCGTATTATAAGCTTGCAACTGAAGGTGACAGTAAAAAGATTAAGATCGCTTTGCAGAAGCTCGTTGAGGCATCAAAATATGCTGAAGATCCGGAGATTGTGGAACATATAGGAGATGTATATTACAGTCTTGGTTTCTGGGAAGAGGCTCAGCAACGATGGGAAACTGCATTAAAACAATGGAAAAAGATCACAAAAGAGTTTCCGTCACATTTAATACATAAGACTGCCCGTGAACTTAAGGCGGTAGAAATAATCCAAAAGAAACTTGAAAAGCTGCAAGATCTGGAAGTAATGGAAAGTGTATTGGGAAAACGAAAACCAGGAAAGAGACTTGTTAGTAACCAAATTCAATAATAATGGCAGTATATTTATATAGATAGTGGAGATAAAATAGAGATGTCCGGACATTCACACTGGTCAAGTATAAAACATAAAAAAGGTGCTGCTGATGCAAGGAGGGGGAAGATATTCTCCAAACTTGCAAAGGCCATTACGTCTGCAGCCAGGCAGGGTGGTGGTAATCTGGAAATGAATATAAAGTTGCAATATGCGGTAGATAGGGCTAAAGCAGAAAATATGCCCAAGGATAATATCGAACGTGCAATACTTAAAGGTACCGGAGAATTAAGTGGCGGTACTGAGCTTTTTGAATGTATTTACGAAGGTTATGGGCCCGGTGGTGTTGCAATAATGATAGAGATATTAACCGACAATAAAAACAGGACAGCGCCAGAGATCAGGAAGATGTTTGAAAAGTCTGGAGGGAATCTGGGTGAACCGGGTTGTGTTTCATGGATGTTTCAAAAAAAGGGAATGATAACTGTTAATATTAATGATATAGAAGAGGATAGATTGATGACGTTTGTTCTGGATGCAGGAGGTGAAGACCTGCAAGTTGTAGGTGATGAATATCAGATTACTTGTGATACGAAAGATTTAAACAATATCAAAAATGCGTTACAAAAAGAGGGAATTAATCTGGTCTCAGAAGAAATCAGTATGATCCCAACTAGTTTCATCGCGCTTAATGAAACTACAGGTAGAAAAGTTATTTCTTTAGCGGAAGCATTGGAGAATCATGATGATGTTCAGAATGTATATGCTAATTTTGAGCTTCCAGACGGTCTGTTAGAACAACTGCAAGTATCCAAAAGTTGAAACGAACTATTGAGCTTTGTTTTCAGTCTCAATCTTTTCTTTTTCAGCAACTGCCTCTTCATTATTTCCCTCTTTTTTGAGGTTCAATAATTCAAGTATTCGATCAGCTTCCAACACTTCCTCTTCTTCCAGTTTCTTGGCCAGAAGATCCAGCTTATCCCTGTTTTTCTCAACTAACGATTTTGCTCTAGTGTAAGATTCTTTGATTATTCTTGATACTTCTGAATCAATTTCTATTGCTGTTTTCTCACTGAACTCTTTTTCCTGGACTAGGTCATGCCCAAGAAAGACATTTTCTTTTTGCCTCCCGAATGTTTGCGGGCCAAGCGTTTTACTCATTCCAAATTTACATACATAATTCCGGGCGAGTTTTGTTACTCTTTCCAGATCATTTTGCGCTCCGGTGGATAATTCATTAAAAACAACTTCTTCTGCTGCACGTCCGGCAAGTAGAACACACAAAGTCTCCAGTATTTCAGATTCTTTGGTTAAATATTTATCTTCTGTGGGAAGCTGTAGTGTGTAACCAAGCGCTGCGGCGCCTCTGGCTATAATTGATACTTTATGTACGGGGTCGGTATTAGGCAATAGTGCTGCTACCAGAGTGTGGCCTGACTCATGATATGCAACAATTCTTTTTTCATCATCGTTTATTATCCTGCTTTTCCTTTCAGGACCAGCAATAACTCTTTCTATTGATTCTTCAAGTTCCTCCATTCCGACAAAATTTTTATCACGTCGAGCAGCAAGTAATGCCGCCTCATTAATAACATTTGCCAGGTCAGCACCTGAGAAACCGGGAGTTCGTTTTGCTATTGTATTAAGGTTGCCATTCGGTTCTACTTTAACGTCTTTTGCGTGTACCTTTAAGATAGCTTCTCTTCCTACCAGATCAGGTCTGTCTACAGTTATGTGCCTGTCAAATCTCCCCGGACGAAGCAATGCGAAATCCAGGACGTCAGGCCTGTTAGTTGCGGCGATGATAATTACACCACTATTTGGAGTGAAACCGTCCATCTCGGCCAGTAGCTGGTTAAGCGTTTGTTCTCGTTCATCGTGTCCACCGCCCAGGCCTGCACCACGTTGTCTTCCTACACTGTCAAGTTCGTCGATAAAAATGATACAAGGAGCTTTTTGTTTCGCTTGTGCAAACATATCACGAACTCTTGCTGCTCCCATACCGACAAACATTTCTACAAAATCGGATCCACTTATAGAGAAAAAAGGCACACCTGATTCACCTGCAACCGCTTTTGCCAGAAGTGTTTTTCCCGTCCCTGGTGGCCCAACAAGTAAAACACCTTTTGGGATCTTACCGCCAAGTTTTTGGAATTTCTGAGGATATTTCAGAAACGCTATTATTTCTTTTAGTTCTTCCTTGGCTTCATCACAACCTGCAACATCGGCAAAAGTAGTTTTCTTTGCATCTTCCTCGGCATATAACTTAATCTTTGCTTTTCCAAACGACATAAAAGGGGCTCCCATCCCACCACCCATTCTTTTTGAAATAAAGAACCAGGCTATTGCGATAATTGCAAATGGGAAAAGCCACCACATCAACATGTTTTTGAGAAAATTATTCTCGAATTCTCCTTTAAAATTGATGTTTTGTCTTTCTAACTCATCAATTAATTTGGGATCATGTATTGGAATGGTCACAAAGGAGGCAGCTTTGCCCTTTTCAGAAGACGACTCTTTGTAATAGTGACCTCTGATTATTTTTTCTCCTACCGAGCAGTCAACTATCTTTCCTGCAATTAAATATTTTTTAAATTGACTATAGGAAATTTCCTCTCCTTTGGGCGACATAAACATTTGGATAACATATAAAACTACGATAAAAAGGAGAAGGTATCCTATAGAGAATGTAGCCTTCCTGGGTTTTGATTTTTTTGGCGTTTTTCCCTGTGAATTTTTGTTAGTTTTCTTCATCATATCTCACAATCCCACATTGACTTATTAAAAAATTATTAAGAAATCTTAAACAGTTGATTATATGTTAATATTAACATGATGTCAAAGTAAATAAACAGGTTGTACATAGTAAGCAAACTTCTTATTGCTGTTTCTCTTATATTGTTGTTAATTGTTGACAAAGATAATTAGCTTGGCTAAAATCCTCTTGAGTATGCTTTCCATGAATGATTAAAATGAGTAGATATCGATAGTTGGCCTCTTATAAAATGATTATCTTTGTGGTTTGTTCTTGATTCTTGGGGTTTTGAAATCGGGGCGTAGCGCAGCTTGGCTTAGCGCACTTGAATGGGGTTCAAGAGGTCGCTGGTTCGAATCCAGTCGCCCCGACATTATAAGTAGATATATTCAACATAAATAGACATAAAACTTCTGAAACATAAGAGTTCAGTAAAAGAGGTATTGTGATGAACAGGAAAGGGATAAGTATCCAAAGACACATTGTTGAACAGGAGAGACAATACCCTCAGGCAACAGGTAGCCTTACAGGATTATTAATGGATCTGATATATGCGGCAAAGGTCATATCACGTGAAGTAAACAAGGCAGGCCTTGTAGATGTTTTAGGCCTGACGGGTGATAAAAACATTCATGGTGAAGAAGTAAAGAAGTTGGATGAATACGCCAATGACAAGCTTATTCAAGCCATGGACCATGGTGGGCATCTTTGTGTAATGGCTTCAGAGGAGAATGATGAAATCATTCCCATTCCGGATGAATATCCTAAGGGCAAATATGTGCTACTTTTCGATCCGCTTGATGGTTCGTCTAATATTGATGCAAATGTTAGTATTGGAACAATATTTTCCATACATCGAAGAAAAACAGAAGATGGAGATGGGGAACAGGAAGACTGTCTTCAAAAGGGCCGCGATCAGGTAGCGGCCGGCTACATTATATATGGTTCCAGTACTGTTCTGGTCTATACAACCGGTCAGAGTGTAAATGGGTTTACCTTGGATCCAAGTGTGGGTGAATTCTTACTGTCGCATGAGAATATAAAGACGCCTGCTAAAGGAAAAATATATAGCGCTAACGAAGGCAATGCCAAATTCTGGGATGAAGGAACAAGGAAATATATCAGTTATCTTAAGGAAAAAGATTCCGCAACAGGCAGGCCATATTCTTTGCGTTATATCGGTTCTCTTGTAGCAGATTTCCATAGAAATCTACTTTACGGCGGCATATTCCTGTATCCGGCCGATTATAAAGACCAGAAGAAACCAAAAGGGAAATTACGACTGTTATATGAGGCGTCTCCCCTGGCCTTTATTGTAGAGCGGGCTGGTGGAATGGCGACTACTGGTAAGGAGAATATAATGGACATAGAACCAACCGAACTCCACCAAAAAGTACCATTGATTATAGGGAGCAAGGAAGACGTGCTTACTTATCAAAGATTTGTGGCAGATAATGTAACATA
>PVMS01058171.1_pt1 | contig 12693 bp, 14 predicted proteins | sample 1853461 | NCBI WGS metagenome assembly PVMS01 (sample SAMN08582032, study PRJNA380276) | Marine sediment metagenome, whole genome shotgun sequencing project. | isolation source: ocean sediment barecode stripped | collected 2017 | reverse complement strand
GCGAGATCACCACCCGGCGCTACCACCCCGGCCCTCACCGCATCGAACTGACGATCGCGGGAGAGGCGGTCGCGGAGGCGGTGTTCGATCTCCGCGCGGAGTAGTGGAGAGTCGAGTGCCGAGAGCCGAGAGTCCAGAGACGAAAGCGCGGGACTCGGGACTCGCGACCCAACCCACGGCGGTGTCCGTGGATGCGAGGGGACCCAGGGGCCGGAATCGCTCTCCTCGCCGCGTTGGTGGCGTCGTTCGCAGCGATCCGTAACTACGGCCCGCTCGAGCCGTGGTTCGACAGGACCTGGAAACTCGCCGACGTCGAACCTTGCCGACATGCTCCGATCATGGCATGATTGTGGCATGGCACGAATACGGGTGAGTACCACGGTTGACGAACGGTTGCTCGCAGACGCGAGACGGGTGCGAGCGGGCGCCAACGACGCCGCGCTGCTCGATGAGGCCCTCGCCGCGCTGCTGGCGCATCATCGAGCTGCCGAGATCGACGCCGGCTACGCGGTCTACGATGACCATCCGCTCGACGAGCCCGACGAGTGGGGTGATCTGGCCGCTTTCCGCGAGGCTGCGGCGTCGTCGTGACGGATGTGCCTGCCCGGGGGGAAGTGTGGTGGTGCGAGCTTCCGGAGATACCCCGTCGCCCGGTCGTCGTGCTCTCGCGGGATGCCGCCATCCCGCGACTCCGGCGAGTGATGGTTGCCCCGTGCACGACCAACATCCGCGGGCTTCCCAGTGAAGTGCTGCTCGAAGCCGGGGATGATCCCGTCCCGCAAAGATCAGCCGTCAACCTCGATTCGGTCGAAAGCGTCGCCGTTGGTGTGTTGACCAACCGCCTCGGTCGGCTCGGGGACGATCGCATGCGTGAAATCTGCTCGGCCCTGGCCGTCGCGGTCGATTGTGATCCCTGAGCGGGCCGCCATCGCTCAACGATCCCACGTCCTCGTCATGGCTTCGTTGCTGTGGCTGCGAGGAAGGCGGCACCGCTCGTGGTCAAGGCACCCGCATCGGCATCGTAGGGAGCGAGCGCCTGTGCGAGACGGGAGACCGGAGGGTGAAGCACGGCGGCCTGGATTCGCTCGAGCTCGAGCTCGCCTTGCCGAACGAGGTCGGAGAGCTACTCCGGCGAGCGGAATGTCGCATGGCACCATGTCGAGAACCAAACCACGACCGGACGCGACAAGGCAAGTACGATAGCCTTATGGTGTGAAGAAACGAGACGTAGCCAAGATTGATCTGGAGTTCGTCCGAGAGGGGTCCAACCATGAGGTTTGGACGATCGGGAGTGAGCGCCTGGTGATCCCGCGGCACCGCGAGATCAACGAGCACACAGCGCGCGGCATCATCAAACGAGCAGAGGAGATGGCGTCAGATGGCGAGGAGTAGCGCAGCACAGTCAAAGGACCATCGGGTCGAGGTGACTCGATCCGGCGGATGGTGGGCGATCACCGTACCTGCGCTCGACGGTGTGTTCTCCCAGGCCAAGCGATTGGACCAGGTCGAGCACAGTGCCCGTGAGGCCATCTCGTTGATGCTGGACATCGACGAAGACGACGTCGGCGCCCTCGACATCATTGTGACGCCACCCGCCCGCGCAGCCGAGCTGTTGCGAGCTCTCGAGGTGTCGGTCGCCGCTGCTGACGAGGCGACCCGTGTCGCGGTAGCTACCCGCCGCGAAGTCGCAGAGTTGCTCCGTGCCGAAGGCCTGCCACTGCGCGATGTCGGTGAACTCATCGGCGTGTCCCACCAGCGAGTCAGCCAGCTACTCGCGAGCTGAACCCAGCACCTCGTCGCTATGCGTAGCCTTTGGTCCAAGGTCCGCACTTCGCGTGATCCGCGATTCGGGCAGGGTGTCGGACGAACCGAACCGGAGTCGCCGCCACCCAGCCATATCCGTAACCTGGGACTGGATCGCTCTCGTCGATATCGACGAAGTCAGGGTGCAGAGCGAACTTTTCGAACTCGGTGCAAATCCCCTGGAGGACGAATCCTGAATCTCGCTCTCGACCCCTACCTGATAGTCCAGCGAGCGCTAGGGCTGCTTGCCGAAGGCTCCTCTGAGGTTGCGGAGCCAGCGGCGGCCGATCTGCATGAAGTGGTCGATGTCGGGTTTGCGAAGACCGAGTTCCTCGGCCGCACCGACCGCGTCGAGGGCCCGGCCGACGCCGTCGCGGAGGCGCCCGGTGGCGTTCCGGAACCCGGCGATCACCGGCACGATCAGGAACGCCACAGCGGCACCGACCAGCAATCCGGCCGGGGACGCGAACACGGCAGCCCCTGCGACCGCGGCCAGCACCGAGGCTGCGGCCACGACGCCGAGCAGCCGTTTGCCGCGCTCTTGCAGCGGAGCGGCGTCGGCCTGGATGCTCACGAGCTGTTCATCGGCGCCGACCGGTTGCACCTGCAGCGTCACGGTCTTCGCCAAGCGCAACGAGGGCTTCGCCTGACCGAACAGGTCAGCACGCAAGCGATGGAGAGCTCCAGTGTTCGCTTCCCACACTGCACCGGCTTCGGAGCGGCTGCGGAGTCGCAGACCTTCGTTGCGCCGGAACCAGACCTCCGCGTCCTGGCTCACCAGTTCCCGGGGTCCCAAGACGATCCGTGACTCCACGATGCGGTCCGGTCCGAGGAGCCGATCCCACACGTTCGGCGGATCATCGGCGAAATCCACCTGCTCCTCCGCGAAAGCGCGCCGCACCGCCGACTCGTCGATACCGAGCTCGGCGGCCACCCCCGTGAGCGTGTCGGCGTCGATCGAACCGGGCTGCGATGTCGTGACGTCGAGTTCGATCGCCCGTTGCAGGACCGATTCGACCCGGTCGACCGGGATCTCGCCGCTCACCGCCTCGGCCGGGGCGGAACCCTGCGCAGTGGCCTGATCGGGGTGGAGTCCGTCCAGCGCGTCGGCGACCGCATCGGCAGAGCCCGACACGTGCAACGGACGCTCCTGTGACATGCGGTCCATGAACCGAGTATGCCAGAGCAAGGAGGCTGTGAGATCTCGTGCACCGCTCAGCGGAAGTCGCGGGACCGGATCCCCGCGACGGGCCACTCCGAGAAACGGCGCGCCACCAGGTTGGTGACCCCGTCCTCGTGTTCCATCACCCCCTCGATCACCACCCCGATCGCCTTTCGCGCCACCTCCCAGTGGGCCTCCCACACCTGCGGCAGCACGACCACGTTCAACAAACCGGTCTCGTCCTCGAGATTCATGAACCGCACCCCCTTTGCCGTCGATGGGCGCTGCCGATGGGTGACGACCCCACCGACCTTCATCCTGACCCCGTGACGACGCAGCGACAGAACATCGGCGATCCGCATACATCCCATCTCGTCCAACCGGTCCCGGAGGAACGACACCGGATGCACCACCGAGATCCCCGTCGACCACAGATCGGCGCGCATCTCGTCGGACGGCGACATCTCCGGGAGATCCGGTGCCTCGGAGCCGGCCACCAGCACCAGTCGATCCGGCCCGAGTTCGGTGAGAGCCCCCACACCCCACATCCCGTCACGACGTTCGAGACCGAACGACGAGAGCGCGCCCGACGCGGCGAGCCCCTCATAGGCGTCCAGTGGCAACCCGGTGCGCTGCGCCAGATCCTCCGGTGAGACGAACCGGCCGCCCACGGATCGGGCAGCTTCGATGCGGACGATCTCGGCCTCTCCCAGGTTCCGGACGTAACGGAGACCCAAGCGCAGGGCGACGGACGGCCGCATCAGATCGTTCACCGGGCCCCTCCCCCGCCGCCACGCTGCTCCGAGGTACTCGACCACGTCATCGGCCTCGGTTTCGTACGGCTCGACGGTGCAGTCGAATCCGGATGCGTTGACATCGGGAGGCAGGGTCACCACACCATGATGTGCGGCGTCCTGGACGAGCGAGTTCGGTGTGTAGAAACCCATCGGCTGTGCGTTGAGCAGCCCCACGAAGAACTCGGTCGGCCAGTGGAACTTCAGCCAGGACGTCGCGTACACGATGTAGGCGAACGAGACCGAGTGCGACTCGGGGAACCCGAACGAGGCGAAACCCTGGAGCTTGTCCCAGATCTCGTCCGCAGCCCGCCCGGTGATCCCGTTGGCAGCCATGCCGGAATACACCTCGTCGCGGAGTCGGTCCATCGCTTCGTCGGCGCGCTTGTGGGTCATCGCCTGCCGGAGACGATCGGATTGACCGGGGCTGAATCCGGCACAGACCCGGGCGAGTTCCATCAACTGCTCCTGGAACACCGGCACTCCGAGGGTCTTGCGGAGGATCGGTTCCGCCGACGGATGGGGATAACGCACCGGTTCCTCGCCGTTGCGTCGGCGCAGATACGGATGCACAGAGTGACCCTGGATCGGGCCCGGGCGGATGAGCGCCACCTCGACGGCAAGGTCGTAGAACGTGCGGGGTTTCATCTTGGGCAGCGTCGCCATCTGGGCCCGTGACTCGACCTGGAACACCCCCACGGTGTCCGCCCTGGTCAGCATGTCGTAGATCACCGGCTCCTGCGGGATGGTGCCCAGGTCGATGTCGACACCGTGCGCATCGGCGATCGTATCGACCGACAGGTGCATGGCGTTGAGCGCCCCCAGGGCGAGGAGATCGAACTTGACGATGCCCATCGCGGCGCAATCCTCTTTGTCCCACTGCAGCACCGAGCGATCTTCCATTCGTCCCCATTCGAGCGGCACGGTCTCCCAGAGGAGTCGTTTCGACACGACGATGCCCCCGGAGTGAATGCCGAGGTGGCGGGGAAAACCGTCGAGTCGCCGACATGTGTCGACGATGAGATCGGCGGTGAGCCCGGCGGGAAGGTCGACGGCTTCGCCGATCGTTTTCGGGTCTCGGGTGTCGAGGTAACGGGTGAGACCGTTGACCTGTGCCTGGGTGAGGCCGAACGTCTTCCCGACGTCCTGGAGGACGGACTTCGCCCGATAGGTGATCACGTTCGCGACCATCGCCGCCCGTTCCCGCCCGTAGCGGCTATAGCAGTACTGGATGACCTCCTCGCGCCGCTCCGCCTCGAAGTCGATGTCGATATCGGGCGGTCGGCCCCGCTCTTCGGAAAGGAAACGTTCGAAGGGCAGGTGCAGCCGGATGGGGTCGACCCGGGTGAGGTCGAGGCAACGACATACCGCCGAGTCGGCGCCCGAGCCGCGCATCTGGCAGTAGATGTCCCGGGAGCGGGCGAAAGTGACGATGTCCCAGGCGACGAGGAAGAACCCGGAGAACCCCAGTTCCGAGATCACCTCGAGTTCGTGTTCGAGTCGTCTCCGAGCCGCCGGATCGACACCCTCCGCGCCCACCCCCGGATACACCTCCCGGGCACCGTCGAAGACGAGGTGGCGAAGGTACTCGTCCTCAGTGGTGAACGCCCCCGGCATGGGAAAATCGGGGAGCTCCGGCGCGAGCAGATCGAGATCGAAGGCCAGGGATGCGCCCAGATCGGCGGCCCGTTCCACCGCTCCGGGATACCGGGTGAACCGGGTCGCCATCTCCTCGGGATGTCGCAGGTGGCGCAGATCCGTGGCGGGACGGAACCCATCCGCCTCATCGAGGCTCCGTCGCCCGCCGACGGCGGCGAGCACCTCGGCGAGGTCGGCGTCGCGGCGGAGGGCGTAGTGAACGTTGTTCGTCGCGACGACGGGGATCCGTAGCTGCGCGGCAGCCTCGGCGAGCAGATCGTTACGGGGATCGTCGCCCGGCATGCCGTGATCCCAGAGTTCCATGAAAAGCCGACCGGGAAAGATCTCGCGGAGGCGAGCGGCGGCTTCGATCGTCGCGGGCAGGTTCCCGGTTACAGCCGCTCGGGCGACCGCTCCCCGACGGCACCCGGTGAGCGCAACGAGGTCGCCGATCCTCGCCGCCTCGGCCAGGTCCTCGTACGAGTAGACCGGCCGGTCCTTCTCTCCCCGAAACTGACCCCGGGTGATGAACCGACCGATCGCCGAGTAGCCGTCCGGGTCGGGAGCGAGCAGAACGAGATGATCGGTAGGTGGAACGTCGAGAGGTTTGGACCCGTGCATCCGCCGGACCCGCCCCCGCCGGGGAGGCGGTGGAGGTGGTGGTCCCGGCGGCGCGGCGCGGGGCTCGCGACCCCGTCCTCGGAACCCGGGATCCGAACCCTGCGGCATCCCGACCTCCGTCCCGTACACGACGGGCATCCCGACCTCCCGGGCGGCCCGATGCATCTTGACGACTCCGCGGAATCCGTCGTGATCGGTGATCGCCAGGGCGGTGTAGCCGAGATCGAATGCCCGGCTCACGAGCTCGGCGGGATGCGCGGCACCGTCGAGGAAGCTGAAGTTGGTGTGGACGTGGAGTTCTGCGTAACGATGGCGAATGGCTCACCCCCTCCGGGGATCGATCTCGCACATCCTAATCGAACACATGTTCGATCGGAATGCTCGTCGGAGATGACACGACCTGAACGACCACCCCTCGTGCAGAATGGGCGCATGTACCACGACGAGGCTCCCGATCCAGACCAGATACGTCGCGCCCGGGTACGCAGGGTGGTCGCGATCATCGTGATCGTCGCCATGATCGCCGCGGTTCTCGTCCCCGTCCTCGTCCGAGTGGTCCGGCGTCCGGCGCCTCCCCCCACGGTGATCGCGACCCACCTCCTCGCGTAGCGGCGTAGGATGTGTTCATGAAAGAGTTCTCGGTGACGCTCACCAACCAACCGGGGCAGTTGGCCGCCCTGGCCGGACGTCTCGCCGACGCCGGCGTGCATATCGAGTCGCTCGCAGCGATCGGCTCCGATACCGAGAGCCTCGTCCGTTTCATGCCCGATGACACCGTGGCCGCGCGCCGGGTGCTCGAGGAGACCGGCGTCCATTTCGACGAACGACCGGTGCTCGACACGTTCCTCCCCGACGAACCCGGGGCTCTCGCCGAGCTGACTCGCAAGCTCGCGAACGCCGACGTCAACATCGATTCGATCTACCTCCTCCACTCCAACGCCGAGGGTCTGCACTTCGCCGTGACCGTGGACGACCCCAACCTCGCGCGCGAGCACCTCGGCTGACCGTGTCACTCGGTTTCGGCCTTCTCTCGGGCCAACTCGCACCCGGCGACGAGCGAACCTGGTCCGACGTCTACCGGGAGACCCTCGACCTCGCGTCCCATCTGGAGGTGAGGGGTTTCGACTCGGTGTGGACCACCGAACACCACTTCGTCGATGATGGCTACATGCCGTCGCTCCTCGTGACAAGTGCCGCGATCGCCGCCCGAACGACGACGATCGGCATCGGAACGGGCGTGATCCTGGCACCGCTCCATCATCCGTTCCGCCTCGCCGAGGACGCCGCAACGGTGCAACTGATCTCTGGTGGTCGTCTTCTCCTCGGGCTCGGCCTCGGGTGGTCCGGCATCGAGTTCGACGCGCTCGGCGCGGACATGGCCACCCGGGGACGGGCCATGTCCGAGATCCTCCAGATCCTCCCCAAGGCATGGAGCGGAGAGCCGTTCACCTGGGATGGCGATGTCTACTCATTCCCAGAGGTTGGGGTACGGCCGACACCGGAGACGAAGATCCCGATCATCGTTGGCGGCGGCGCCGACGCGGCGGTGCGGCGTGCCGCCCGCTACGCGGACGGGTTCTTCTCCAACGCCTCGCCCCAGCGTTTCGCACACCAGGTTCGGCTCGCCCACGACGAGATGGCGAAGATCGACCGCGATCCGTCGGACTTCACCTGGGTCTACTACGCGGTGATCTTCCCCGGCGACGAATCCGGCGCACTGCCCCACGCCTGGCACCAACTCTGGAAGTACTCCGACATGGAGGCCTCCGCGTCGCGCTCGGGCCCGGTCTCGATATCGGCCGCGATGACCGACGAAGGAGCGGCGTCCCTCGCCGAACGCACCGTCACCGGAAGCGGAGAGCAGATCGTTGCCCGCCTTCTCGAGATTCGAGAGCGAGCAGGCGTTCCGGTCCGGTTCGTGGCGCGATCACACTTCGCCACGCTCTCGTATCCCCAGCAGATCGAGATCGTCGACCGCCTCGCCGCCGAGGTCATGCCCTACGTCTGATCCCGCCTCGCTCCGCTCGGGGCATCACGTATCACGACCCGCAACACGCGGTTCGCTCGCGGGGGAGGAGATGGTGGGTGTGTGCCCGTCTCGTTTCTCCCCCCGGGAGCTGCGACCGTTGCCCCGCAGCCAACGACCAGCGGCGATCACCTCTCCGTGCGTCCTCCAAGATCGGGCTCATCGCATGTCGACGGCGCCGACGGTCCACGAAACGCCATCGACGGGGTCCTCGACGGCGACATTGAGCGACCAACCACCGGTCCGATCACCCGGATCCCACAGGAACCAGTTCAGATCGCCGGCCTCGGCCAGTTCACCGGGATCCTCCGGTGTGTCGTCGAAACCGAGGAGCTGGGCAAGCACCCACCAGGCCCCCGATCGGCCCAAAGGGGTACCGCGACGCCGACCGTATGCCCCGCCGGATGCCCCTGCCCACACCATCGCGGTGAGTGCCGTGCCGAGCGATACCTCGGTGATCCGCGCTCGGTGGGGTCCGAGGGCACGGATGGCCGCGAGGGCCGTCCCTTCCACCTGGATCGCCTCGGCATGTCCGCTGCTGTCCTCCCACCACGGCCGCACCAACTCCATGAGCGCGTCGGCGGGACCGTCATCGGGCATCTGTGGTCCCGAGTCGCCGAGATCCACCCACTCCATCTCCGGCAGACGGTCGACGGGAAAGTCGGCCCGATCTGCACGGTAGAGCGCTACGGGATACGTCGGTTCCCAGGCTTGGAGAACGAGGGGGAGGTCGAGGACCCGCCGATCGATCTCGGCCCCGCGGAGATCCTCGCCCCGGATCACCCGTTCGTGAGCTGCGAGCGCTCGTGTCGTCGGCACGTCGAGGTGGGACTCGAGGTCCTTCCACGGGTGCGTGGAAGCCGCGACCTCCCACAGCGGTCCGAGCCCGTATCGACCTTTGCCGTCCCCCGCGACCGCAGCTGCGTAGGGCGCAGGAGCGTCGCGGGCCAGGCGGTATTCGGCGAAGTCCGCAGGTGCCCAGACTTGCTTGCCACGCTGGACCGCCTCCAGGCACAGATCCCTCGTCTTGACGATGCCATCCCAATCGCGCGCCGAGGCCAGACCGTCGATGAACCGGACCAGTTCATCGAGGTCACTCGACTCGATCAGCGTGGTGAGTCGTTCGGTGTCCATAACGAGCCCATTCTTGCGGACATCTGAGCACGATGATGCTCATATGTCCGCAAGAACGGGCTTCTCCCTAATCTCCGTCGCTCGCTTCCCGAGGATTCTATGAGCATCAGATGTGGCATCGTCGGGCTTCCCAATGTCGGGAAGTCGACCCTGTTCAACGCGCTCACTCGCGCCGAGATCGACGCGTCCAACTACCCCTTCTGCACGATCGATCCGAACATCGGCATCGCCACCGTGCCCGACCCGCGCCTCGAAGCCATCGCCGCGATCGTGCAACCCAAAGAGATCGTGCCCACGGTCGTCGAATTCGTGGACATCGCCGGCCTCGTCTCCGGCGCATCCCAAGGGGAAGGGCTCGGCAACCTGTTCCTCAGCCACATTCGCGAGACCGACGCCATCGCGCAGGTGGTGCGATGTTTCGAAGACCCCAACGTGGTCCATGTCTCCGGACAGATCGATCCCCTCGCGGACATCGAGATCATCAACACGGAGTTGGCCATCGCCGATCTCGGGACTGTCGAGCGATCTCTCGAGAAGGCCACGCGGCGGGCCCGGGCCGGCGAGAAGGAGATGCAGGCCTTCGTCGCGACCCTCGAGATAGTCCGCAGCAGCCTCGAAGCAGGACGCCCGGTTCGGTCGCTGCCACTCACCGACGAGCAGCGACTCCGGGTTCGTGATCTGTTCCTGCTCACCGCGAAGCCGGCGATGTACATCGCCAACGTCGGCGAAGACGGGCTCGCGGGCAACCCCCTCGTGGATGCGGTTCGAGAACACGCAACCGCGGACGGCGCCGACCTCGTGGTCATCTCCGGAAACCTCGAAGCCGAACTCGCCCTCCTCGACAACGAGGACCGCGACGAGATGCTCGCCGAATACGGTCTTTCCGAACCGGGGCTCAACAAGGTGATCCGTGCCGCCTATCACCTGCTCGGGTTGGTCACCTTCTTCACCGCCGCGGAGAAGGAAGCTCGGGCCTGGACGGTGAAACGCGGAGCGACGGCGCCGCAGGCCGCGGGCCAGATCCACACCGACTTCGAGCGGGGTTTCATCCGTGCGGAGGTGGTGGCATACGACGACTTCATCCGATCTCAGGGGGAGCTCGGCGCGAAGGAAGCGGGCAAGTGGCGGCTCGAGGGCAAGGACTACGTGGTCCAGGAGGGTGACCTCATCTTCTTCCGGTTCAACGTCTGACGGTCGGTAGCCTCGACACGATGGCCACCGCGAACTCGTTCTGGAAAGTAGCCCGCAACCCGTTGACCATCAGCGGCGTGTTCGTCGCGCAGATGCTCCACGCCATCTACCGCACCGATCTCCCCTCGTTCGAGGACCAGGACCCGTCGGGCATTTTCGGTGATCCGGCGACGCCGAGGCTCAGGATCGTCTTCCTCGGGGACAGCACCGTGACGGCCCCGGGGGTCGACCCGCTGAATCAGAGCTGGGCCCGGCGGACCGCACACCACTTCGCCGGTCGCTTCCACGTCGAGGCGATCAGCGTCGCTGCGGGTGGAGCGAAAGCCGAGGACGTCCGCGCCGACCAGGTCGATGCCGCCATCGCGGCGGCTCCCGACCTCGCCCTCCTGGTCGTTGGCGGCAACGACGCGCTGCGGATGACGCCGATCAGCCGTTTCGAAGCCGCCTACGTCGAGATCGTGGATCGTCTCGATCGTGCCGTCCCCGCGGTCGGCGTGCTCGGCATCGGGGATCTCGGCACGATCCCGCGGCTGCCCGCTTTCGCCGGAGGTATCGCCCGGATCCGTTCTCGCGCGATCGATCGCGCGATCCGGCGGGTGGTCGCCCAGCATCCGACGGTGCCGGTCACCGACGCCTGGCATCCCAAATGGAGGGTGTTCGGCGAGGACCCGTCGCTGTGGACCCCGGATCAGTTCCATGGGTCCGGAGCCGGACACGGTCTCTACGCCGATGCAACCATCCCGCTCGCCGAGAAGGCATTGGAGCTCAGCTCGTGGGTTCCCGCACCGACAGGAAGTGACGGATCGTCGACGTGACGGTGCCCACCGCGCCGGCGTTGATGCCCTCCGGAACGATGATGTCGGCGTAGCGCTTCGACGGCTCCACGAACTGGAGATGCATCGGACGCACCGTTCGCTCGTACTGGGTCAGAACCGAATCGACGGTGCGCCCTCGCTCGAGGATGTCACGCTGGAGGCGACGGATCAGGCGGAGATCGGCATCCGTGTCGATGTACACGCGCAGGTCGAACAGGTCACGAAGATCGGGCTCGGAGAGGATGAGGATGCCCTCGACCAAGATCACCGACTCGGGAACCACCCTGACGGTATCACCGGTACGGGTATGGCTCGAGAAGTCGTAGACGGGGCGATCGATCGGGAGGCCGGCCCGCAGCATCTCGAGATGCTCCACGAGGAGCTCGGTTTCGAGGGAGTCCGGATGGTCGTAGTTGATCTGGGTCCGCTCGTCGTAGGTGAGGTGATCCTGCGCCCGGTAGTAGGCGTCGTGGGGAATGAGCGCGATGAGATCGGGACCGACGATCTCGACCACGCTTCGCACGATCGTCGTCTTCCCCGAACCCGAACCGCCCGCCATCCCGATGATGAGCGGCCTGCTCGCGTCCTTGTGCGGCCACGTTCCGTCGAATTCGATGATGGTGCCGACGTCGAAGGTCATCGGTCATGACCTTAGAACTTCAACGGGTGGGCGGCGAGTCCGATTCGTCCTTCATGGGTGCTCGACGCTGTCACCTCGGACTGAGCACCAGCAACGAGTGCGGTCAGGACAAGTTTCGAAGCCGGAGTCCTCGCACCTGTTCGAAGTCCGCTCGATTTCGCGTCGCCAACCCAAGCTCGTGCTCGATGGCCGTTGCCGCGATCAGGGCATCGGGGAGACGGATACTGGTTTCGCGTCGGATGCGCCCGGCGCGTTCTGCCACTGCCCGGTCGACGGGGAGCTCTCGAAACGGAGCCAGCAGCATGGTGACCAGGTTCGACGCAGTGTTGCCGGCGAAGAGTTCCGCCCGGGTGATGACCGAGTAGTGGAACCGGCGACTCCCGACGGCGAGTTGGCGAGCGCCACACAAGTGGTCGATGAAGACGTCGGTGTCGACGAGGATGTCAGCCACGATCCCAATCGTCTCGGCTGGACGCGGTGGCGTCCGGAGCTGCACCGAAGGTGGCCGTCAGTGCGAGCTGTGGATTCGGGCTCTCGTCCTCGAGGTAGGCATCGAGGGCGCGGCGAACGACTTCTGCCATGGTCACCCCTTCAGCTTCGGCCAGGGCGTCGACTCTCTGACGTTGCTGTTCGGTGAGATACACCTGGGTACGAATGGCTGACATACAGCACAGTGTACAGCACGGCTCAGGCGAGATCAACGGTGCTGTCGTCGTGACGCGCACATCACGCGGTTTGGGAGAGCGTCTCGGTCACGAGATCATCGATCCGCGTGATGGCTGCCGCGAGCGCTTGCCGGGTTGGACCGAGCTCGAGGAACGCCTCGTTGACCCTTCGAGCGAAGTCGGGTGGTGCGCACGGAAGCTGCG
>PVMS01008021.1_pt1 | contig 12693 bp, 10 predicted proteins | sample 1853461 | NCBI WGS metagenome assembly PVMS01 (sample SAMN08582032, study PRJNA380276) | Marine sediment metagenome, whole genome shotgun sequencing project. | isolation source: ocean sediment barecode stripped | collected 2017 | reverse complement strand
ACCTGCCGCTGGATACCGACAAGCTTCTTCAGACGCACATCGACCTCATCGTGACTGCAATCAAGATCCCGGCAGGAGGTGCGACGTGAAGCTCAAATTTTTCTTGCTGATGCTCTCGCTTGTCCTGGCGGCATGCGATGCCGCGAATGAAGATTCCAGGGTAGTCGGCCAACTTGAGTCGGACCGCATCGAGATCAGGTCCGAATTTTTTGAACCCATCGTCGAGATTGCCGTCGCAGAAGGTCAATCCGTGTCGAAAGGCGACTTGCTGCTGCGGCAGGACGACGCGCGGATCACCGCCAGAATCGACGAAACAGAAGCAGCGCTCGCACAAAGCCAGGCGCGACTCGATGAACTCGTACGCGGTCCACGCAAGGAACAGATAGACGCCGCTCGTGCAATCGTCGACGGCGCGAGGCGAGAACTTGATTTCCGCCAGACCGAATACGAGCGCGCCCAAATAGTATACAAACGAGAACTGTCCTCCGAAGGTGGGCTGGACACCGCCAAGGCAGCTCTGGACAGGGCAGAGACCACGCTCGATGTCGAGGAGGCCAGGCTGCAGGAACTGCGTAGTGGCACGACTGTCGAAGAGCTGGCTCAAGCCGAACAAGCCATTCAGCAAATCGAGTCCAGACTCTCGTCACTGCAAATCGATCGCGACAGACATCAGCCGCTGGCACCGGTAGACGGCATCGTCGACAGCAGACTGTTTGAAGCCGGCGAGCAACCCGCGGTCGGCCAGCCGATGCTGATCTTGCTGTCCGGCGCACAGCCTTACGCCCGCATTTACGTACCGGAATCTCTTCGCGTTCATGTTCGTCCCGGTGCGGAAGCACGCGTATACGTAGATGGCCTGACAGAACCACTCAAGGGTTCGGTTCGATGGATCTCCAGCGAGGCCGCTTTCACGCCCTACTTCGCACTGACCGAGCACGACAGAGGCCGGCTCAGCTTCCTTGCGAAAGTCGATATCCTCGGTGCCCGCGAGCGACTGCCGGATGGCATCCCTGTCGAAGTCGAGCTGATCCTCGATGCAGGTGGCGGCTGAGCATGAACGGGCACTCGGATTTTGCCATCCAGGCACGAGGCCTGACCAAGCAGTTTGGCGCTCTGACGGCGGTAGACCATCTCGATCTCGATGTGCCGCGAGCTCAGATATACGGATTCCTGGGGCCGAACGGCTCGGGCAAATCGACGACGCTCAGGATGCTTTGCGGTCTGCTTCTGCCCTCGGACGGCACCGCCAATGTTCTCGGTCTCGATGTACCCAGCGACGCCAACGCACTAAAACCGAAAATCGGCTACATGACGCAAAAGTTTTCCCTGTACGGCGATCTTACCGTTCGGGAAAACATGGACTTCATCGCCGACGTCTACGCCTACCCCAGGCCTGAGAAGAACGCGCGCATTGAGGAGTTACTCCGCGAATACGACCTGATCGATCAGAGCAGTCAATTCGTGGCTACGATGAGTGGCGGCGAGAAACAGCGTCTTGCATTGGCATGTGCCGTACTTCACAAACCGGAGCTGTTGCTTCTCGATGAGCCAACCAGCGCTGTCGATCCGAGGAGCCGTCGAGACTTCTGGGCGAAGTTATTCGAGTTGGCTGATGCAGGCACGACCATCCTTGTCTCCACTCACTACATGGATGAAGCCGAACGCTGCCACCGCCTGGCCATTCTCGACCATGGCGTCAAGGTCGCTGACGGAACCCCAGGGGATCTACAGGCAGGAACCGGAATGTCGATCGTAGAGGTACTCGCAGATGACCCGTACGCAGCGCAACTCGCACTCGAGGGCGAGGAGAATGTCCTCAGTGTGACGCAACTTGGCATACGGCTTCGCGTCCTGATACCGGTCGAGTTCCAGAACCCGCAGAAGATCATCAAAGACTGCCTGGATCGCAACGGCCTAACGGCAGTCATCGAGACAGTGCCTGCCTCGCTCGAAGATGTTTTTGTTGCAGTAACGCAGAAGAGCGACACGACGGAGCGAGTAAATTGAACGCCTTCATTCGACTATTCGCGGTCATGCGCAAGGAGCTTCGGCAACTCAAACGCGACAGAATAACGGTGGCAATGATCGTCGGAATTCCGATTGGTCAGATGCTTTTGTTCGGCTACGCGATCAATACTGACGTTCGCAACCTCAAGTCCGCAGTCGCAAATCAGGCGAACACCCAATTGTCACGCCAGTTCGTCGCAGAACTGCGCGAGACACAGGTGCTCGACTTCAGGTTTTCTGTGGAATCTCCCGCAGAACTCGAACACCTGCTGCGAGCCGGGAAAATATCAGTCGGCGTGTACATCCCGCCGGACTTCGACCGGCGAACTACCAATCCTCGACGCCCTGCGGCTCATCTCATGGTGGACGGTGCTGACCCGACAATTGTCGGCATAGCGAATCAGCTTGCAATGATGCCGGTTGGCTTTGACGCGGTAAAGTCGAGACCCGAGCGGACACTCGAAGTCCGACCCTATTACAATCCGGAGAGGCGCACCGCCGTTAATATTGTGCCCGGTCTGATCGGCGTTATCCTCACGCTCACGATGATACTCTTTACTGCCGTTGCAATTGTTCGCGAGCGGGAACGCGGCAACCTCGAATTACTGATCAACACACCTGTCAGCACCACCGAGCTCATGGTTGGCAAACTCCTGCCCTATATTGCGATCGGACTGATACAACTGGCACTCGTGGTCGGTGTCGGCCAATTACTATTTGATATTCCGTTGCAGGGCACGATGGTTGAGCTATACGTCGCAGCATCGTTTTTCATCGCAGCGAATCTGTCTCTCGGGCTTTTCATTTCCACTGTCGCCAACACGCAGTTTCAGGCGATGCAGGTAACTTTCTTTATACTGCTGCCTTCGATACTGCTGACGGGATTCATGTTCCCTTTCGATGGCATGCCCAGGTTCGCGCAATACCTTGGCGAGATACTGCCGAATACACATTTCATGCGATTAACTCGCGGCATCATGTTGCGTGACGCCTCATTGGTCGAGCTGGGCAGAGAACTATTGGTGCTTGCCGGCATTGCGGTAATCGCAATGACCGGCGCGATCATGCGTTTTTCTCGCAGGTTAGATTGATCGGGACGCCTTGTCGTAATAGGGCCGCCACCACCTAATCGTCAGCGGCACAGCAATATTAAGGCAGAATGCGGTCATCATCAGGGTGAAAAATGCCTCGGTATGCAGGATCTTGTTCTGCACGTAGGCTATATCCATGACGACGAATGCCAGCTCCGCACGACCGAGCATGCCGAAACCGATCATCAGGCTCTGGTGCCACGTCATGCCGCCGGTGTATTTCGCCGCCAAACCGGCCGAGGCGACCTGTACGACAATGAGGCTGGCCGTGAGCGCGATGCCGTAGGGCAGCACCTCCATCAATAGATCCCAGTCGAAGATGAGCTTGGCGCCCAGATCAACGAAGAAGACCGGACCGATCCAGAGAAACGCCGCGTTTTCGAGAATGGTTTTCGATTCCTCATACGAGCTTTCGACCAGGTCTGCATAGACACTGCCGTCACTTTTATCGCCGATGTGAAAATATTCCTCCTTGACGATCAGCCCCGCCATGTATGCGCCTACCGCCGGATGAAATCCGAAGTAATAGGCGACTAACCCGACTACCAGGGCGACAAGCAACATGACCAGAGTCGCATAGCGACCGTGATCGAAAGTCAGCATGTGTTTTACGCCGATGCGACCAATGATGGGAACATGCCGAAACCAGCCGGCAGGTTTATGGGGGAATATCCAGGCGCCGATAATCGTTACGACGACGAAGAATGTTGCCGCCTTACCGGCCGTCAGGAGCATGTTCGTTATATTGAAGGATTCCTGGCCTGTCGCCAGCGGCACCATGATGGCCACTGCGACCAATGCCCCGATGTCATCGATAACGGCTGAGGTCATGATCCTGGTAGCGACGACAGAATTCTGCAGGCCTTCGCTCTGCAACGACACCATAGTCAGAGACACCGCGGTGGCGGTCATCGCCAGGGCACACATCAGAGAGATTGCAGGATCGTTCCAGACGTAATCGCATATCAGATAGGTAACGGCGAATGGACCGAGCGCACCGAACAGTGCGATGCCCCAACTCTTCTTGACGCTGGCAATGAAGTTTTCCGTGGACTCCTCGAATCCCAGCGCGAACATGATGAAAATTATGCCGAGCTCGGCGAATTCGCGAATGAACGGTCCGCTTTCTTTCGGCAGAACGCCGATATTGACCAGCAGGAAGCCAATGAACAGATAGAACAGGACTGGCGTCAATCGGGTCTTTTTCGCGGCCACGACAGCAGCAAAAACGCCGGCCCAGATCAGCGCCAAGTGAGCTAATGGGTGCATCTGCTCCAAGACTCTATTTCCTTACGCCCCAGAATGTCGCTATCCTACTACACCGAAGAATGAAACCACGGCGCGCACATGACCAAAAGCTCTGAACAGAAATCGACTGTCTTCATCGTGGACGATGACCAGGCCATTCGCCATGCGATGGAATTCCTGATGCGATCCGTCGGCCTGGACTACGAAATTTTTCATTCCGCCGATGATTTCCTGGCATCGTTCGCCGACGAGAAACCGGGATGCCTGGTACTGGATATCCGAATGCCCGGGCTCGGCGGGCTGGAACTCCAGGAAAAGCTCATCGAGATGGGTAGCACGTTACCCATCATATTCATCACCGGTCATGGCGATGTGCCAATGGCCGTCGACGCAATGCAAAAGGGTGCCGTCGATTTCATTCAAAAACCATTCAGGGACCAGGACCTGCTCGATCGTATCGGCGAAGCGTTGAAGACCGATCAGGAGCGCCGTACCGAGCGACAGGAACATGCCGAAGTTCAGACCCGTATCGATAGACTGACAAAGCGTGAGCACGAAGTCCTCGACCTTGTCGTTACCGGCAAGCCCAATAAAGTAATTGCGTACGAACTCGGTGTCAGTCAGCGCACTGTGGAAATTCATCGCGCAAGGGTGATGGAAAAAATGCAGGCACGGTCGCTTGCGGACCTGGTCCGCATGCACATGGCCGCCTGAGTTCGCCCATTCTCATCAGCCTACGCGGCCTGCTCCCCCGACACCTCGACCGGGATCTGAAACCAATCCGGCTTGACGATCAAGACATCGCAGGGGACATGCTCGAGGGTTCTCTCGGCGGTCGCACCGATGAATAGCCGCTTCCAACGATTTCTCGCAACAGCACCCATGACCACGACGTCCGCCTTCATCTTGTTAGCGATGATCGGCAATTCCTCGTGCGTCAGCCCGGCGATGAGATGCGCATGCTTGTCATCGAGACCATGGAATTCCGTAACCTCGTTAAAGCGCTTCTCGTGCTGTTCGTGCATCTGCTTTTCGATCTCGTCGAACGGCAGGGAAACGGGAATATAGGCGTTGGCAGTAGCCGTCGCGACCGCAATTCGCGGGTCGTAGGAGTGAAAAGCGTGCACCGCACCGTTCGACGTCTCGGCCAGGGTCTTCGACAAGACAAGAATTTCATCGTCTAGCGCGGCCGGCTTGTCGTGTTCATTCAACGGATCGATCGCGGCGACAAATATCGGCTTCGCTGCAATCTCGTGTGGCTTGACGAGCCACAGCGGCACCGGACAGATACGTATAAGATTCCAGTCCGTGTTCGTCAGCAACGCCCGCGACAGCGCCGAGTGGTGGTGCGTGTCCTTGAAGACGATATCGGCGCCGGTTGCCTCAGCGTGTCGAACGACACCCTCGTAGAGCGGGTGATCCCATAGCGCCTTGGTCCGGACAATCAGCCCGGCCCGTTGCAGCGGCTCGGCCAGTTTCTCGAGGTGCTTTTCGTGACTACCGATGACTTCACGACGCGCCTTTTCCAGCGACGGAGAATCGAAGAGGCGATCACCGCTCAGGTACTCGTTGTAATAGCAAACGAACAGGTCCAGCTCTGCGCCAACATTCCTGGCAAGCCACGCAGCGCGGCCCAATGCAGGCTGCTCGCTTGCGGTTGGATCGATAACACACATTATCCGGGAAATTTTATGCATGGTTACACCTGTCAATGTTGAACTCTAACAATGTCTTGTGACTAATGTGGCTAGCGTATTGGCTTGCGTGCCGGATGTTAATAAGGCCTGTTGCTTAGCCAGTATCGGAATTTACTTACCTTGCATCAGTATAGGTCGCCAGCGCCACGCCTGCCCGGGCCGGCACCAGACTTGACGGTAGTCGTAGGTGGATTTACTGATATCCGCCTCGCGAGCCGTCCGGTGTAATGAACTTATCACCGAATTCTGCTATTCATATCGCTGGGCAGAATGGGGCTCAATCTGGAGATTTATCGGTATGGCAAAGAAACTGCCTGATGGACTGCGCGATGAGTTGCTGCGAAAGAAAGACGAGTTGACGGTGCGTCTCGAGCGAATCACGGCCAACTTGCGACGTGGCTATGAAGCTGACTCCAAGGAGCGGGCGAAGCAGCTCGAAGACAGCGAGGTGGTTGATGCGTTGGGTAACGAGGCGAGAGTCGAACTCAACAAGATATCAGCAGCACTGTCGCGGATTGACTCCGGTGACTTCGGTAGCTGCACCGAGTGTGGTTCGTCTATCGATCAGGGCCGCCTCAAGGCCTATCCCTACGCAACCGAATGTATCGACTGCGCCACAATGGACGAGGCCAAAAACGCGAGATTCTAGAAGTTCGCGGTAAGCATGACCCAGAGTTTATTGGTGTCGACCACGGATGACAGCGGCGATGCTGAATCCGCATTGAACAATCCGGCTTTCAACAGCAGCCCGTAACGATCGCTCAGTTTTCGTCCCGCAGACAAGTCGAGTTCCGTACCGAAATCGCTGCTGCCGGCTTCGGATGAAAAGTCATGATAGACGGCCTGCAAGGTCCACGAAGCAACTTTGTACTTGAAGGTAAAGTACAGGTCATCGATTCCCGTGTCCGGGGTAGTCAAAAACATATCGTTCCAGCCCTGAAACGCGTGCAATGTTGCCAACGGTGTTCGAAAGGCCATGCCGGCAGACACCGGATCTCCACCCAGCGATTCGAATGCGGCGCCGACCCCCAGACCATTGCTGGCCGTCCACAGCACACTAAGATGAGCGTAATCCGCGTCATAAGAGACAGGGTTGTTGGCCGCGTCGGACTGAGTAGCCAGTTCGGCAAGCAGATTGATGCTGCCTCCCCCGGCGGCAATCTTGCCCGAAAGCCGCGCACCATAAGTGGACGTCGAGAATGACGCCACATCGTCGTTGTCGATGTAGTACGCATAGGGCGTGACCGCCCAGGAATCACTCAAGCTGATCTTTGCATTGAAAAGATGCGTATTCACGCTGTGATCGCCGGCCGCGACTTTGTCGCCGAATATGCGATTGACATTCTCGACGTAACTATAGAAGAGCTCGGTGTTCGCAATGCTCTTGACTGTCAGGCTGAGTGCATCATAGGTCTGCTCGTTTTGCCGCCAGCCAACATGACCGACGAAGCGGTGATTATCAAGCAGGATTTTCTGCCGCCCGAGCCGCAGATACCAGTCTTCCGACGGCTTGTATTGCAAATACAGCTGATTCAGATCCGATCCCCTGGGATCCGCCACCGTCGAGTACTGGGTGCGTCCCGGGCTCGTGCCAGCGCCACTGTTGTAGTCATTCAGAATCACTTCGGCGACATGGTCAAACTCGGCGAAGGCCGTCCAGCCACTCCAGTTTTCCGTCAGGTAGTTCAGGCGGATGCGAACGGTCGAGGCGTTGGCGTCTTTCAGGAGGTTGTCCTGATCGACATGCTCGTAACGATACCTGAGCGCCACATGTGCCTTTCCCGAGGTTACGGCATCACCAAGCGTTAGCTGCTGGCCATTGGCAAATGTGAACGGTGTCAGGCACATCATGGCAGTACAGATGCCAGCGATGATTTTGTGCGTGCGCTTCATTTCTAATACACGTCGTTGACGGTGTTAAAGATGTTGAATTTTCCGGTCGGCGTGACGATCTGCGGTCCCTTGATCACATGTTTCAGTGTCCTGGTCTTGTCGTCGACGACAACCAGTGCAGACTCCTGTTCCTTGCCGCTCCAGACCGAGAACCAGACTTCGTCGCCAGCTTTGTTGTATTCCGGCTGAACGACCCGCTTCGGTCCGTCACCGAGCTCCGCCCATTCGCCGATCGGAAGCGTCTCGAAGCCGCCGTCGAGATCGTTGATATCGAACACGGCAATGCTTTGACTGAGGCTCTCGTCAGGATTGAGGGGCGCATCCACCCACAGGTTTTGAGAATTCGGGTGTGACTTGACGAACAAGGATCCGCCGCCCATGCCATCGAGCACGCGAACCGTCTTCCAGGCGTTATCCGGATGCCCTTCCGGATCGGTTCCGAGGAATGAGATATTCGCGTTACCCAATGCGCTGGTAACCCATACCGGCCCGTACTCGGGATCGACGATATTTGCGCCGCGGCCTGGATGCGGAATTTTCTCGACATCGACGAGAGCAACCAGTTTGCGTTCCTTCGAATCGACAACTGCTACCTTGTTGGACTGGTTTGCCGCCGTCAGGAAATAACGCTTGGTACGATCCCAACCGCCATCGTGCAGAAACCTCGCTGCTTCGATATCGGTTACCGTCAGGTTATCAACGTCTTCGTAATTCACCAGCAGGATATGTCCTGTTTCCTTCACGTTGACAATGAACTCGGGATGTTCGTGCGAAGCCACGATTGCGGCGACGCGCGGCTCAGGATGATATTCCTGCGTATCGACGGTCATGCCGCGGGTTGATACGATTTTTAGCGGTTCGAGTGTATCACCATCCATGATTACGTACTGCGGAGGCCAGTAGGCGCCCGCTATCGCATACTTATCTTCGTAGCCTTTGTACTTGGAGGTCTCGACCGAGCGTGCTTCGAGTCCGATTTTGATCTCGGCAACGATGGCTGGCGGATCCATCCAAAGATCGACCATGTCGACTTTGGCGTCGCGACCGATCGTGAAGATGTAACGGCCGGATGCCGATGGCCGTGAAATGTGCACCGCGTAACCGGTGGGCACGATGCTTACGACTTCTTTCGTGTCTCCATCGATAATGGCTACCTGGCCGGCATCTCGCAGTGTGACCGCGAAGAAGTTGTCGATATCGCGATCATGCTGTGGTTCTGTTGGCCTGTCTTCCGGCGCGACCATTACCTCCCAGCTTGCTTTCATTTCCGCCATGCCGAATTCGGGCGGTGACGGCGGCTCCTGCTGAAGGAAACGCGCCATGACGTCGATTTGCAATTCAGTCAGTTCACCGGAGCTGCCCCAATTCGGCATTCCCGCAGGCGAACCGTATGTGATCAGCGCCTTGAGATAATCCGTTCCCTTTGCTGTCGTGATATCAGGGGTCAACGGCTTGCCGGTTGCGCCTTTTCGCAATACGCCGTGACAGCCGGCGCAGCGTTCGAAATAGGTTTGCGTGGCAGATGCATATTCGGCTTCACTGAGAACCGGCCCTTCTGCCCCCATCATCTGGCGCGTGTCTTCCGGAGAAATAGCTGACGGCGTACCACGATAGCGAAGCTCGCCTTCTGTAGCACCCGTATGGCGCTCACCGGCGGCCCGGTCTTCCTGCCCCAATTCGGCCCGCAGCGCTGCAACCTCTTCGACGCTGACGGCTGATCCGGTGTTACCCCAGGAAGTGAAGACGTAGCTCAGGGCAGCGGCCAGCTCATCATCCGTCAGGTAACCCATGCTCGGCATCACGCCGTTGTAGTCCTGACCGTTGACGGTGATCGGTCCCGACAAACCGAACAATGCGGCTGACATCACCTGTTTTCTGTCACCGGCGAGGTAATCGGACCCTGCAAGCGGCGGAAATGCTCCCGCCAGGCCTTTACCGGTCGGTTGATGACAGGCGGCGCAGTTTGCGTTATATACGGCTTCGCCGTTTGCGAGCATCTCGGCGATCTGCCCCGAGGCGACTTCGGCTTCATGAACGACGGGTTCGTCGCTCATTGCCGATGACGTTTCTGGGCCGGTATCGGCCGAGCACGCCTGTAGCGACAAGGCATACGCGGCGAGGACAATTATTTTCGAAAGATGCATTGCTATTTCTCCTATCTGAGCTGTTTCTACCAACTCATATTCAAACTAATCGTGAAACTTCTTCCGGGCTGGGCGAGAACCGGCAGTACGGGATCGTCTGGTGACAGCCCGCGCACATCCGACCAGTTCCAGTACGTCTGGTCCGTCAGGTTTATGAGGCCGGCACGGATCGTCGTCCGGCTTGAGAGCTTCTGTGTCGCAAAAAGATCGAGCACGGTGTGGCCGGGCGGCTCGAAGAGTTCGCCGCCGGACTCGTCCCGGTCGGACCAGGCCTCGGTGACAGTCCCCTGCAGGCGCAGGCTTCGATTACCGCTTGCTGCCGACCAATTAAGACCGAATACCGCCTGCGCAGGTCCAACGGAGTTCAACGGCTGGCCGTTCTCCTTGTTTTCGCCCCGCGCGAGGTAGAGCGATCCATCAAACGATACGGCACGAAAATGCCCCGGCAAGCGGGTTTGCCAGCCGGCCTCGATACCTTGAATTTCGGTCTCTTCGAGATTCTGCGACTGAAACAGGATGCGGCCGCTATCGGGATCGACTCCCAAGCGCACTTTGGACTCGATGAAGTCCTCGTAACGGGTATGAAACACGGCCAGCCGCAGGTTCGAATAGGTACCTTGCCAGCGCATGCCGAGATCGAAACCATCGGAACTCTCCGATTTGAGATCCGGGTTCGGAATCGCGCGATAGTTGAACAGCGGAATATCCAGTCCGATGTTGGCGTCTTCGTACGGCGGCGCCCTGAAACCGTGTGCGTACTGGACATACAAATCTGTCGACGGTGTCACGTGAAAGATGAGCCCCAGCTTCGGCGAAACGTCCGACTCCGATAAGGCGACCGGTTCGGCGAACGGATAATCCTCGGCATACATCGGGTCAATCGTCGGTGACAGATCGAACTTGTCCGCACGGATGGCGGCAATCAGTGACCATTTGCCGAATGAGACGACATCCTCGAGGTAAGCGCCCAGTTCGCTCGTGTCACTGATCGGAAAATCGCGCAATGGAAATACCTCACCGAGAATGACGTTGGTCGCCGCGCCCGTCGTGAGATCGTGTTCGAGGCCATCACGATATTCCTCGGTCTTCCTTGTGCGATATTCGAGGCCTACCCCCAGGCGCTGCGAGACGTTCGTGCTTCTGACTTCCTTCTGCAGATTCAACTCGATGCCGCGTATTTCCTGCCCGAAGTGAAAGAAACGATCTATCGATACCGGTCGCCGTGCCAGCCCGCGTTCGTCGAGCGTGGCCTGATCGATCTCGGCAATCTCGTAGTAACCGCGTAGTACGCCGGAATCGATCCAGCCCTCCGGTGCGCCGAATTCGTACGCCAGGCTCAGCAGATCGAGTGTGTATTCGTCGTCTCCTTCGAGCCTGGTGGTCGAACGGAATCTGCCTGATCCGAGCATCGACCGAAGGTCGGACCGGCTGTGCGCTTGCTGATGAATGAAACCGGCTCGCCAGGTCCGCCCGAAGGGATCGTCCGCAACGAACTTGAGCAGTGCCGACTTGCGCTCGTAATCCTTGAAATCGAGTTCGTCGGCTACAGCCGCAGAGTCCACTTGTTGCCCTTCTCTCCAGCTTGCGCCAGCGAGGAAACCCATCGACGCATCGCCGAGGGCAAACATGGCCGTGCCGTGAGCGCTGTCATCGGCGCCGCGCCAGGTCACCAGAATGTCGCCGCCATGTCCGCGATTGCCGCTGATGTCGGCAGGGTCCGGGGTTCGTACTGCGACAACGCCGCCGATTGCCGCGCTGCCATACAACGCGGACGCCGGTCCGTGCAGCACCTCGACCTGTTCGATCATGCCGGCGTTCAGGAAATCTCGTGTCGCATTGGAGAAACTACCAACGTCAAACTGGTCGCTCAACGGCACACCATCGACAATGAGTGCGACGCGATTGCCGCCGATACCGCGAATATTGATTCCTTCCGTTCCGAATCGCGTGCCGGAAGCCTCGTAATCGATGCCGGGCACGTAACGAAACACGTCTGCAACCGAAGTCGCCAGTTGCGACTTGAGGTCGGCCCGACTCATGACGGTTACATTTGCAGCAATTTCCCGAATGGATCGCTCGCTCTTGTGGGCGACGACGACGATCTGGTCCATCGTCTCAACGGTCTCCTCGTCGACCTCAACTGCGAAAGCCGCAAACGATAGAAAAGCTGCGCTCAATACAAGAGACGCAGCAGATTCCACTACGAATTTTTGGTGCAAACGCATAAACCGAACGTACCTCTGGACTTGTTGATTTCCCAAAGGAATCCTCGCCAAAGGCGACATATAAAGCCATAAGTAGGTACACCTACTGGACTCCGGCTTGCCCCTATCGAGGTCGATCGTCAGAATCTTGCTCTTCCGGTCAGGAACGCCGATGTATTTGACGCTGAAGTTCGTTCACATCAGCTTTGCGATATTGAGCATCGCCGGTTTCGCCCTGCGTGGCTTCTGGATGTTTCGACAAAGCACGAATCTGGACCGGGCCGTCGTTCGGATAGCGCCGCACGTTGTGGATTCAGTATTTCTGATTACCGGTATCTGGCTGCTCGTCTTGCTTCAGTTAATCGTGGCAGAGCAGAGCTGGCTGATCGCAAAGTTTGTCGCGCTTGTT
>PVMS01181797.1_pt1 | contig 12695 bp, 13 predicted proteins | sample 1853461 | NCBI WGS metagenome assembly PVMS01 (sample SAMN08582032, study PRJNA380276) | Marine sediment metagenome, whole genome shotgun sequencing project. | isolation source: ocean sediment barecode stripped | collected 2017 | reverse complement strand
TCAAAAACACGGTCAAGAGCCTGAACCGGCTTTGCAAGCTGTTCCACCGCGGCCTGTCCTTCCATGGTGACCTGTGTAGATATTTTGCGCACACGCGAATCTGAAACGGACAGCCATAAGGCAAAAACTATCATGGCGATTCCAAGCAATCCCAAGCCAATGACGAGTCTCGGATCTATCTCGCTGAGATCAACCGAGCTTACTGCCTTTTGAAATTTTTCCTTCAAATCCATTGTTTCAATCCAGTCTATACAGCTTAACGATGACTTGCTGTGGGCATAAGATCAGCGGCGCCCGGTATGGCCGAAACCACCTGCTCCACGCTCGGATGTTTCAAAATCCTCAACCAGTTCCCAGGCCGCCTGCACCACAGGAATAAAAACCAGTTGTGCAATACGGGCTCCGGGTTCAATCTTAAAATCACTGCCGGATCGATTCCAGCATGATACAAAAACCTGCCCCTGATAGTCACTGTCAATCAGGCCGACCAGGTTTCCCAGCACAATTCCATGCTTGTGCCCAAGACCCGAGCGCGGAAGGATCACAGCGGCCATACCCGAGTCTTCCATGTGCATGGCGAAACCCGTGGGAATCAGCTTTGTCTCGCCCGGCGCAATATTGATGGCACCATCCAGACAGGCACGAAGGTCCATTCCGGCAGAACCGTCAGTAGCGTAATTCGGCAGAGGGAATTCAGTTCCCAGGCGCGGGTCAATTGCTTTTATCTGAATGCGTTTCAATGGTTTCTTTTTCCTTGATCCTGGCGGCAATCGCTTCAACAATAAGCCGTGCCAACCGGTGTTTGCTGCCCCTGCCGAGGTCCATTTCCCCATCGGGGGTCAACAGCAATATTTCATTTTCATCAGTTTCAAACCCGGAGCCAGGTTGACCGACGCGATTGGCGGCAATCATATCAAGCCTTTTACTTGAAAGCTTCTCCAGTGCGTGCGCACGAAGATTCTCCGTTTCCGCAGCGAAACCCACTGTAAACGGTCGCAATGGCAATGCAGCCACCTCAGCCACGATATCCGGATTACTGACCAACTCGATTTTCTGCCTGCTCAGCCCTTTCTTGATTTTCTGTGTGGCTGGCCGGGCCGGGCGGTAATCGGCGACGGCTGCCACGCCGATGAAAATATCAGCCGAAGCCGCCAGTTGCACCGCGATATCACGCATTTCCTGCGCACTTCTCACATCCCTGCGTTCCACACCGCTGGGCGTTGCCAGTTGTACCGGTCCGGCTACCAGGCTGACCCGGGCGCCAGCATCGCGGGCGGCACCGGCCATTTCAAACCCCATGCGCCCTGAAGACCGGTTGCCAATGAAGCGCACCGGATCAATATCTTCAAAGGTGGGACCGGCAGTAATGACCACATGCTTTGCAGACAGCGCCATTGCCCCGGTGGCTGCCAGGGCCGCAACCAGAACCATGGGCTCAGCCATCCTGCCAGGCCCCGTATCACCGCAGGCCTGGCTTCCGCTCGCCGGCCCAATCAGTTGTACGCCAAGGTCTTCCAGCCGCTTACGGTTTACCTGAGTGGCCGCATTGGCCCACATCTGCTGGTTCATCGCCGGCGCAATTGCAATCGGTGCTGAAGTGGCCAGGCACAGCGTAGTCAACAGATCGTTTGCCATACCATGAGCAAGCCGCGCCATAAAATTGGCGGTGGCCGGGGCAACCAGTACCTGGTCCGCCCATCGAGCCAGTTCAATGTGGCCCATTCCCGCTTCGGCGTTCTCGTCGAGCAATTGAGTGTGGACCGGGTTTCCGGAAACCGCCTGAAATGTCAACGGGGTGACAAAGGCCATGGCGCCCTGGCTCATTACCACTCGCACCTCGGCGCCAGCGTCTTGCAGACGTCGAACCAGGTCCACTGACTTGTATGCAGCGATTCCTCCGCTTACACCGAGCAGGATTCGCTTACCTGCCAGTTTTTTTTCGACTTCCACCCGATCAACTCCGTTCAATGGTTCCTTAAACAGGCTTTTGCTGCGCAAACCAGAGTAGATAGCTTACATCCACGCAAGAGATTTTTCCCTAAAGTTGTCTACATCAGAAATTAACCGGCAGCTGGGCCGGCTTTTTCACACGGGATCTTATATGAGGCCACTTCCACCCAGGGAGAAAATGGCCAAGGCCGGAATTGATGCGCTTGACGATGCCGAACTGTTGGCCATCCTGTTACGCACTGGCACTGCACAGGTCTCGGCTACCGAAGTGGCAGGCGCATTGCTGCAGAGTCTTGGCGGCCTGCGTGGTCTGTTCGTGGCGGATCAGAAAACTCTCGAGCATCAACCCGGCCTGGGGCCTGTCAAGTCTGCACAGGTACTGGCCGTAATGGAGCTCTCAAGGCGCTATCTCAAAGAAGTGTTGCTGCGCAGCAATCCTCTGGAAAACCCGCTTGCAACCGAGCAGTACCTGGTCTCTATGCTGCGTGACAATCCAAACGAAGTGTTTGCCTGCCTGTTTCTCGATACCCGGCACCGCGTGATTGCCTTCGAGGAATTGTTTCACGGCACCATTGACGGCGCCACCGTGTATCCCAGAGTGGTCGCAGAAAAGGCGCTCGGGCACCGTGCAGCCGCTTTGATCGTTGCACATAACCACCCTTCCGGCATCAGCGAGCCCAGCCTTGCTGACCAGGCCATCACGCGGCGGCTCAAGGATGCACTGGCCCTGTTGGACATCCGGCTTTTGGATCATTTTGTCATCGGCGATGGAAGCCCGGTTTCAATGGCCTCCAGAGGCCTGATATAATGGAAAGCTGCCAATTCCAACAAAAACTCTTGCAAAGAGGGCCGTTGTTGGGGTATAAAGTGCGGCTGATTTTTTAACCTTATTTTACGGGAAGACCCATGTCACGAGTTTGCCAAGTCACCGGAAAACGGCCAATGTCCGGAAACAACGTGTCGCACTCGAATATCAAGAGTAAGCGGCGTTTTCTGCCCAACCTGCACAGTCACCGTTTCTGGGTGGCAAGCGAGAACCGTTGGGTGAAACTTCGTATTTCGACCAAAGGTCTGCGAACCATCTACAAGAAAGGCATCGATGCAGTGCTGAGTGACCTGCGGGCGCGCGGCGAAAAAGTTTAAGGAGGCATTGAAAAATGGCCAAGAGCTCAAGAGATAAAATCCGCCTGAATTCCTCAGCAGGAACCGGTCACTTCTATACGACCGATAAAAATAAGAGGAACACACCTAAAAAAATGGAAATCAAGAAATATGACCCGGTCGTGCGTAAGCACGTGATGTACAAGGAAGGCAAGATCAAGTAGATCTTACTCCTCAGGCAATCCTGAAACCCGCCCATGTGGCGGGTTTTTTTGTTCTCTCGGGCAATGCGAAATGATATAAAGTTGGTAAATCAGGTGGTCCGGCCCCGGCTCTGTAATGAGCGCCTGATCGTGGAGAACGCTGTGCCTGAACTGCCAGAAGTCGAGACTACCCTGAGAGGCATCGAACCCACGCTGAACGGGCGAACTGTACGCGAGATCAGGGTGCGCAATGCATCTTTACGCTGGCCGGTAACTGATGAAATTCAGCAGGCTTGCGGTCAGGCGGTCAAAGGCCTGCGCCGGCGCGCCAAGTATCTGCTGATTGAGCTGGAAACGGGCGGCCTGATGATTCACCTTGGCATGTCCGGCTCGTTGCGCGTTTGTGATGCCGATGATATGCCCCACAAGCACGATCACCTCGACATTGTTTTGGACAACAATCGTTGTGTGCGCTTCAACGATCCACGGCGTTTTGGCCTGGTAATCTGGTGGGAATATCCAGCAAACGAACATCCGCTTTTACGTGAACTGGGTCCCGAGCCACTGCTCGATGAATTTTCGGGAGACTACTTGTGGCGCAAATCACGCGGCCGGCGGGTTGCGGTAAAGGGTTTCATCATGAATGCCAGGGTGGTGGTCGGTGTAGGAAACATTTATGCATCCGAAGCACTCTTCATGTCAGGTATCCACCCGGGGCGGCAGGCGGGAAGAATTTCCGCGTCCCGCTACCTGGCGCTGACGGCCGCCATTCGCGACGTTCTTGAGCGCGCCATCAGGCAAGGCGGCACCACGCTGAGGGATTTTGCCCAGACAGACGGAAACCCGGGCTATTTTGCGCAGGAACTGCTGGTTTATGACCGCGAAGGACTGCCTTGCTTTCAGTGCCAGGCGCCAATCCGCAGAAAAGTGATCGGCCAGCGGTCCAGCTATTATTGTGTCCGTTGTCAGAAATAATATTTTGTAGGCGGCCGCCATGCGGGCGATTTTCTTATGACAGCATTCGCCCGCATGGCGGCCTCCTACAGGCCGCCGGCCTGTTTTTCCATCTGCGCCTTTTTCTTTTCAATCCCATCGAGGTATTCCTGCTCGATGTTATTAGCTTTATTCAGTGAGCGGATCTGGGGGCCGATGAAGCTTTCTTCAGCTGTTGGTACCGGTTGATCCGGCCACCAGGCCACAGCGGCCAGGATGACGATAATCAGTACAAGCAGGAAACGCATGCTCAATCTCCAGGTAATAACACCCGATCCATTATAGTGTAGCCACTACCCAACATCACACTGGCAGTTCCTTTTGGGGGTCTGCGGTATTTTGTGCCTCCCGCTTTTCCAGTGGATCAATCAGCTTGATTTGCTTGCCGCCATAAAAAACCTCCTTGAATTCCCTGTGGCTGACGGATATATATCGTTCATTACCGCCAATTTCTACCTGGGAACCTTCCCGCAACGCGTAACCGTGATCATCGACGCGGACCACCATGGTGGCCTTTTTCCCCGTGTGGCAAATGGTTTTCAACTCTTCCAACTGGTCGCTCCAGGCAAGCAGATAGCGGCTCCCTTCGAACAATTCACCCTGGAAATCCGTGCGCAGACCAAAACAAAGAACGGGAATGTTGAGCCGGTCAACCACATCGGTCAGTTGATATACCTGCTCGCGCGTCAGAAATTGGGCTTCATCAACCAGCACACAATGGATATTTTCATCTTCAAGGTGCTGCTCAACCCGGGCGAACAGATCATCAGCCTGCTGAAATGGAATCGCTTCGGCTTCAAGGCCAATGCGCGATTGGATGACCCCTGCCTTGTGGCGATCATCCAGTGCCGGAGTGAACAGCAAGGGCGTCATGCCGCGCTCACGGTAATTGTGCGCCGACTGCAGCAAGACCGTAGTCTTGCCTGCATTCATCGCCGAGTAGTTGAAGTAGAGTTTAGCCATTTTCACCCAGAAATTCGTGAATCAGAGCAAGGGTTTCGCTGCGTTGGGTCAGCGCCAGCAGCACCAACAAATCACCCGGCCTGGCATTCTCAAGCGCCAATGCCGTTGCCTCTTTGGGGCCAGGATAGTACTCGATCGACCCGGGCGCCAGGCCGAGTTCAAGAGCTGTTTCCCTTATGATACCCGGCACTTCCATCAACTCTCTGCCTCTTTCATACCCGGGCAAGGCGCACACCAGCAACTGATCGGGCCGCATGGTACAAGCGGCGCGCGTGTAGGCGCGGATGTCCTTGTCCAGCCGGTCGCCCGCCTGACCCATCAGAAGCACGACACGGTCTGCGCCCACCTGGTCAACGCTGTCAGCCAGCGCCGTCACGCCGTGTTCATTGTGCGCAAAATCAACCACAATCCGCACCCCTTTGTGTTCAAACCAGTTTCCACGTCCCGGATTGTCGTGTTCATCGCCCTTGAATGCAGCAAGCCCCTCCCGGATCGCCTGGTCACCAATTCCCAGGGCGATCGCCAGTGCCATTGCTGTCAGTGCATTGCTTATGTTGTAACGCACCATCCCGTTGCGGGTCGCCGGTATCTCATTCACCGTGATTACTTTTCTTTCCTCAAGACCATCCGCACCGCCAGATGCCGCCAGCAAACTTGCGTCTTTCAAATAGCAGGCACTGCCGCCGTTTTGCAGATGATCCCTCAAGACCGGGTTGTCTGGATCGAGGCTGAACCAGACGAGTTGCTTGTCCAGCGATGCTGCAAAGTCTACAACACCCGGGTCATCGGCATTGAGAATCAGCGGATCATCACCCTGCAAGGCGCGCCGCACGATAAATTTCGCAGGGATCAATTCCTCAACGGTATTGATTCCGTATTCGCCCAGATGATCCGCGGCAACATTCGTCACCACCACCGCTTGCGCCCTCTCCACACCCAGTCCCCGCCGCAACAAACCGCCACGGGCGACTTCAAGCACAGCCATTTCCAGATCCGGTTGGCGCATCAACATGCGCGCCCCCCCGGTACCCGAATAGTCTCCCCTCTCGATGGTCCGCTCACCAACCCGGATGAAATCGGTGGAGGTCAAACCGGCCCGGTACCCTGCGGCATTGATAATGGAAGCCGTCATTCGTACCGTTGTCGATTTGCCGTTGGTGCCAGTCACCAGGGCCACAGGAACGGTTCCAACCAACTGCCAATCAACATCTGCCGGCCCGGGCAAGGCATCGCGGGCCCAGACCAGTGCAGTCTTTCCATAGCCGACAGAAACTTCATCGTCATCCCACAGAAAAGGAACTGCATGCTCACGGGCTGCCGCTTGCAAGGCCAGCAGGGCTGGCTGGGACTCGCTTGCAAACTCTGATTGCAAACGTTGTACTTCTTTGGCCAGATCATGTTGAGGTTTCATTCCGGCCTCCCCCAAGGCCATTTCCCGGGCCAGTTCCCAGGCCAGCTCGTTGAGCTCGCACATCGAGTAAAGCGCATCGATGGGTGCGCTGATCAGGAGACTTGCCCCACCCTCAAAAACCCGAAAGCAGGTCTCTGACTGCTTCCATCCAATGGCTTCGAGCAGTGAGCTGACGGACCGCTCCCAGGCCTTGATCACAGGCCCGGGCGGGCCATCGATCGCGACATCGATAATCGCACTGGGGTGATCCCAGTGGAGATTGGCCCCCGTGAGCCGCCGGCTTTCTTTCAGCTCTGTTGTCATGTTGGTTTCAGCTGTTGGTTTCACCCCGATCAGTCTGAATCTTCCTCGATCCGCGCGATACGCACACCGCGTTCATCGCGGATCAACTCAGCGCCGGGATCCAGGGTAAAGGCTTCGGGATCTTCCTCAACAAAACTCGCCGCGTGTTTCTCCGGCTCATCGCTGGCTGGGGCAGTACCCTCAATTTCATACCCGCTCACCTGCTTCCAGCAGCGCTCAATATCGTCCCCGAAAATCACCAGCAAATCGCCATCCCGAGCCAGATCCAGTGATGCGTTAACCGCAGCTTGTTCGCTGGGAATGACCTCAATCGCCTGCTCCAAAATCCCGTCATCCAGCAATTGGGTGCGCAGCATCTGCGGCACCTCATCCTCTCCCCGGCCACGCCGGTTATCGTCCGCCTTGCAGATATAGTGATCAAAATGTCCGGCAGCCGCCTGCGCAATGGCGCGGATGTCCTGATCACGCCGGTCGCCCGGCGCCGCCAGCACACAAATACGCCGCCCGCCGACTTCCAGACGATCAACCAACTGACTGATGCTCTTGATCGCAGCCGCGTTGTGCCCGTAGTCCAGAATCACGCGGAACGGATGTTCATCAAACACGTTCATCCGGCCCGGCGCCTGGAAAATGGTCGTGTTGAAAGTACGCAGGCCGTGGCGGATATCATCCAGCGATTTGCCCAAACCAAAGGCCAGTGCAGCAGCGAACATCGCATTTTGTACATTATGGGTGGCTTTGCCTTCCATGGTCGCGGGAATCAGGTGGGTCCACAGCAACTGGAAGTGGGTGCCATTGTCATACAGGGTAATCATATCGCCATTAATGCCCTGCTCCAGCACCATGGCGCGACCGCCAGCCCGGATGTGCTCTTTAACCAGGCTGTGCGCCGGGTTCATGGTCACATAACAAACGTGCTCTGCCCCGGTGTAATCAGCCATCAACAGACACAGCTCGTCGTCAGCGTTCAAAACCGCAGTGTCTCTGGCCACTTCAATCGGGATTCGTTTGAGCTCGGCCAGTTGTTCCAGTGTGTCAATGCCCTTCTGACCGAGGTGATCCGAGGAAATGTTCAGACAAGCCGCCACATCGCAGCGGCGGTAGCCCAGACCGGCCCGCAGCAGGCCTCCACGCGCCGTTTCCAGAACGGCAACATCAACGGTGGGGTCACGCAATACGATGTGTGCAGAAGTCGGACCGGTCATGTCTCCTTTCACTGACAGGCGCCCATCAATATAAACACCATCGGTTGAAGTCATGCCAACGGTATGACCCGCTGTTTTCAGGATATGCGCCAGCATTCTCGAAGTAGTGGTCTTGCCGTTGGTGCCGGTGATACTGGCGACCGGTATCCGCGTCGGCGTGCCCGACGGAAACAGCATATCCATGACTTTGCCCGATACATCCCGTGCTTCCCCCTCAGAGGGCGCCACATGCATGCGAAAGCCCGGCGCGGCATTGATCTCTACGATGGCGCCACCCACCTCCTTGTAGGATTGAGTAATATCTGAGGTGAGGAAATCCACGCCGCCCACATCGAGGCCAACCGCCTGCACCGCCCTGACCGCCATTTCGCGGTTATCCGGGTGCACCACGCTGGTCAGGTCAATAGCCGTTCCACCGGTGGATAAGTTGGCGGTGGAACGCAGGAAGAACTGCTCACCCGACGGTAAAACAGTAGAACCATCGTAATCTGCTTCTTCCATCAGACGCTGCGCCTGATGATCAAGCTCCAGGCGTGTGAGGACTTTTTCATGCCCGATGCCGCGGCGTGGGTCCTGGTTTACGATTTCGACCAGTTCGGCAATGCTGTGCTTGCCGTCACCCAAGACATGACCGGGTACACGCTTGGCCACAGCCACCAGTTCACTATTCACCACCAGCATGCGGTGATCCATTCCCTGGATAAAACTTTCGATCAGGATGCTGCGTCCTCTGGCACTTTCACGAGCGACTCCGTAAGCGACCCGCACCTGTTCATTGTCCACCAGGTTGATGGAAACGCCCCGCCCATGGTTTGCATCCAGCGGCTTTGCCACAACCGGGTAACCGATGGCCCGGGCGGCCCTGATTGCCCCGCTCTCGGAATAAACCAGGCGTTGTTGGGGTACCGGCAGGCCCAGGTCCCGCAACAGGTTGTGGGTGTCTTCCTTGTCGCTGGCAATCTCTACCGCGATATGCGGTGTCTTGCTGGTGATGGTGGCCTGAATGCGTTGCTGATAACGGCCATGACCAAACTGGACCAGAGAATATTTATTCAAGCGCAAAGAGGGAATTTCGCGTTCCTCTGCCGCCCTCACCAGGGAAGCTGTACTCGGTCCCAGTTCCTTGCGCTGGGCGAAGCGGATGAAATCGTCGCGCTCCTCTTCAAAATTGAACTCCGGATCGACTTCGTCTGCGAGTTCAATTATCAGTTGCTCTGACAACAGGCTGAGCAGTAATTGACGGGCGATGCGCGATGCCTCGAGGCCAACATCCCGCTGTTTGTACTCAAAGATCATGTTGTATTGCCCACGCTGCCCCATGCCGCGCGTTTTGCCGAACGACACGTCAGAGCCGGCCATGTTCTGCAGCTCAATCGCTGCATGTTCCCAAACGTGCGCCATCCAGGTGCCTTCGTTTTCACGCAGCCGTCGCAGGAATCCGCCAGCCTCCTGGTATGAGCAACTGTGTTGCGCAAGTCCGGGCAAGGCGGCCACCAGGCCATCGATAAAATTGGCGCCCAGTTTTACAGATGGCCAATCTTCCAGTACTCCGATATCGACCTGGTGCCGGATAACCGGAAAGTGAGCGTAGAGACTGGGCCCGACATAAACGTTGGTGGCTAGAATTTTCATTGGATAGCGGCCTGCATGTGCTGGAGGTCAGGCCATTTTAGCGCCGTACCGGCTGTTGCGCCAAGCATCATTGCGGGTTAATCCAAAGTGGCTTCGCGGGTATCAATGTTAAAATGTGAGCCAGAGGCCAGAACGTGAAGTTTCAACCCGATCAATGTAACGGCTTGAGCGCGGCGCACATAACTCATGGAAGAGTGCATCAGTTGCGATGGATCAACTACTGTAATGGTCCCGTTTCCCACCACTTCCATACGGCCATCGGGCCCGATAAACCCGGCCGTATTTTCATCGATCCCCAGCCCACAGGCAAAGGGGTTGAAAGACAGTGCCGCCAGCAAACGCCCCATTCGCTGGCGCTGATTAAAATGCTGATCGATGATGACACGATTGGTCAGCCCCAGGCCGGGCGCCAGTTCCACCCCGCTCTCCCTGGGAGATGAACCACTGCGCCCACCAGCGATCATGTGCTCGGAGACAATGGCGGCCCCGGCTGAAGTACCGGCAACATGCACGCCCTCGGTGTTCATACTGCGGATCATTCGGGCAACCGGCGTTCCGCCCAGTATGGTGGACAACCTGAGCTGATTGCCGCCAGTGATAAAAATGCCGGTGGCGAGACTCAGGATCCGAAGCGTTTCCTGCTTGAAACACTCTTCACGCGTTTCAATCGGCACGCACATGGATTCAGCGCCCAGGGACTCGAACAGCTCCTTGTACAACGGCCCGGTTTCATTGAGTAACGATGCAGTCGGTATCACCAGAATTCGCGCCTCCGCGCCTCCGCAAAGATCGACAAAACGCTGCAATATTTTTGGCTTTCTACCCTTGCCTTCCGCCCCGCCAATCGGAATGATAAATCCGCGGGTATGCTTTTCTTGATGGGTTGCTGGCATTGTGTTTATTCCTTCAGTGGTCAAACAGACCTTGTACGACCGGCGATTTTTCTTTCACCATCCACTGCCCACGAGCCATCACATGCCTTACTCGATGTTCCTGGTCCAGGACGACCAGGTCGGCATCCATCCCGGGGCCAATCCGCCCCTTGCGCTCCAGTTTCAACAAGGCGGCGACATTACTGGTCATTGCGGGCAGTACGCGATGCAAATCGTGTCCACGAAGCAGCAATTTGCGCAAGGTCTCGGGCAAACCGGCCGGACTCGCGAAGTCCATTTTCAACATTTCACCATGCTCATCAAAAACCGGTAAACAACCGCCACCATCTGAGCTGATAGTCAGTCCGCCAGGCGGGCAGGCCTGTTCATGGTAGCGTTCCCATGCATCTTCTGCTGACCAGGCATTTTCGCCCTCTTCCACCGGAAAAGCTGTGACATCGATCACGACCTTGTGTTTACTCAGCTCACAGGCCTCTTCAAATAATGCCTTGTGACGGTTTACATGGGTTGGGTGGAAGACACGGGCAGGCAATTCTGTTTCATCAAGAATGGCCCTGACCAGGGACAGGCCGCGCTCGCCATCGCCCAGGTGAAGGTGAACCACACCCGCCTTGCGGCTCAGCAGTCCGGCCACGTGAACCTCGGAGGCCAGCCGCGCCAGCTCATTGAGGCTCAGCTGGCTGGAGCGATGATCACTGATGGCAAGTTCCCCCAGGCCGATAACGCAATCGATATTGACAATATCGCTGCGCACCGATCCGGTCAGCGTGGTGGGTGGCACATGGTAGCCGCCGGTCCAACACCAGGCGGACAGGCCCTCTTCCCGTAATGCGTATGTCCGGGCCAGCAGATTTGCCGTGCTGCGGGTCTCGTCATCGGTCCCGAGCAGACCCACCACACTGGTCACACCGTGGCGGGTAATGTGGCTCAGTGGCAGCGCTGGCGCCTGGGTGGAAAAGCCATCTTCTCCGCCCCCGCCGGTCACGTGAACATGGCAATCAATCAATCCTGGAATCAGGGGCGCGCCTTCCAGATCAAGCGTTTGCTCAAGCAGCGCGTCGTCAATCACGGGTAGCTCGGCGCCCAGGTATAACACTCGCTCACCACCCACCAGAAGATGGCCGATTCCCAGGCGCCGGGGCGCATAAATGTCTGCATTTTTGATCAGCTTGATCACAATCGTTTTTCGCCTCGATATACCTGTTTGGGCGCCGGATTCCAGATACCGGACACATCATTCAAACGGGCGCGGTATTTTACCGGCCTGGCGCTGCGATTGATACGATGAATTCGAAGGTATAATCAATCGCCATCGACACCTGTTGGAGCAAGAGATGAGTCTGAAGGAAGTTCCCGTCGGCAGAGACGTCCCGAATGACGTCAATGTCATCATTGAAATCCCCATGAACAGCCCGGCTGTCAAGTATGAAGTTGACAAGAAATCCGGCGCCCTGTTCCTCGATCGAATGTTGAAAACCGCCATGCATTACCCATGCAACTACGGTTACATTCCACACACGCTGTGTGGTGACGGCGACCCGGTCGATGTTTTGGTCGTGATGCCCGTGCCGGTGCAGTCGGGCGCTGTCGTTACCTGCCGTCCGGTGGGGTTGCTGCGCATGGAGGACGAATCGGGTGATGACGCCAAGATTCTCGCTGTGCCGACTGAAGACATTACCGGTCTATACCGAAATTATCATTGCGTAGAAGACGTCGATATTCTGCTGAGGATGCAGATATCTCATTTCTTTGACCATTACAAAGACCTGGAAACCGGCAAGTGGGTAGACATCACCGGTTGGGAGGATGCTGATTTCGCCCGCATGGCGGCCTCCTACATACAACTCTCAGAAATTGTATTTTTCCGGAAGGGCGTTGTATCGTGCGACCGAATCGAGAATCTCGCTGCGGGCGGAATCAGCATCTCCCCAACCCTTGATGTCTACCCACTTGCCGGTTTCTAGGTCTTTGTAATGGTCAAAGAAATGAGCTATCTGCATCCTCAGCAGAATATCGACATCTTCTACGCAATGATAATTTC
>PVMS01095978.1_pt1 | contig 12697 bp, 8 predicted proteins | sample 1853461 | NCBI WGS metagenome assembly PVMS01 (sample SAMN08582032, study PRJNA380276) | Marine sediment metagenome, whole genome shotgun sequencing project. | isolation source: ocean sediment barecode stripped | collected 2017 | reverse complement strand
CCCGTGTTTTATCGATATCAATAGGATTGACAATCAGAGCGAAAAGGTGATTTTCCTGAAACCCAAGCATCAGGTTAGGATAAAACGCAGGGTATTCGGCGCATCCGGCTTGATCTGCAGGCCAATCCGGGAATTTGGGAAAACTTTCCCCCCCTGAGAGTGCAGGATCAAAGCTGGTTGTTCGTTGTCCCGCAAAATCATCGTTAATAAACAAATTGGAATGCTCTTCAAAGGGTGAATATATATTCAAATCCGGGTGTATCCAGGGTAGATGATAGGCCTCGCAAAAGTTTTCCATGGCCAGTTTCCAGTTGCATTTAACAGTAAATGAAAGCTGGCCATTGTTTTCCGCCCATTTCATGTCATCGAATCCATCGTCACCAACAAATTTCTGATATCGATCCAGTAACGGCTTTGCATAATCCTCAAATGCAGGCGCATCGCCTGACAGATTTATAAACAGGACCCCTAGCCAGATATGGGAACGAACCTCCCGAAGTCCATGCTGTTCCGGGCAAAATCCTTCCGACTGGTGTATGCCAGCGCCGCCAATGTGGGGCGTGGCGCGAAGATTGCCGTCCAGATCATAAGTCCAGCAGTGATAAGGGCAAACTACCATACCGTTGGTAGTTTTTTGCGCATCGACCAGTTTTCTTCCTCTATGGCTGCAAACGTTGTGAAATACCTTGAATGCGCCCTTTCTGTTTTTGGCAATGACCAGTGGCAGGCCCATAAATTCAATGGGGGTGACGGTGTTATCCTGTTTATAGTCATTACAGAATGCCAGCGCAGTCCAACTGGTACCCAGTACATGTTCGCGTTCAAAATAAAAGAACTCGGTATCGGTGTATGCGGTGTTGGGCATTCCCGTTGCAAGTTCTATTGGCTGATTGATGGCAGCTAACTGTTGTGGTGTTATTTTCTGAGACAGGGATTTGTTCATTGTGGCAGGATACTAACAGTGCTTGAAAGCTGAAATATATACGAGATAAAAATACCAGCATACGTAAAATACGGGGCAATCCTGTTGTGAGGCGGAGTATTCATTCGTAATTACGTCACTGTCTCATGCAGGTTTCTTTTGAAATTACCTGATCCAGTTGCCTGTGTGGAATAAATCCGGTTAGATCATCGACCGAAAATTTTTCCAGGTGTAATACCCGGGCATTGCCGAATTTGGAAATAGTCAGATCTTCTACAATATTATTTTCATTCATGTAATTTCGGATCATATTCTGTACTCTTACCAGCATCATGGACTTCTGTTCACAAACGCCGAATCCGGACATAAGCGCATTATTAAGGTCATGGTATTTCCAGAGCATCGCTGATTTTTCCGGATATATTTGGGATTTGAATTTATACTTCAAAGGAGATTCGTAAACCATGGAATAAACAAGAAATACCAGGGCAACGGCATTTATTCCATACAGGAAAAATTTTCTGGTTGGTGGGCGGGCAATTGCGATGACATTATTTAAGGATAAAGTGAAAATATATATATAAAATGGCATTACCGGGATCAGGTATTTTGCCAGCAATGGTTGTAAAGGCAGGAGTGGATCAATTTTTGCCGGAATAATAGAGAGAAGAAAGCTATACGAGACTGTAATAAGTATCACTCCCAGAGAGGGGTTGCTGAGCTTTAAATAATTTTTAGAAAAACTCAGATAAACAAGAAAACAGGCGGAGGTAAAAACGATGAATTGGTTCACTAAAGGTAATAGCCGCCATCGCCTGAAAACAAGCTCTGAAAATTGTTCTATAAGTGGTAATGTTTTGTAATTTTGCTGGTAAACAAATTCGGTTAATGTAACTGGTGTATCGGCAGTCATTTTTGCAAGGTGCTTGCCGGCTCTTAAATAGTCGATTCGCCCAAATGTCAGCTGATCAGATAATGCGTTGAAGGCAAGGGTTTCGATTAGCAGGAAACCTGAAAGCAGCAGTGCATATTGGCAACAGGTTTTGAAATCCGCCCTGATCAGGATTAGTATGAATAAACCTGGAAGGAAGAACAAATAACTTTCTTTTGTGCCGTAAGCAAAAAATGTGAATATCGCTGATAACAACAAAAATCGAAAATATCTGGAGTCAATAAATCGCGATAGGGCCCATATCGAAACCAGCATGTAGAACACGCCAAACACAAATGGCTGCAGCTGGGTTGATGCTCTGAAAAACATGGGTTCGTAAAATAAAAGTATCCCGAAGAACAAGAGCAGTCCCGGTTCTATATCCTTCTGTGCAAATTTTATCAGCAGGGCGAAGCTCAGTGAAAAAAGAGCCATGGTAAGGCTAATGTAGGTTATGAGATTTTTGCCACCGACTTTTATGGCGAGGGCCGTTGGAAAAATTATTCCCCATCGCGATGAATGATGATCCATTGTCAGCAGGTGGGATAAATCGTTGGTTTCCGCGATACTATTTGCCACAACCCATTTTTTACGCGCATCGTGCATTTCCGGTTGAGTGCTATAAATACTTCGTGCGAAAAATATTAAGAGCACCAATCCCAGAAATGCTATTGTGGAAGTGGTAATGTGGTTGCCTTTAACTGGGGATGGCATAATTTTCGGTTACAATTCGGCGTGATTTGTGGTTGTACCAACTTTTGTATTTTAAATCGAGAAAAATATCGTGCGTGCGGGTTTTGTGGCCAAATTTATGCGGTAAACCTGTGATATTCGGCATTTGTGCATTGTAACAAACCATCATTAATCGAGACCTGCAGACTAAAATGCCCCGATTCCTGACAAGCGCAGCAATACTTGCGCTCATCTTTTTTGTTTGGGGCGGTGCCACAGTTAGATATCAGAAATTCCCCTGGTCCGTCATTAACCCCATAGAGCAGGAGATTAAGGCGTTTATTCAAGGAGATGTCAGTGAGAATACCAAAATCAGTGAGAAAATTGCCAACGATTTGTCACTGCGCCCGTCCCGCCAGTTATTTGATTACGCATCCAATAATTCAAGAGTCTATCTGGATATTAAAATCCCGGAATTGAAAGATCGCAGGGTGCCGCCCGGACTTTATTTGTCCAGAAAGAATCAACATCTCGAAGGTTATCGGTTTATTTTCGGGACATTTGATTTTACGGCGCATTTGCATGGCGGGATTTTACTCGATCAGCAGAATAGAGTAGTGAATACCTGGGTGGTGGATGAAGACGCGATAAAGGCAGCGGTGCAGGCTGATTCCGCTAAAACCGGGAGCAAGCAAAAATACCAACCCCCTGCCCGGCGACTGCCCCAGGGTGTGGAAATTTTTCCGGACGGGTCGATCGTGTTTAACGATGGAGACCGGGGAAATGGGATGCACAGACTCGACAGATGTGGTCGTTACATCTGGACTACGCCCGGGCGCTTTCACCATGTCATTGACTTTAATCAGGACGATGGAACTATCTGGACGTTTGGGGCAGGGGATATGATGCAACTCGACCCGGAAACGGGCACGGTTTTGCGATCAATAACGTTAGGTGAATTGCACTCAGCTAATCCTGGCCTGTCACTATTCAGTGTTCGCAGGGATTTGTCAAATGGGGTTTGGCATTATGACCCGATCCATAAAAATGATATTGAATCTTTGTCTGGTGCCGATGCCTTAAATTATCCATTGTTTGAGCAGGGGGACCTGTTGGTGAGTCACAGGGCTACAAATTTATTGTTTGTGTTTGATCCGGATACACTGAAAGTAAAATGGTGGCGGGCGGGGCAGACCAGAAGACAGCACGACCCGGATTGGCAAGCGGACGGCAGTATCACAGTGTTTGACAATAATCTGCGCGAGAACTATGGAGATAACTGGGATGGCTATCTGCCAGATGATGATACTGTTCGTTATAGCCGGATCTGGAAAATTCAGCCCGAACAATTTTCTGCCGAAATTATTTACGATGGGAAATTGGACAATATGTACAGCGGTGAGCGCAGTAAACACCAGGTATTACCGAACGGAAATATACTGATTACTTCTGCGCACCAGGGACGAATTCTGGAAGTAACTCCCGAAGGGAATACAGTTTACGAATTCCTTAACAGGTATGACGACAAGCAGAACTTAATACTGTCAGAAGCGAAATGGCTGCCGGGAAATTATTTTGACGTGGACTTTTCAGACAGAAGCCAATGTAATGAAAAATAGGGATACCACTCAAATTCGATTTGTATTCGTAAACTGACCATGATCAGAAAGTTTGTATTAATTTACCTAATCACTATTTTCTCTTTTGCCTGGGGGTATTCCGCTTTTAAATACCAGGTGTTTCCAGGTAAATATTTATTGTCGATGGAGAAGTCTGTCAGAACTGTTTTTATTGATAGTCCTGATAAAAAATCCACTGATGATGGAATTGAAAACTCGAGTATTGTGATGCTGGAAACACAGCTGGAAAATTACATGCCATCAACAGATCGCGAATATCACGAGATTTTGATTGATTCCCTGAAGGACAGAGTAAGCGGGCCGCTGATTTATTCTGATGGTAAAATTCACAACCCGGAATATCGATTTTTGTATGGTACGTTTAATTTCATCAGTGGCCTGACTGGTGCGATTTTACTCGATGACAATCACCAGGTAATTCATTATTGGACATTCAGTGAATCGAGTTTGAGATCTGTGACTGACATAGGCCGGGATGGGGAGGGTGTGTCAAAATCTGTTAAGAACCCGGCATTGCGATGGCCCCATGGGGTGGAAGTGTTTGACGACGGCTCGATTATTGTCAGCGACGATAACCGGGGGGGGCGGCATATTTAAATTGAATGTATGCAGTGAAATGGAGTGGTCGCAGGCAGGCGGATTTAACGTTGTAATAGAGTCCTATCCAGGGAATGGCGTATGGTCGGTCAAGGATGATTCCGTAGTGCATCTGGATCTGACGAGCGGAGCAGTGACCAGAGAAATCTCCCTCAACGACATTCATCTGGCTAATCCGGATATTGCGGTGTTTACCCCGAGGAGAAGTTTGCGGGTAAGTAAATGGTATCATGATCCGGTTCATTTAAACGATGTGGAGCCTTTGCGGCCTGCCCTTGCCGATAGTTTTCCAATGTTTGCTGCAGGGGACTTGCTGCTGAGTTACCGATCACTTAATCTTATTGCTGTTGTAGATCCACAAACGCGGGTTATAAAGTGGTGGCGCAGCGGTATCAGTCTACGACAATACGATGTAGACTGGGAAAGGGACGGAACAATTTCGATTTATGATAATAACAGACGTGAGAATCGTAATAGCACGGATAATCGCCTTACGGATCTCGAAACCCGTTACAGCCGAATTCTTAAAATCGACCCCGCCTCAATGGATGTGAGCGTCATTTTCGATGGCAAACAGGAAAACTTTTATAACGCAAAGCACGGTAAACACCAGGTGCTGCCTGACGGTAATATCTTGATCAGTTCTCCTGAGCAGGGGCGTTTCTTTGAGGTTAACCGGGAAGGGCAAACAGTTTTCGAGTTTGTAAACCTGTATGACGAGAGTCAGGTGTTGAAGGTTTCCGAGGCGAAATGGCTGCCCCTGGATTTCTTTTCTGTTGATTTTGGTGATGATCTGAGCTGTGACTGACCGCGTATTATGAATTTTCTATTGAAAAGTCTTTCCATCCTTCGGACGGTTTAAATCGATCACCGTATTTTTGGTGCAATTCCTGCAGACGCTCCAGCATTACAGCGGGTGACTGATCGGCTATGAAATTCAGAGGGCCGCCTTTAAACGGTGCAAATCCAGTTCCGAAAATTAGCGCAGCATCCAGATGTGCGCTGTTTTTGACTATCCCTTGATGAAGGCAAGCCACACACTCATTCAAATACCGAAATACCAGTCGGTCCTCAATATCACCGGTTTCGTAGTCAGATGTAATTCTATCCTTCACGGGGCTGCCTTTGTCCCAGGCATAGAATCCCTGGCCTGATTTTTTACCCAGGTTACCAGCCTCAACCTTTCGCTTCAAAAGGTCAGGGATCTCACCGCCAAAGCTATTGGTCAGGTTTTCACCGACGTGGTAACAAATATCGAGCCCAACCGTGTCCGCCAGTGTTATGGGACCCATCGGCATTCCAAAATCTGTCGCCACCCTGTCAATTACCGGAGCCGGGATACCCTCTTTCAGTATTTCCACCGCTTCCAGGGTATAAGGCATCAACACCCGATTTACCAGGAATCCGGGGCTGCTTTTAACAGGAACAGGCAACCGTCCAATGCGATTTGCGAATGCCGCAGCCCGGGCAGAGACCTTTGCAAATGTTTTTTGTCCCTGGACAATTTCGATGAGTTGCATCTTTGCAACAGGATTAAAAAAATGTAATCCCACCAATCGTCCCGGTCTGCTTAGTGCCCCGCTTATAGTTTCCAGAGGAATGCTGGATGTGTTGGTTGCAAGAATTGCGTCAGGTTTTGCCGCTTTTTCAATATCTGAAAAAATGCTGATTTTAGCTTCGGCATTTTCAAAAATGGCTTCAATAATCACATCAGCTTTTTCAGCACCGGTGCCAGCCAGATCTTGCTGGAACCGGTCCATTGCCCGTTCAACCAACCGCGGTTGCTTCAATTTCTTTATAAACAACTGGTGAGCACGTCCGGTCGCTCTGGCCAGGGCTTCGGTACTACGGTCATGGATAGTTACATGCAGGCCTCGCAACGCACACCAGGCTGCAATGTCTCCACCCATCACGCCGGCTCCTATCACGTGAACGCGCTGAAAGCTTTCGTTGGTTTTTATTCGACCTAAATTTTTCAACCCTTCCTGGAGAAAGTAAACCTTGACCAGGTTCTTTGATGTGGTTGTGGTAAAAAGCCTGGAAATGGACTGCTGTTCCGCCTTGAATAAGGCGGCGCGATCACCACCATGATTTTTCCAAAAATCGATCAGGGCGTGAGGTGCAGGGTAATGTGACTCCTTTGCCCTGTCGCTGATTTTTCTTTTCAGGTATCGCGCCATCAAGTTCCGAGCAGGGTTGTAATTGAGTAATTTATTAATTCTTCCGGCTTGCTTTATCGGCAATTTATTACCGATGACATACTTGGCCGCCCGTTCAAGTTGCCGTTCGGGTATACAAAGGTCAACAACACCCATTTTCCAGGCGATGTAGGGAATTACCGTTCGCCCGCTCAGGATAAGATCCATTGCCGATGGTGCGCCGATTGTTTCGATTAACCTGGCCGTTCCACCGAAACCCGGGTGGATTCCCAATTTCACCTCCGGGAGACCCAGTCTGATTGAAGCATTATCTGCACAAACGCGATAGTCACAGGCAAGTGCAAGTTCCAGTCCACCTCCCAGGCAGTGTCCGTTAATCATGGCAACTGTCGGGATGGTCATCGATTCAATCCGATTCAGGACGCTATTGGCGAACTGCACGATTTCAAGTGCCTGCTGTTCGGATTTTATTTTCTGGAATTCGCCAATATCCGCACCCGTAATAAAACCCGTCGGTTTTGCAGATTTAACAATCAATCCGTTGACAGAGAGATTGTCAATTTGGTCCAGAGCCTGATCAAGTTCTCCAATGACTTCGGACGAGAGAATATTCTGGGTCTTTTTTGGAATATCAAGCGTCAGGGCGCAAAGACTTTCCTGTTCTTCAATTTTCCAGTTTTTCAATTGGGCCATTTTAGTTGCCGTTCAATAATTTTGCATTACTGCACGATGCGTTGAATCAACATCGCACCCCCCTGGCCACCGCCTATACACAGGGTTGCCAGTGCCTGTTGCCATTGGTTCCGCTCAAGTACAGTAAGCGCATGTAGTACGATTCTGGCGCCACTTGCGCCGACGGGGTGTCCCATACTGATGCCACCGCCGTCCAGATTGAGGCGGTCCTGGTTCAATTCGCCCATGATGTGGGTCAGGTCGAGCTCGTTTTTGCAGTAATCCTCAGATTTCCATGCGGCCAGACAGCCCAGAACCTGGCCGGCAAAAGCTTCGTTGATCTCCCAGTAGTCAACATCGTTAAGGCCCAACCCATGTCGCTGCAGAATCGGAGTGCTCGCATGGACAGGTCCCAGCCCCATCTGGGTTGGGTCCACTCCGGCCCACTCACTGTCAATGATTTTCCCTCGCGGTTCCAAACCATATTTTTTCATGGCGACATCGCTTGCCAAAATCAGCCAGGCACAGCCATCCGTAATTTGCGCGCTATTTCCCGCAGTTACGAGGCCTGTTGGTTTATCAAATACCGGGCGTAATTTGGCCAGTTTTTCCATGGCCGAATCTCTTCTTAGTCCATCGTCTTCGCTGTAACTGTTTCCATCATTGTCATAAATTGTTTCAATTTCCCCGGCAAATCTGTTTTCATCGATAGCCGTGGCCAGTCTTTCATGGCTACGAACCGCATAGGTATCCATGGCTTCTCTGCTGATATTGAAATTGAATGCAATTTTCTCTGTTGTTTGGCCCATGGACATGCCACACACCGGGTCGGTTAATCCTCTCAATAACCCTATTACCGGTGTAAGGTATGACGGCTTGAGCAGGGCCAGTGTTTTCAGTTTTGCCGGAATGGTCCCGGATTTAGCCCAGTTCCCAAGCCATGTAACAAATTCTGTGGCAAATAGTACCGGGGAATGGCTCATCGACTCCGTCCCGCCAGCCAGAACCAGGTCAGATCGACCTAAAGCGATATTCGTCGCGGCGGAATCCAGGGCCTGCATGCCGCTTGCACAGTTGCGGGCAACGGTCCATGCGGGCGTGGATTCGCCACAACCCAAACGTAAAGAGGCGATTCGGCCAATATTAGTCTCATCTGCAGTGGGCGCCACACAGCCTAAAATAACTTCATCAAAATCCGTGGCGGTAAAAGGTTGCCGGGCTATCAATGGCCGCCCTGCGGCAACAGCCAGATCTACGGCCTTAAATTTCCCCGGTTTTCCCGCTGCTTTGAGGAAGGGCGAACGACTCCCATCAACTATATATATTGTCCTGCCGCTATGCATGTGAATTACCTTGTAACTGTTTTCTCAGTCCGGGTTAATTGTATGGTTAAATATTATAACGCAGTACGCACAATCTCACATAAGTTGTATGAATCAAGCTCATAAATCGTTAACAACGATTAGAAGTTATTCCCTGCGCGGTGGAAAGCTTACCCGGGGCCAGAAGCGGGCGCTGGATGAGCTTTGGCCAATATATGGCCTGCCGTTGCAGGGATCTGAACCGATGGATTTCAAACGGATTTTTGGCCGACGGGTACCTACAATTCTGGATATTGGTTTCGGGGACGGCGAAGCGTTGTTTGAAATTGCGCAAAATAACCCGCAGCAGAATTTTGTTGGGGTTGAAGTGCACAAACCTGGTATCGGGCATTTGCTATTACGATTACATCAGAACAATATAACCAACGTAAAATTAATTTGTGAAGATGCGATTGCGGTTCTGAGCCATGGTATCGGGGATGAATCACTGGCAAAAATATGCTTGTTCTTTCCGGATCCCTGGCCGAAGAAAAAACATCATAAGCGCAGAATAGTACAATCACACTTTATCACCCTGGTGAATAGAAAGCTCAAACCGGGTGGAATTTTTCACTTCGCAACAGACTGGCAAGATTACGCCGACGAGGTTTTGAATAAACTTGAATTATCTGCAGGGATGGTTAACCTGGCAGGTAAAGGTAAATTTTCATCCCGCCCTGATGCGCGACCGAAAACTAAATTTGAAAATCGGGGGCAACGGCTGGGCCATGATGTACAAGATATTCTGATGAAAAAATTGACGTGATCGGCGTTAAGGGTATGCCTGTTTGGCTAAGAATACTCCCCGGACAGGATCAGATCTCGCTGAGTTGCTCTATAAGTTCTGGCAAAGATGAAATTGCCGGTGTGCAGTGGCTCCCGGTACAGACATAAGCCACTGTATCTTTTCCCGATTTCCGTAGTGCTAACGCCGGAGGCAGATTTTTCACTCCTTCTTCAATGGCATAAATACTGGTGAGTGGTTGAGAATTATTATCGCAATATTCTTTCCACTGTTTAATATTTCCTTTTTCACCACGGATTATTATTGTGGTGTGCCTGTCACCAACGTATTGCAGCGCAGTAGTCATCAAAGCATTGACAGATGGACGCCTTTCCAACTCGTTGGCAAATAGTGATAGCGCATTGTCTGCTGCCTGCAAATATCCTGGTTCCCCCAACAGGTTCCCCAGTTTAAGCAGGCCCAGGACAGCGGCGGCGTTCCCGGATGGAATGGCGTCATCTGCACCGGATTTTGGACGGTACAACAGTCTTTCATGGTCATGGGAAGTGAAGAAGAATCCACCATTTTGAGTGTCTTCAAACCGATCCAGCATGGACGCGCAAATGGCAGTTGCAAATTGCAGGTCAGATGTGCGCCAACTCGATTGCAGTAATTCAATGAGTCCGGTCAGCATAAATGCATAGTCATCCAGATACCCGTTCAGTTGTGCTTTACCCTGGCTGCAAGCAGCAAGCATTCGGTTTCCCTGCCACATATTACTGCGTACAAAATCTACAGCACCCTGCGCAGATTGGACGAATTTTGGCTGCCTCATCATTCTGCCTGCTTTTGCCATTCCACTGATCATCAATCCGTTCCAGGAAGCGAGTATTTTATCGTCGAGTCCGGGGCGAATCCGGGTACTGCGAATTTCGAGTAATTTCGTTTTGGCAGTGGAAATAGCTTTTTGAATTTCGGGGTTGTCAGCCAACCGTTCGAAATCCGTTTCCGGATTCAGGTTAAAGTGCCAGTTCCCTTCAAAATTGGCTTCACCAAATAGTCCAAAATAATTTTCAAGTGCCGCATACTCGCTTTCCGAAAGAACTGCTTTCAAATCTGTTTCGTTCCATACGTAGAACTTTCCTTCCTCACCCTCCGAGTCAGCATCCAGGGTGGAGGCATAACCTCCCCCAGGCTGTTGCATTTCCGCTATTACCCACTGCGCCGTATCCATTGCTGCCTGGGCATATTGGCTGTTGTCGAACAAGCGAAACCCATCGCAATATAGCCCTAATAGCTGGGCATTGTCATACAGCATTTTCTCGAAATGAGGAATCTGCCATTTTCGATCAACCGAGTAGCGGAAAAAACCGCCTCCAAGATGATCGAACAGCCCGCCCTGGGCCATATGAGTCAGTGTATTGCCCGCCATTTCCGAACATGTGGATGAGCAGGGCAGGCTGGTGTTTTCGGCTGCAATCAGCAGCAGTTCGATTTGGGTGGGATGGGGAAACTTTGGCGCGTCTCCAAATCCACCAAATTCGCTATCATATTGTTGTTTTAAATTCTCAGCAGCACTGACCAGGGTGGTAATGGAATCCGGTGTTCTGGTCGCGCAGGGTTGAGGGTTAAGTTGCTCCAGCGCCTTATAAAAAGACAAGTGGTAATCAGACAATTGTTCGATGTTTTCCCGATAATGGTTTGCAATCTTTTCCACCAGTACACCGAATCCCGGCATATTATATCGGGGTTCAGCCGGAAAATAGGTGCCGGCAAAGAATGGTGCATGCCCGTTGGGCGTCAATGCAATGGTTAATGGCCAGCCGCCGGGTTTCTGGGTAAGCATCTGGTGGGCGAGCTGGTAGATTTTGTCCAGATCAGGTCGTTCTTCCCGATCTACCTTGATACAGACAAAGTGCTTATTCATTATTTTGGCGATGTCTTCATTTTCGAAACTTTCGTGTTCCATTACATGACACCAGTGGCACGCGGCATAACCGATAGACAACAGTATGGGTTTGTTCTGGTTGCGGGCGATACTGAGGGCTTCTTCGTTCCAGGGATACCAATCCACAGGGTTACTGGCGTGTTGAATCAGGTAAGGGCTGGTCTGGTTTGCGAGATGGTTGGTCATGACTTGTTCAATAGTTTCTGAATTTCCGGGCTAGCGCAATGAACTGTGGAATCAGGTTTGGAATCAGTTAAAATGTGCGATGTGGCAATAATGGGCTAAAACATATCCATAACCGTTTTCCATCCCGGAAAATTATACTTTGATTGTACATCCTAACTTCGACCCGGTAGCTATCTCCATTGGCCCGCTATCCATCCATTGGTACGGGTTGATGTACCTTTGTGGTTTCGCTGCGGGTCTGTCATTGGGGCGATATCGCGCCAGGGTTACGACCGAAACGCCAGATTCTGATAAATCCGGGAAATCTGGATGGGTGGCAGACGAAATTATCGACCTGGTTTTTTTTATCGCCGTGGGTATCATAGCGGGCGGTCGACTGGGGTATGTCTTGTTTTATAACCTGGGTTTTTATCTTTCCAATCCCCTGGAGATCCTTGCCATCTGGGATGGCGGCATGTCATTTCATGGCGGGCTTCTGGGTGTAGCGGTTGCCATCGTCTGGTATGCGCGGAAAACCAGCAGGGAAATATGGGTGGTTGCTGACTTTCTGGCACCGTTGGTTCCACCTGGCTTGTTTTTTGGCCGGATCGGAAACTTCATAAACCAGGAATTGTGGGGCAGGGCCACGGACATGCCATGGGGCGTATTGTTCCACACTATACCTGGACAGCCAAGACACCCTTCCCAACTCTATGAAGCGTTGCTTGAAGGGCTGATTTTGTTCATAATAATATGGTGGTATTCATCCAAACCGCGAATACCCGGTCAGATTTCAGGATTGTTCCTATTAACGTATGGTGTATTTCGCTTTATAGTCGAATTTTTTCGCGAACCCGACGGTCATATCGGATCGGTGGCGCTGGCTTGGATGACCATGGGGCAAAT
>PVMS01106007.1_pt1 | contig 12701 bp, 8 predicted proteins | sample 1853461 | NCBI WGS metagenome assembly PVMS01 (sample SAMN08582032, study PRJNA380276) | Marine sediment metagenome, whole genome shotgun sequencing project. | isolation source: ocean sediment barecode stripped | collected 2017 | reverse complement strand
TGCCGAAACAGCGGCGGTCACCGCAACAAGAATGATTCTAAACACTGAGACTCCCCCCCGGAACGATACTGACTACAATAACTGTTTTGTTTGCAGCATGAAATACTACGGTTGGTTCAATACCTTTGAGAGGATCAGGGCCTCATTCGGTATCCCACTATTAAAGTACGCTTCGTTGCGGGCGTATATTTGACGTTCCCACTTGAACTTAGCTGCACTTCCCATGGCTATCCCGACAGCGACCATCAGGTTGACGATTACGCTGTGCCTGGCACTTTCCCTGTGCTCCTGCACCTACCTTAAATACGCCTCCGTGCAGGCGGAGTACGCTCGCATTCAAGACGCCGAGCCAGGGCAACTCAATCTAAAGCACATGATCGACCGGGAAACCTTCTTTATAAATGGCCGCTGCAACGATGTCGCAGGCAGGTACGACGGAATGCCGAAGGCGATCGCTGCGTTTTCCAGCATGTACCAAAGCAATGAACGTGTAGACACGATGTACTTCCAGGTAGCCGGATCGCACTTCGGATTGAATGTGCCAAAGGGCCGTTATGATTTGCTGGTGTTTGCCGACATTGATGGCGACGGCTCGTTTGAAGCGTCAGAAGTTGTGGGGCAGCGGACGATCGGAGTAAGCAACACCACAGTACCAGAGAGGGTACTTGGCCAGATAGACGTGCACTTGTCCGAGCCCCGCACGATCGATTGGGATATTTCTTTCGCCGTTCCTGATTCCAGCGGTCGCGCCGAATCGCTGTTTTTCCCATCCGGGACTATTCGCAGCCTGGACGACCCAATATTCGACAGCAGTTTCTCTACATTGGGCATGTACGATCCCGCGTCTTTCATGGAACAGGCACCCACGATGTTTTATGCCCTGGAGGAAGATCTCGGTTACAAAATTCCGGTCGTTCTTGTCCACGGCATCGGCGGCAGCGCGCGTGAATTTGAGACCTTCATCGGCCAACTGGATCGACTCAAGTACAAACCGTGGTTTTTTCACTACCCGTCTGGTGGTGACCTCGATCAATTAGCCGAACTTTTTTATCAACTATATCTGTCGGGGAAAGTCGTTAGGTCAGGCGGAATGCCGATGATAATCGTCGCCCACAGCATGGGTGGGCTTATTGTCAGAGAGGCTTTGAACAAGTACCAAGGAAAATCGAGTGAGAACCAGGTCCACTTGCTCGTAACGATGGCAACTCCCTTCGGCGGACATGCCGCTGCGGCCACCGGAGAGGAACACGGCCTTATTGTTTTGCCCTCGTGGCGGGATCTGAATCCGAACAACCCGTTCATCGGCAATCTGTATCGAAACTCCTTACCGAATTTCTTACATCATGAATTGATTTATGCGTTCCAGAATCCCGGCATCATCAAGCTGGGAGAGAACAGTGATGGCGTAGTCACGCTCAACAGTCAATTGCATCCGCAAGCACAACGGCAGGCGAGCGGACAATTTGGCTTTGACAACACACATACCGACATCCTCGACAGTGAAGAGGTGGCCGCGCACATCCGGGATCGTATGGAGATCGTAAAGAACGCATTTCCGCCTCCTCAACTTAACCTGATAAGACAGGGCGGTTATGAGGTGACGCTAGGGGATGAATACCCTGCACTTGCACAATATTCGATTCATAACTACGGCAAGTATTTGATGGCTTTGACGAATGGCGAACTCACTACCTTCCATCCGGAGGAGGAGCGTTTCATTGCTGTCGTGAAAGGAGAGAAGTCTCCTCGTGACGCTGCGGAAAAGGGCTGGCTGAAGTTCCTCCGCGAGTATCCTGAATTCAGGGCGACTGAGTTTTAAACGGCCGCTTTACTACTTGTTTGGCTTCTTTCGTTTCTTTTTCCTTGCCGCAGGCCTTGCCCTGGCTTTTGCCTTGGGTTTTCCTTTCGGATTCGGCTTACCTTTTCGCTTACGCGGACCCTTGGCTTCTCCGTGCCGTGAAATATTCATCGGCTGACCGCAAATCCGAACTTTCTTCAGGTCCATGAATACGTCTTTCGGCATTCCGGCGGGCAGATCGACCAGACTGAATTCCGCCTCGATTTCGATCTGACCAATATGCTCACCGTCTAAACCCGACTCATTGGCAATAGCACCAACGATATTGCCTGGCTTGACGCCATGCACATGACCGACCTCTATTCGATATCGTTCCGCGCCAGCCTCCACATCCCGGACAGACTTCATCCTGGCCTTGCCTTTATCTTTATCCGGACTGAGCAACATCGACTTGTCGCCAATGGAAATCTTCGCCAGAGCGGCAGCAATTTCAACCGCAGGCACGTCGTGCTCCTGGCGGTATTGCTCGACCAGGCCCTGCATGAATCCGAGTTCGCCGACGGCCAGTGTGTCAGTGATTTTCTGCTTGAAATCGGCAATGCGCTTGTTGTTGACGGTTTCAGTGCTCGGCAACACCATCTGTTCGATTTTCTGCCGCGTCGCTTTTTCGATCGCCGACAACATGCGCCGTTCGCGCGGCGCTACAAACAGGATTGCATCGCCGCGTCGTCCTGCCCGTCCCGTACGACCGATGCGGTGGATGTACGCCTCGGTGTCATAGGGAACATCGTAATTAATGACATGACTGATCCGGTCTACGTCGAGACCACGTGCTGCAACATCGGTCGCGACCAGAATATCCAGTGATCCTTTCTTCAGTCGCTCAACAGTTTGTTCGCGATGATTCTGCGCCATGTCGCCGTTCATTGCTGCGGCAGCATAGCCGCGGGCCTCAAGTTTTTCGGCAAGTTCTGCCGTCGCAGTCTTGGTGCGAACAAACATCAAAATCGCATCGAAGGTTTCAACTTCGAGTATCCGCGTAAGTGCGTCGAGCTTGTGCAGGCCACTAACCTGCCAATAACGTTGGCGAATGGTTTCTGCTGTTGCAGTGCGTGCCTTGATCGAAATTTCCTGCGGGTCGTTCAGATAGCGCCGCGCAATTTGTTCAACCTGCTTTGGCATCGTTGCGGAGAACAAGGCCATCTGACGTTTTTCGGGCGTCTGTTCCAGTATCCACTTCACTTCATCGATGAATCCCATGCGTAGCATTTCGTCAGCTTCGTCCAGTACCACTGCCCGCAAACCACCGAGTTTCAAAGTCCCCTTGCGCATGTGGTCCATCAGACGGCCCGGGGTACCGACTACAACCTGCACGCCTCGTTTGAGTTGCCGAATTTGACCGCCATATTCCTGGCCGCCGTAAACAGGCAGAACATGGAACCCTTTGATGTGGGATGCGTAATGTTGAAACGCTTCAGCCACTTGAATTGCCAGTTCACGAGTAGGCGTCAGCGTTAGCACCTGCACATTTTTGTTCTGTACGTCGATGCGGGACAGCAACGGCAGGGCGAATGCTGCTGTCTTGCCGGTGCCGGTGGGTGCATGCCCCAGAATGTCCCGGCCGTTCATCAATAGCGGTATCGCCTGACTTTGAATGGGGGTTGGTGTCTCATAGCCAATCTCGTCCAACACTCGTACTAACGGTGGGGATAGCTTGAGATCGCGGAAACTGGTCATGCCTGACTTGGCATCGGACTGAGTCATCGTATTGCTCTGAATTAGGAAAACGCCGGCGGAGACCCCACTGGCGGGCGCGGCATGATAGCATCCGGCCGCTGATTCACCTCCCACCCGGTCCAAACCCATGATTTCTGCTGCTAATTTGTCGATTCAGTTCGGCGCTAAACCCCTGTTCGAAAATGTCTCCGCGACCTTCGGCAATCGCAACCGCTATGGCCTGATCGGTGCGAACGGATCCGGCAAGTCGACCTTGATGAAAATATTGGCCGGAGAGCTGGAACCCACTGTTGGCAACGTCTTCATAGAGCCTAACGCCCGCGTCGGGCAGCTATCGCAGGACCAGTTCGCCTACGAGGAACACCGCGTGCTGGACGTAGTGATGATGGGTTACGAGAAATTCTGGGCGGTGATGCAGGAGCGTGATCGGCTGTATTCGCTGCCCGAGATGGGCGACGAAGATGGCATACGCGTCGCACATCTTGAGGTCGAATTCGCGGAAATGGACGGATATTCCGCGGAATCGCGGGCCGGCGAGCTGCTGGAGGGCATCGGTATCCCGGCCGACCAGCACCATGGGCCAATGAGCGCCATAGCACCGGGCTGGAAGCTGCGGGTACTCCTTGCGCAGGCGTTGTTCTCCGACCCCGACGTATTGCTGCTCGACGAGCCCACTAACAACCTTGATATCAACACGATCCGCTGGCTGGAAGATTTTCTGGATTCCAGTAAATCGACGATGGTGATCATTTCGCACGATCGTCACTTTCTGAATCGTGTGTGCACGCACATGGCCGACCTGGACTACGGCAAGCTGCAGATTTTTCCGGGCAATTACGACGAGTACATGACGGCGGCAACGCAGGCGCGTGAACGCATGTACGCAGACAATGCCAAGAAGAAGGTCAAGATGGCCGAACTACAGGCGTTTGTCAGTCGCTTTTCCGCCAATGCTTCAAAGGCGAAACAAGCTACTTCGCGTGCCAGGCAACTGGAAAAAATTCAACTCGAAGACATCAAGCCATCGAGCCGCGTTAGCCCGTACATTCGCTTTGAGCAGGAAAAGCCGCTGCGCCGTCTCGCTGTCGAGGCGACAGGCCTGAGCAAGAGTTTTGATGAAGGTCCGCTGTTTGAGAATTTGGACCTGACCATCGAGGCGGGCTCACGCGTTGCAATTCTCGGACCGAACGGTATCGGCAAGACAACGCTCATCCGTTGTCTGCTGCAGGACCTCGAGGTTGATAGCGGAGACATCAAGTGGGCGGAGAATGCGAAGCGCGGCTATTTCGCGCAGGACAACGCGCACGAGTTTGAACACGACATGAACCTGTTTGACTGGATCACACAGTGGCAACCGCCCGGCTCACCCGAGCAATTACTGCGCGCGACACTCGGCCGGATGTTGTTCTCCAAAGATGACAGCGAGAAATCGGTGAAGGTCGTTTCGGGTGGTGAACAACGTCGCCTGATGTTCGGCAAGCTGGCTTTGCAGGAGCCGAATGTGATCGTTATGGACGAGCCGACGAATCACCTTGATATGGAATCGATTGAGGCCCTTAATCTGGCTCTCGAGAATTATCCTGGCACGCTGATTTTTGTCAGCCATGACAGGGATTTCGTAGCGACGCTTGCGACGCGAATCATCGAGATGACTCCGGAAAAGATCATCGACTATTCGGGCACCTACGATGAGTACCTGCGTTCGCAAGGGCTAATTGAGAAAACCCGCGCCGCCTGAGGTTCGAACCGCTTTCAGTTGCTCAGAGCTTACTTTCTGAATGAAGCGTCGGGCGTTCCCTTGAAGCAACCTAGAATGTAGGGAAATTCTTCGATGATGTAATAGCCGTAGATGCCGTCGACGGTCATGCCATTACACTCATCAAGGTCACCGGACCCCTGTAGGTACAAGTAATCATCACGATAGGCACCATCGTAGGTGCCGCCCGGCTCTCCTGCTCCAGACGGCCGTGGGCCGGTCTGGAGTTGATAACTGGAGGTCGCTTTGCGAATCGTACCGTTGTCATCAAACCAGGACCCGAAAATCGGAAACCCGTCCGCCGCGAACCCCACCAAGGGCGAGACAATATTGGTGTCTGCGTAGAACAGCGCGTTCGGTGAGCCATGATAGTGGTAGGTGCCATTGGGTTGGGTATGTGCATTGTGCGAATCGACACGAAAACCGTTCGCAGCATGCATAGGATCGTAGCGCCATGGCTGATTTATGTTATTGCAACCAGTGCGACCGTCGCCCACGCCGAAACAGGCTGCCGCCAGCACGTCGGTTTTAACGCCGTTCATGAGAAGGGCGTTGTCGTAAGTCAGGCTCAGTGAATTTGTTGAAGCCGCGACCGTTGGCGTCGCCGGTATCTCGTACACATCATTTTGTTCGGCGACCGGGTTAGCGAACCCGCCCGAATCATTGAAATCATGGTTCGGGATCGCATTTGTCGAGAAAACGCATTTGCTGCCGACCAGCTCGACGACCAGGTCGCCGACGTATACGAGATTATTGCCAATGTCATTCACGGTTGACGTGTAACTCTCGACGTAGTCGCCGCAATTCGCACTGTGATTGGTGAGAATCGCATTAGTAATATCGACAGGATCACCGGAACCGCCACCACTGCCCCCGCCCCCGCTTTCGATCTGCAAAGCAATTTGTTCTAACTCAAGACGAGTCGCCTCGATGACCACATCACCGGGCAGTAGATTAGTGGTCTCACCAATATCGACCGACACGTCATACATTTCCTGTCCGTTGCTCGCCGTCTGGATCAATTTGTGCGTCGCATTGCGAACCGCCCAGCCATCGAGATCTACACTACTGTAACCAACGTAGGCCACGCTGCGGCCAACAAACCCGCTACCGGAAAACGAATCGGCAATGCTCTCGCTGTCATAGATGTTCGTCGCATTGCTGCCAGCCAGCTCCGCAATCGTCGCGAAAAAGTCCGTCGTTACGATTAGCGCGTCTTCGCGCTCACCCAGCCGCGTAACCCCGGCTCCGGATACGACCAGCGGCACGCGTACACCGCCCTCATGAAGACTTCCTTTGCTATGCGACCCCTGATACACGGTGCGATCAATGACACCGCCCGGCGTGCCGTTGTCACCTACGAACAAAATGATTGTGTTGTTACGCTGTTCTGCGCTTAGTGAATCCAGCATGCGACCGATCTCAGTGTCCATCGCCTCAATGGCGGCGAGATAATAGTCGCGGCGGTTGTTGTTAATGTCGTCGGCTGTTCCGCTCAGATTGCGGTTGTGCAGATTTGCCGGTGGTAGATGGAAGGGCGGATGCGGGGCCGAATAGGCAACCCAGGCAAACCATGGCCCCGCCTGCTGACCAATCCAGTCAATCGCCAGGTCAGTAATTTTGGACGTGTGATATTCGGTCGAGACTTCCGCAACACCGTTCGTCACCAAGTCCCAGGAAAAGTAGTTATCGACATTGGCAATGTTGCCGGCGTAATGCGATATGCCCACGCTTGCCGGATGGTTGTTGTCGCTGCCGCCGAGATGCCACTTGCCGAACACAGCGGACTCGTAGGCGGAGGTTTCCGGATACAGGGACAAGTGCTCCTGGATCGTCTCGACATCCGGAGTCAGCACTCCCGGGGTGCGACGAATTCCGCTGTTTACGCCGTACAGACCGGACAGGAGTGTTGCGCGGGTCGTCGCACAGCTTGGCGTTGCCCAGACATTGTCATAAACGACGCCACCACTAGCCAAAAAATTCAGTGTCGGTGTGCTCGGCACATCCATACTCAGCCCATACTGCGCCGAGGCATCGATTCCCTGGTCATCGGAAATAATAAGCAGAATGTTCGGCGTGGTTTGAGTTACCGGCGGTAGTGTCGGCGCGGGTTGCGTGACCGGCGGCGCACTTGAAGAACTACCACCGCCTCCGCATGCAGACAGGATCAATATAGCTACAGCGCCGCCGATAGTGTTTTTCATTGCTGTCCTTGCACAGATCATCCTTGGAACAACGATTCTCCCGTGGATCCGTTGACGCCGCAAACAGATATGACTCAGTTAGCCAATAATCAACTTATTCGCTGCCTCGTAGTGCGTTCACTTCAGCCAATAGCCACTGATACTGCTCTTCCTGCAATGCAGATAGATTGCCATTGAGCAAATCATTGTGCTCGTACGGGTCAGTCGCCAGGTCGTAGAACTCTTCTGTATCGGTCTCGATCTTGATGATCAACTTGTAGCGCTCATTGCGTATTGTGCGCTGGTTTCGATAGCCGCCCCGCTCCATGCCGAAGGCGTCCGCGTAGGCGAATTCTCTAACCGTCGTGTCATCGTTGCCGTGGAATATCGGAGCGAGGCTGACCGAGTCCAGCTTGACGCCTGGTGGCGTAGCCATACCGATGTCAACATTAGTGAGATCCAGCACCGTTGCGAACAGATCGACGGAGTTCGCAAGCGCCTTCGTGACCCGTCCGGCCTCTATGCCCGGCCCGGCAACGATGAACGGCACGTTGACTCCGCCCTGATACATCGTTCCTTTCGTACGTCCGCCCTCGAACGGTGCAACGGTCGCCCGACGAGGCGTGCCGTTGTCACCCATGAAGATCACGTAGGTGTTGTCTCGTTGCTCGGGATCGACAGACGCCAGGAGTCGGCCTATTTCCGTATCCAGAGCTTCGATCATCGCCTTGTAATAAGCGTGCGGATTCGTTGCGGTATCGACAGTCGGATCCAGCTGCGTCGCGTCACTGTGCAGTAGCTCGAGCGGTGGGAGATGAAACGGCGTATGAGGAGCGTTGAACGCTACCCAGAGGAACCAGGGAGTTTCACCGTCGCGATCTCTTAGCCACGCCACGGCGTCGTCGACGATGTCCGATGTACCGTAACCCGTCGCGCCATCTGTCACGACGCCATCGATTACCTTTGACCAGGAGTAGTAACTATAGAGACCTCCGGTGCGAATGCTCCCGGAATAGTGATCGAAACCTACACGCAACGGATGCCTCAGGCCGCCGTTGGTATCGTTGGCAAGGTGCCACTTGCCGATCGCAGCGAGTTCATATCCCAGGTTGGGATCAGCCTTCAATGCCTGGGGGAAGGTAAAAGCGTCGTCTGCCAGTGCGTGCCTCTCGAGATTGACGACAGCTTCGGCCCCGCCGTCCGGAATGGCGGCCGCTTCGGTACTGGCCCCAGCCATTCCGCCGCCCATTCCCGCAGATTCGAACGGCGCACCCGCGGGTTTCTCTGGCCGAGGCCACGACTGACCGGTAATCCCGTTGACGGGCACACCGACACCGTTGCGAAAGCCATATTGCCCGGTCAACAAGGTTGCGCGCGTTGGCGAGCAGACAGGTTGCGACCAGAAGTTATCGAAACGCAAACCTTGTTCGCTCAAGGCGTCCAGGTTGGGCGTGTGTGCAGTATCGTCGCTGACACCATACGCAGCCAGGGTCTCGACGGCCATATCGTCGCCGATCATGAGTAGGAAATTCGGCGCTTGTTGAGATTGGGCCGTGGCGGCAGCGAACATCATGCCGAGGCAGGCCAGTCGCAACACATTAGTATTCATAGTTTCTCCATATTCCGATCAAGAGCGTATAACCAACCATGAGATTGCAAGAATGACAGATCCTGAAGGCTTGAATATACATTTCGTACACTTCCCAACTTGAATTGAGCACCCACCGCGATAGGATGCTCTTTCCTTCTCTGTAGAAAATAATACTCATTAGAGAGCGAGGGGAGAATTATGTATAAGACAACGCACCCACTATTTGCCCTGCTGTGGCTAGTCGTAGTCGCAGGCTGTACTAGCGGCTCGGACGACTTAGTCGGCGGTAATATCGTCACCGGCGAAGGCATTTCTAATCCAAATCCTGTGGTCACCAACCAGTGGGGCGAATTGCCCGCTGGTCGAAACTGGGGACACACAGCCGGTATCGATATCGATCCCACCGATGGCAATATCTGGGCCTATGAGCGCTGTGCAGCTGGTGGCGGTGGCGCTGCCGGCGGCCCCGTTAACTGTGATACTAATCCGGTAGATCCGATATTCAAATTTGACCGCAATACAGGAGAAGTGCTGGCCAATTTTGGTGCGGGAATATTCACAACTCCCCACGGTATCCATGCGGACCATGAAGGTAACGTCTGGGTTACGGACTTTGCCACTAATGCTAGCGGCACCAAAGGCCAGCAAGTGCATAAATTTAGCCCTGATGGCGAGCTATTGATGAGTCTGGGTGTGGCGGGGCAGGTTGGTAATGACAGCGCCCATTTCAATGGGCCAACCGACGTTATCGTCGCAGCAGACGGCAGTATCTTTGTATCTGACGGTCACGGCGGCCAAGGCATGACAACTGTTGCCGCCATAGAGGAGGGCAGGCAGGCTGGTCAAACAGGTCGCATTATGAAGTTCGCTGCCGACGGCACCTTTATTAAAGAGTGGGGGCAGATAGGCGCGGCTCATGGCGAGTTTCGTACGCCCCATGGTATCGAAATTGATTCGCAAAACCGTCTTTGGGTAGCGGATCGCGGAAACCATCGCTTGGAAATATTCGATCTGGACGGCAACTATCTGGAATCGCGCTTCAGCTATAGTCGCGTTAGCGGAATCTTTATTACAGACGATGATTTGGTCTACGCCATTGATTCCGAATCCGGCCCCTTCAACAATATTAATTGGATCTCAGGCGTTCGCGTCGGCCCTCTAAACGAAGATCGATTAATTGGCTTTATTCCGGGATATCCCACCGAGACTCGTGGCTATCAATCTACCGCTGGTGAAGGGGTGGCTGTGGATGCCGACGGTACTGTTTTTGTTGCCGAAGGACCTTCCTCGATACCCATTGCCAGGGGTTCCTTTAGCAAATATAGCGCAGACTAATCGCTTTCATTTATTTCAGTGGTTTATCCGCAGCGATTGGCCGACTGCCACAACAGCAGTCATTCATACATTCGGCCAGCCACCAAGATAGTATCAAGCGTGGATTATTGATGGTCCAGGGCGGCGGGCACAACCAGTGAAAAACTGGATCCCTGGCCTGGCTCCGACTCCACTTCCATCTTTGTTCCCAAGAGGTTGACGCTGTGCTCGACGATCGCGAGTCCCAGACCGAGACTGCCGTCCCTTGCGATCGGGTCATTGTCGACCCGGTAAAACTCATCGAATATCCTGGCCAGTTGATCGGGTGCGATGCCGATACCGGAATCCCGGACGGTGATTCTCAATCCGGCGGGCTCTCGGCGGCAACTAACCTTTACCTCACCCTGATTCGTATAGCGGATAGCGTTTGACACCAGCACACGAAAGATTCGTGTCAACAGCATGCTATCTGAAAGCGCGACCTCAGATTGTGAATTGAATTCCAGCCGCAAGCCCTTTGCCTGTGCCTGATATTCGAATTCATTCTGCAGTTTCTGAAAAATCTCCCGGGTTGGAATTTCCGTGATTTTCAGTTCAACCTCACCTGATTCAAATTCGCTGATTTCCAGGAGAGAGTTCAACAGATCGCTCAAATGAGCGAGCGCATCACCTTGCATCGCAAACATTTCCTGCGCTTTTACTTGTGTGACCGTCTTGCGCAGAGCACCATTGAGCAGGCTCAAGGTCTGCAGATGTTGTCGAATTTCATTGCTCGCAGTCTCCAAAAAGCGTGATTTGGCATGTCTTGCCCGTTCGGCTTCCTGCTCAGCCTTCTGCAACGCGTCCTCCGATTTCTTGCGCTTGGTGAAGACGAGCCAGCTACCGCCGATCGCTGTCAGCCAGATTGCGAACAATGCCAACAGCCTGTTCGCTACAACCATCCATGGAGTACCGGCCGGTTCGGACAGGAGAAAACCGAGTACCGTGAGAACGGATACGCCGCCGGCGACGATCAACGAATGTTGCCATTTAGGCAGCCATAGAGCGATCAGGACGACAGCAACATAAGCCACACCTGCGGCGACCCCTAATGGCAGCGACGCGATGTCGACTATGAAGATCCCCGCAGCCAAAACAGTGCAAGTCAGGGCGATTTGCACAGTCGATGAACTTCTGGAGGATTTTGATAGCCTGGCAAGCATTGTCATCGGAGCAAGTTACAATCCAGAACGGGCGAACGGGTATAGGTAATGGCCGAAACATTCGATGACCCGTGCTGTCGGTTCTTGAGAGTGGCAGCACGAGACTGTACGTACATACCGCAACGAAGCGCCGCTGTTTGATTTGCTAAAATTTTGTCAGTCGTTACACAAGAGGTTTGTTTATGAAGCTTCGAATTCGTGGTGATAGCATGCGCTTGCGCCTGAAACGCAGTGAAGTCGATCGACTTGCGGCAGGGACCAGCATCGTGGAGAAAACTCACTTTCCGGGCGCCGCTCTGACATATCGTCTGGACGTTTCCGAGGATAATCATTTTTCGGCGAGCTTTAACGACGGCACCCTCTTGGTCAGCTTGCCAGAATCGGATGTGTTGGATTGGGCCAGTAGCGATGAGGTGTCTTTGCATGCGGAGCAAGAGCTCTCAGGGTCAGGCGCTCTTTCCCTGCTAATCGAGAAAGACTTCAAGTGCCTTGAGCCCGGACATCACAGAGATTGCGAAGACGATGAGGATACTTATCCCCACCCAGGTGCCAAAGCCACCGGCACCTGACCCGGCTACCGCGCCTGGCCTAACCGCCAAGGCGATACATTTCAATTTTGGATTCTGCGCCGCCTGGCTCACCGCGAATCTCGCTATAACGATTCTGGCGTTCTGACCAGGATGAGCGAATACGATCTGTCAGATTCCGGGGCTTGCATGCACTGCCGAGGAGCGACCGCAGATTGACTCCCTGACCTGAAAAAAGACAGGTGTAGAACATACCGTCTGCGGACACCCTGGCACGAGAGCACTGGCCGCAGAAAGGCTCAGTTATTGAATTAATCAGACCGATTTCGCCTGCGCCGTCCTCAAAGCAGTAACGACGCGCAGTTTCCCCTGGATATTGACTTGTCAGTGGTCGCAGTGGCCAGCGATCATGAATCCGTTGCAACCACTTCGAACCCGGCACCACGCGATACGAACTCCACTGATTGCTGCTGCCAACATCCATGAACTCGATCAGCCGGAGTATATGACCGCTGCCGCGAAAGTGCTGCACCATGTCCATGACCGTATGATCATTAACACCTCGTTGCACCACAGTATTGATTTTCAGATCG
>PVMS01110031.1_pt1 | contig 12704 bp, 11 predicted proteins | sample 1853461 | NCBI WGS metagenome assembly PVMS01 (sample SAMN08582032, study PRJNA380276) | Marine sediment metagenome, whole genome shotgun sequencing project. | isolation source: ocean sediment barecode stripped | collected 2017 | reverse complement strand
TCAACTATCTTATCTATATCCTTTGGTGGTTCACCGCGTACACCTAGTAATAATGCGTAAGATTTTATTTCTTTTACCATGAGTCGTGTTTCTCTTAAACTCAATGGCAGTGCTCTGAAAGAAACATCTTTCATTACTTCAACATAAATTCCGCCTAAACCAAACATAATAATTGGTCCAAATGATTTATCGCGCCTGGCGCCGATTATGACTTCCGTGCCGGATTTAACTTGCTCAACAATTTCGATTCCATCAATAACTGCATCTTTTTTGTATGCTTTACAATTGTGAATAATAGTTTGATATGCATCCAATACTTCATCTTTATTATTAAGGTTTAATAATACTCCACCCACATCACTTTTATGCAAGATGTCCCTCGATACAACTTTCATTACTACCGGATATCCGATATATTCAGCGCTCTCAACAGCCTGCTTTATATTCTTTGCAATTCCACTTTTAGGACCTAACAAACCTGCGATGCTCAATAATTGATTTCCCTCATCAGCTAATAGAAATTCTCTACCATCAGCTAAAGCTGTTTCTATAATATTTTGAATTCCTGAAATATCGATTTGCGGATTTTTTGCTACACTTTTAGACTTTAAGGTATTGTGATATTGAAAATAAACCGCTCCCAGACAGGCTGCAGCATCATATACTTCACGGTAAACCGGTATATTAGCGGTAATCAGTTTACTTATTACCATTTCAGACAGACTTCCGCCAAATATAGCAAAAATGATCGGTTTTCCTTTTTTCTTATATTCCAAATATGTTTTTGTAAGTGTTTGTATTAATTCTTCTTCGTCCATTCCAGCTGTTTCACAATATATTGATAATACAGATTTTATATTATCATCATTTAGAGCTATCGTTAGTGATTGCGCATATTCCTTGGCAGTTGCTTCACCGGTCAGATCAATCGGATTTTTTGTTGAACCAAATCCGTGTGTAATATCCCGATATTGGCTATCTAACCGTTGTGTATCATCATACAGCTTAATATTATATTTTTCACAGGCATCGGTAGCCAATACTCCAATACCACCTCCATTAGTGATAATAAGCGTATTTTCACCTTTTGGTATTCCCGTACGGGATAAATAGTTACTCCAATCCAATGCTTCCTGAACATTTTCAGCTCTAAGTACTCCGCATTGCTTCATAATTGCATCGAATATTTCGTCCGCACCGGCGAGAGAGCCGGTATGCGATGCAGCTGCGATGGCGCCACGTTGTGACCTGCCGGACTTAATTACAACGATCGGTTTCTTTTTTGTGGCATCTTTCAGGACATGGACTAATCTTTCACCTTTCTGAATTCCTTCAATATACATCAGGATCGCTTTCGTATCTTCTTGTTCAACCAAGTATTCCACTAAATCAGCTTCATCGACATCGGACTTATTTCCAACTGAAATGATCGCCGACAATCCGATATTTTGTATTTTGGCTTTGCCGATCATTGCAACACCTAATGCACCGCTCTGAGTAATTATTGCAACATTTCCTTTGGGGATATAGGTTGGACCGAAAGTTGCGTTTAGCGCTGATTTTGCAGAATAATGACCAAACACATTCGGACCTAAAATACGGATACCATTCTGTTTAGCAAATTTCGTTAGTTTTCTTTCTTCTTCTAAATTTCCAACTTCTGAAAAACCGGAACTAATAATTGTAACTACTTTTATATTCTTTCTTGCACACGCTTTTAATGCTTCAAATACTTTTAACGCCGGCAGCACAATCGATGCCATATCGATATTATCGGTAATGTCGTCTAAAGAGGCATATGCCTTATAATTTAATATTTTATCCGCTTTGGGATTGATGGGATAAACCTTCCCCTTGAATCCAACTTTAGAAATGTTACTAAGTATTTTATGTCCAATTTTGGTCGGATTAGTAGATGCGCCGATAATCGCAATGGACTTTGGCTCAAACAATTTTTTCATTATTGAATAATTACCCGTATTCACATTATTCTCGAGAACATTCTATTTTAACCACTATATCAATTCTATTAATTTGAAATGATTTTATTAATACTTGGGTAAAAAATTACAAAGGTTATTACTTACAAAATAAAGATGATTTCGACTTCTATGAATTTTCTACAATTGTATAGAAATTTTTCAAAATCATTTGAGATTGAATATTTTGTTCATTTACGCCATTTAATACTGTTTTAATATCTTTGTTATCGCGTATTACAAATCGTTTGGCAGCCTCAACATCAATTTCCGGGTGTGATTGAATGGATATTATCGATCCATATTGATAATATTGTACGCACTTATCATTAGAGATCACTTGAGTACTTTCAGGTGGTGCTTTCAGCACCGCATCATAATGCGATTGATACACTTTCACCGGATTTGGTAATCCCGCAAATAGCTTAACCGAGCCTTCTGCCCTTTTCGTCGGAACATCTTGAAATCCATCTTCACCTGCCTGATTCTTTACCGTGCTACCGCCAAACATATGCGCAACCACCTGATGACCAAAGCATACTGCCAAACAGGGAATGTTTTTATCATAAATTTGTTTGATAATCTCTTTTATATCGGTAATCCAGCTATCATTATCTTTATGACATGAACGCGAACCACTGATAATATAACCATCATATTGACTTATATTATTAATCATTTCGCCATGGCAATGATTTATAATTTTTGCGTCGGAGATATTAGCAGAGAATAATCGTGCGCTTGGGGCTGAAAACGGTTCATCCGCATAGCAATTTAATATTCCAATTATTTTAGTCATATTATTCTAATTTGAGCTCGTTATTGGACATTAAATTAGCAATGTCAGTAACAAATAAATATTTAAAACCATAATGCAACTTGTTATCCTTTATTCCTTAATTTTTATGTATCAATGAACACAATAATTAAAAAAATACAACCGTCTACTGATAGAAGCATTACTTTTACTTTAAAAAAGAATGCAATCAATATATTTGAAAAACCGCAAAATAATCTATGGACTTTTGATCTTAAAGGACGGTTGGTTGGTATGTTTATTGATCATAATAATTACAGACGTACTTTAAATAATGAATATTATCTAAAATTTCGATCTACAATCGGGGATGAACATTTTAGAGATATTAAACATATTCCAATTAATGAAATAGAACCATTAATTGAGCAATCACATATGTTGATTATGAACAATCTACTGCAATTGCCAATCGAGTTTCACGCTCCTCTGTGTAATATTCTCAAGATGGATTCTATTGCGCTTCAGGAGAATGCAAAAGAATTTTCTAATATTTATTTACCGATCTCGATCCTTCCACCTGACCAATATATGTCCTTGGTAATCCAATTAACTGAAGGATGTAATTATAATCAATGCACTTTTTGCAATTTTTATCGTGACCGACCTTTCAAAATCAAATCCGCTGATGATTTAGTACTACACCTTAGCAAAGTGCAATCATTTTTTGGTGAAGGAATTAATTATCGTAAATCTATTTTCCTAGCGGATGCAAATGCTCTTGCGGTACCACAAAATCGATTAGCAAAAGGATTGGAATTAATTAGAAAACAGTTCCCACAATTCGATAATTATTATTCTTTTATAGATGTATTCACCGGTTTAAAGAAGTCTGCAAATGATTTTAAAAAACTAAATGAGTTGGGTATAAAACGTGTTTATTTAGGAGTTGAGTCAGGTAATAGTGACTTAATGTTATTCTTGAATAAGAAACAGTTAAATAGCGATATAATAGACTTAACGCACAGCTTAAAAAACAGTGGTATTAATATTGGAATAATATTTCTGATTGGGGCAGGTGGACTTAAATATTCAGAGCAACACTTATCAGAATCATTAAAATTGATAAAACAATTACTACTTGGTAAAGGTGATATTATTTATTTATCTGAGTTATATGAAACAAATTTAAACTATGAAAAATCAATGGCTGAGCAAAATATACTTTTACCAACAAGACAAGAAATACGCCAATGGTCCAACGAATTTAAATCTAAATTAAAAATACAAATCGCTAAAGATGTACAAATATCAGTATATGATATAAATCAATTTTTCTACTAAACAATACTGAATATATTAATTAATGATTATTAATGAAAATACACAATACCTTTGGCTAATATTACCAGTTATCGGCTATTTAGAACTCCATTACCGATTAAAGTATTTCCCATTTAGCCGCTATTTTAAAAAAGAACCGGAAATATATGCTGATGCGCCTCATCGAATTAGTTCCGGTCAAGATTTACCAATTTCGTTAATAATTAAGGATGCTAATAAATATCCAATTATCTTAAAGAATGTTCATATAAAGATAGTTAATGAAAATGATATTACTTTGGAATTCGATTATAAATATAATGAAAAATTGAACAAATTATGGTTTGTAGAAATTTATTATATAGACCATACGAAGCTTTCCGGTAATTTGAAAATTTGGTGTGAAATATTATTTGAACGAAAAGGAAAAGAACGAACTGTAGTTAATCATAATGTAAAAACTTCTGAAGTACTTCCCCTTATCACACAAGTTGATAAAGACCCATTTCCCGGTTCAGACAATTTTCTATGGGGCGATTTGCATTATCATTCAAATTATACGGAAGATTTCATTGAGTTTGGTGCTCCGTTAAAATCATCAAAAAGCGCTGCAACTGCATTAGGATTGGATTTTTTAGCAATAACCGACCATTCTTATGATCTTGATGATAAATATGGTTCATGGGTAGAATCTGATCCAGAATTAAAAAAGTGGAAAGATTCACGACGTGAAATTGCCAATCTCAATAAATCTGATGGTACTTTATTAATTCCTGGTGAAGAAATTTCCGCTCTGAACAAAAAAGGTAAAATTGCCCATACACTTATGTTGAATAATTCAAAATATATACACGGTTCCGGTGACAGCGGTGAAAAACCGCTAAAGAGATATTCAGAACACACCGTAGAAGAAGTAATTAATATGCAAACCGATGATTCATTAGTCCTTGCTGCACATCCATTTTATGAATTTCCAAAACCACATCAAATATTATTAAATCGTGATTGTTGGTCAGAAGACGATTGTAATAATCCGAATCTTACAGGATTACAAATTTTAAATGGAGACATCCAACATATACTAAATCAACAATTAAATACATGGATTAAAGTACTTCTTTCCGGTAATAAAATGTATATCTATGCCGGGAACGATGCACATGGGAATTTCAATCGTTACCACCAAACAAATGTCCCTATGTTATTTACTCAACAATATGACAGTTATGTGTTGGGTAAATGTCGTACCGGACTGATCAATAATTGTAAATTAAATGTAAAAGAGATCATTACAAACTTAAAAGCTGGCAAATGTATAATAACTAACGGACCTGCTATCAAAACAATAATTAATGACAATTATTCATATGGTGACACTATTAAATCATCATCACTAATTATGAGATTTGATTTTTTCTCTTCTAAGCTATATGGTGTTCTGCATAAAGCAACAATTTATAAAGGAATATTCGGCGGTTCGTCAGAAGAAATAATTGATACAATTTTTTGGAATAATAACTCTATTTACAAATTAATAAATAAAGAAATAAATTGGGGCAATAAATCAGGATATATTAGAATTGAGCTAAAGACTGAAAAAGAAAAATATTGTTTAACAAATCCAATATGGATTGAACCTACTGTTTAATTGACAAATTTTCCATTTTTCAATACCTTCATAATTGGCACATCGGTCACATTATAAGGTATTTCAATTAATTTTTCTAAATCCCAAATTATAAGATCCGCTTTTTTACCGACTTCAATTGATCCAATTTCATTTTCGAGGTTTAAAGTACTTGCAGAATTATATGTAGCAGCCATTAATGCTTCTTCCACAGACATTCCCAAGTAAATGCACGCCAATGAAATAATGAATGGCATAGATTGTATATGACAGCTTCCAGGATTATAATCCGTCGCTAAAGCGATTATAACTCCCGCATTAATTAGTTTTTTTACCGGTGCGTAATTTGTCGAACCAAGGAAATATGTTGTTCCCGGTAATAATGTTGCAGTCACATTTGCTTCAGCTAGTTTCAAAATCCCAATATCACTCACAGCCATTAAATGGTCCGCCGAGACCGCTCCCAATTCGGCAGCTAATTCGGCAGCACCGGAATCTTCAAATTCATCAGCGTGCAATCGGGGTGTTAATCCGTATTTCTCAGCTGTTTCTAAAATCCGTCGTGATTGATCAATATTAAAATAACCATTTTCGCAAAAAACATCGCAATATTTTGCGATTCCTTGTTTAGCAACAGCCGGAATCATTTCATTACATAATAAATCTATATAGCCATCAGAATTTGTCTTGAATTCAGGTGGTATTGAATGCGCTCCTAAAAATGTTGGAATAATATCTATTAAATGGTTTTTGCTGACTAAATCAAGTACTTCCAAGGACTTCAATTCTGATTCCACATTTAATCCATATCCACTTTTTGCTTCAATAGTAGTAGTTCCTAACTTTAGGAAACGATCCATTCGATTAGTTACTGCATCAACCAATTCCTCAATCGTAGCATTTCTAACACCATTGATGCTGCTATTAATTCCACCACCTTTTGCCGCAATTTCCTGATATGTTACACCCTTTACACGCAATCCAAACTCATCTTCCCTTCCGTGATGGAATACCGGATGAGTATGTGGATCAACAAATCCGGGAGTAATCAATTTTTTTTTACAATCAAATATTTCATAACCATCATTGATATTTTTATCAATTTTCTCGATTAAGCCATCATTAATCAATATGTCTTTATTGGCAATATAAACAATAGTTTTTGCATGACTATTATATGTCGCGATTTGACCAATATTAGTTAATTTAATTGTGGACATATTTTTTTATTTCAGTAATGGGATATTAACTTTCCACTCTTTTGCATTATTAATTGCTTTTTTATAACCGGCATCGGCATGCCGTAAAATGCCCATTCCAGGGTCATTGGTTAATACTCTTTTTAATCTAATTTCCATTTCTGGAGTCCCATCAGCAACAATTACTTGCCCGGCATGAATGGCAAGCCCCATACCTACACCACCGCCATGATGAATAGAAACCCAACTTGCTCCACCGGCTACATTTACCATAGCATTTAGCAATGGCCAATCAGCTACAGCATCTGAGCCATCTTTCATTGCCTCCGTTTCACGATATGGTGATGCCACCGATCCGCAATCTAAGTGATCTCTGCCGATAACAATTGGGGCGCTTAATTCACCTAAAGCAACCATCTTATTCAACGCAACTCCAAACTTTGCACGTTGTGTATATCCAAGCCAACAAATCCTGGAAGGTAAGCCTTGAAACTGGACTTTTTCTTTTGCTAATTCAATCCATCGAAGTAGTGGCTTATCTTCAGGGAATAATTCTTTTACTTTTTCATCGGTTTTATAAATATCCTCAGGATCACCTGATAACGCTACCCAACGGAACGGTCCCTTACCTTCGCAAAATAATGGTCGAATATAGGCTGGAACAAAACCGGGATAATCGAAAGCATTTTCGATACCTGCTTTTTTTGCTTGACCACGTAGATTATTTCCATAATCAAAGCATATCGATCCCATTTCTTTTAACTTAAGAATGCCGTTTACATGTTCAGCCATTGAACGAAAACTTTCCTCTATATATCTACTAGGATTAGACTTACGTAAAGCTAAAGCATCACTATAGGTCATTTTATTTGGTATATATCCATCCAGTTCGTCATGCGCAGATGTTTGATCAGTTACAATATCAGGTACTAAACCCATTTCTGCAACTTTAGGGATAATATCTGCTGCATTTCCTAATAAACCAATTGATAATCCTTTCTTTTTTATCATCGCATCACGTGCAATAGACAATGCCTCTTCTAAAGATTCCGTCGCAACATCTAAATACTTTGTCTCCAAACGGCGTTGTATACTGTTTGGATCAACATCAATATTAATTGATACACCGTTATTCATTGTTACCGATAGTGGTTGAGCACCACCCATTCCTCCTAAACCGGCTGTGAGTACCAATTTACCGGACAAATCACCGCTAAAATGCATTCTAGCAACCTCAGCAAAGGTTTCATAGGTACCTTGTAAGATACCCTGAGTTCCGATATATATCCAGCTACCTGCTGTCATTTGACCGTACATCATCAATCCAAGTTTATCTAATTCATTAAAATGATCCCAATTTGCCCAATTTGGCACCAAATTTGAATTAGCAATAAGAACTCTGGGAGATGTTTTATGTGTTTTTAAAACACCGACCGGTTTGCCGGATTGAACAAGTAATGTTTCATCATCATTAAGCTTTTTCAATGAAGAAAGTATCGCATTAAAACTCTCCCAATTTCTAGCTGCTTTTCCCTTCCCCCCATATACTATTAATTCATTGGGATTTTCTGCTACATTAGGATCTAAGTTATTTTGAATCATTCTGAAAGCAGCTTCTTGCTGCCAACCTTTACAAGTTAACTTATTCCCTCGCGGTGAACGGATTTCAGTATTTTTCATATTCTTTCCTTAAAACAAACAATTTATTTAGTAAGATACTTAAAATTAAAACCTCTTTGGAGAAGTTCTGTTTCATTTTCTTTGAGAAATTTTACTATTTCATCTGTAGAAATTGTATAAGTTATTCCATAATTAATGTCTTCAAATTTTTTAACATGAACATTACCATTATATGGAAATTGGGGTGAATATTCTTGATTCCTCATTACAGGATCGGGAATCAAGAAATACTGGTTTTTTGCTGAAACTGATTTAGCCATTCCTACTAATTCAAAATTGGGTACCCCATCTCGAATAGCTAATATAATTCCCCCACTGAAACCACGATTAAATAAGGCATCTATTAAAAATGAATGACTTTTATCATCACGTTTATTACTAACTATTCCTTTAGTGATCATTTTGTGACCCATCGGATATCCGATAATATATACAAAACTTCCAAGCTCTAATTCACTAGACTCACCGATAGGATAATCAAATGGTTTGATCTTCTGAAAAGGATCATTAAGAGCTCTTTTAGATAGTAATGCCAAATCACGTTTTTCATCACTTACTACAACTTCAAAATCTCCCTCACCCGGAAGTTCATTAATATAATAATGCTCCCGCACCTTTATAGCCATTTGTTGGATTATTTGTTTATTTTGTTTCGCAATAGGTTCAAAATATGTTAAGACTGTATCGGGATAGTCTCCGATGTGAGCACAAGTTAGCAAACCAACTTTTACTCCATCGTAAAATATAACAGTTGCTGTCCCTGAGACCGTTTCATTAAAATAAACTACATCAATTGCTTTATCTTTTATTTTCTTATTATTTATATCGGATTGCAACACTTTTTGATTTTCATTGAAAAGGTATGCCTTATAGTAAACAATATAATTTAACATTTTAACGGAATTCGAAATTTCCTCCAACTGCTTTGATGCATTTCTATAAGGAAACTCAGAGTCATATCGTCCATCATTAAGAGTTGGATATACAACATCATATATTGTCTTTGTACAACTTGTTTGAGCAATAAATAGCAGACTGATTAATAGTAAAGGAATTATTTTTTTAAATAATTTAAAATTCATATTATAATTTCCAATTTGAATTCTTTATCATCAATACATATTAATAGAATAATATGTGTATAAATTAAAAAGGACAACTTAAATAAGTTGCCCTTTTTATAATTATTTTAATTTTAATTATTCAGCCTTTTCTTCTTTCTTTTTACTGACTTTTTTCTTTTTATCAGTTTTTTCTTCAGTTTCTTTTTCGCCAACACCCGCAAAATCAACCAATTCGATTAAAGAAACTTTTGCCCGATCATTATCACGAAATCCAAGTTTTATAATCCTTGTATAACCTCCCGGTCTATCAGCATAAACAGGAGCGATTTCATGAAATAATGTATGAACTGTATCTTTTTGATGGATTTTCTTTAACACTGCACGGCGTGCATGTAAATCTCCTTTTTTAGCAAATGTAATAAGAGGTTCGATAAATATGCGTAATGCCTTAGCTCTAGCATGCGTAGTTTTAATTCTTTTATGCTCGATTAAAGATACAGCTAAATTCTTCAGCATAGCTTTTCTCTGAGCTGGTGTACGCCTTCCTAATCGTTTCTTTTTATTTAAATGTCTCATTATTAATTAATCTATTACGCTTCTTCTTGAGCATATTTATCTATATCCATTCCAAAATGCAAACCCATCTCGTCTAATTTTTCTATTAGTTCAGTTAATGATTTACGTCCAAAATTCTTATATTTTAACATTGCATTTTCTTCAATTTGTACTAAATCAACAATATTCTTAATACCGGCTGCTTGCAAACAATTATAACTACGAACAGACAATTCCATATCATCAATGGTGGAAGCAAGTAGTTTTCTAATCGTTACAGTTTCTTCATCTACTTGTTCTGTAATCTCTAACACTTCCGGTTGACTGATCGCTTGAACAAATTTTAAATTTTCAATAATTACGGAGGCAGAATAACTTATTGCATCTTTAGGAGAAATGGATCCATCAGTAGTCACATCAATGTTCAATACTTCTAAAGATTCTACTTCACCCGGCAACGGAGTAACTAAGAAGGTAACTTTAGTCACAGGATTAAATACACTATCTAATGATAAATAGTCTACAGGAGCATTTACTAAAATATTCTCCTCGCTTGTAATGTATCCTTTGCCAATTCCGATTCTCAGTTCAATATTCATTTTTCCATTTTCATTAATTTCCGTAATATAATGGTCGGGATTCAAAACTTTAAACTGATCGCTTGCATCTTGGATATCTTTCGCCGTAAAAGTATGTTTACCATTAAACTTAATATTCACTTTATCAGGGTTATTATCATCTAGTTTAAATCTGACAGCTTTAAGATTCATTAATATATCTGCTACATCTTCGCGAACATTTTCTATTGTAGAGAATTCGTGTAAAACTCCGTCTATGCGAACATTTGTTATTGCAGCCCCTGGAATGCTGGTTAATAAAACTCTTCTTAAAGCATTTCCAAGTGTTACACCATAACCTCTTTCAAGGGGTTTAATGCTAAATTTTCCAAAAGTGTCTGTTATTTCATCGGTATTAACGATAAGTTTCAAATCTAATTCTTGTGCCATAAAACAACTATCCTGTTTTAATATTATTTAGAGTATAATTCAACAATTAATCTCTCATCAAAAGTCAAATTCATTTGATCACGATCGGGAATGTCAACAAAAGTTCCTTGCATTTTTGCTTTATCAAGTTGCAACCAAGCAAGTTCCAAATCACCTTTGATACGTTTCATTGAGTTGAGAATTATATCCATCTTTTTACTTTTTTCTCGAACATTTATTACATCACCAGGTTTGACAGAAAAAGATGGTATGTTTACTGCTTTTCCATTCACATGTAAATGTCCGTGATTTACCAACTGTCTAGCTGCAGGCCTCGTGGGAGCTAAACCTAATCTATACACAACATTATCAAGACGACGTTCTAATAATTGCAACATTAGAGTTCCTGTTTCGCCTTTCATTTTTTCAGCTTTTTTAAAATTAGCTCTAAACTGCTTTTCAAGTAGACCATACATATATTTGATCTTCTGTTTTTCCTGCAGTTGTAATCCATAATTTGATAGTCTACGACGTCGTGTTTGACCATGTTGTCCCGGTTTATATGCTTTACGATTCAGCAGTTTATCAAATTTAGGGTTTCCAAATACATTTTCCCCAAAGCGTCTGACTAATTTTCCTTTTGAGTCTTTAAATTTTGCCATATTATTATTTCCTTACACCCGTCTCCGTTTTGGCGGACGACAACCATTATGCGGTAATGGAGTTACATCTTTAATAGAAGTTATCTGAAGACCGACTACTGCCAATGCGCGAATAGCTGATTCACGACCTGATCCCGGTCCCTTTACCTTTACCTCCACTGTTGTCAAACCCATTGCCATTGCTTCTTTTGCAACTTTTTGTGCAGCTAATGTTGCAGCATATGCTGTACTCTTCCGTGATCCTTTAAAACCGGAAGTACCTGCCGTAGACCAAGCAACAACGTTTCCATACTGATCACTTATTGTTATGTGAGTATTGTTAAATGTCGCTTTTATATGAGCAACACCTAACGGCTCAACAGTACGCTTCTTCTTTTTGTATTTCTTTTCAATTTTTACAGCCAATTAATAATCCTTATTTTACAAGTGCTTTTCTTCCTAAACCGACAGTACGTTTTCTTCCTTTGCGTGTACGGGCATTTGTTTTTGTCCGTTGCCCACGCACTGGCATACTTTTACGATGTCGCAATCCTCGATAACTACCAATATCCTTTAATCTTTTGATATTCATCGCAACTTCAGAGCGTAATTCACCTTCCACTTTAATACCTAATTCCGTAATGGCTTTACGAATACCTATTTCTTGTTCTTCAGTAAGGTCTTTAACCCTGATATCTTGATCAATGTCAGCCTTTTCACAAATATTTTGTGCTTGTGACAATCCTATACCAAAAATATATCTCAATGAAAATGGTACTTTTTTCTCTCTTGGTATATCTATTCCTGCAATACGTGCCACTATTTTCTCCTACCCTTGCCTTTGTTTATGTTTTGGATTCTCGCAAATCACTAAGATCACACCTTTTTGTTTT
>PVMS01162748.1_pt1 | contig 12706 bp, 10 predicted proteins | sample 1853461 | NCBI WGS metagenome assembly PVMS01 (sample SAMN08582032, study PRJNA380276) | Marine sediment metagenome, whole genome shotgun sequencing project. | isolation source: ocean sediment barecode stripped | collected 2017 | reverse complement strand
TGTTCAAAAGATGCATAAACAGGACAAAACGTATTATAAAAACATATTTATTATTGGCGCCAATGGGCGTGGATTGAGACAATTAACATTTGGTAAGCGCAATGATTATACACCTCAATGGGCACCTGATGGCCGGAATATTTTATTTGTCCGTAAAAGGAACTCAAAGAGCCAATTATGGCTGCTTCCAATGGCTGGCGGTGAAGCGCGTGAATTAACTCGTTTACCGCAGGGCAGTATCAATAATCCGGCTTTTTCACCGGATGGCAATAAAATTGCTTTTTTATTTCATCCCCTTGGGAAGGAAGTGAATGTTGATAAAAAGGGTAAACCCAAAACACCGGTGAGCCGTCATATTAAAGATATCTGGTTTAGACTGGATGGCGATGGATTATTTGACAGCGAATTTTCACACATCTGGATTGCAGATACAAAAACTGGTACGGCCAAACAACTGGTGACCGGAAATTTTCATGATTCATATCAGTGCTGGCATCCCAATGGTAAGGAGCTGGCGTTTATTTCATTCCGTGAGAAAGATTGGCAATTACGATTTGATGAGCAGGACATTTTTAGAGTAAGCCTAACTTCAGGTAGATTAAAGAACGTAAAAGCCCCGGTTGGCCCCAAAGAGGGTTTGGCATACTCGCCGGACGGCACCAGCCTGGCATATTTTGGACATCAGCAACCCTACCATAGCTGGGGAGCAATTAATTATCTACTAAATACTATTGGTGGCGACGGATCAAATCATACCGAATTTGGATCTAAAATGGATCGTACAGCCTACCCCCTAACAATTGGCGATATAACACCTTCGTTCTCAATCGCTTCTCCGCAATGGAGCGCTGATGGAAACATGCTGTATTTTCATACAAGCAATGATGGCCGTCAAGCAATCTGGCAAACTGATATCAAAAGTCAGAAATCTCGAAAAATCACCGCTGAGGCCACAGTTGCCATCGCAAGTTCTTTCTATTTCGCAAACGACTTTGTGATTTATCATGGAGCATCCTTGGAAAAGCCTGACGAACTTTATGCCCTAAACTTAAATACAGGCCAATCAAAGCAGCTTACCAGTTTTAATAATAGCTATGTTAAGGGTCGTGATTTTAATGTGGCTGAAGAGATCGAATTTTTTAATGGTCGTCAACGGTTGATGGGCTGGATTATTAAACCGCCCAATTTTAAAAAGAATAAACAATATCCCATGATTCTTAATATACACGGAGGCCCGCGGTGCCAATATGGAAGGACGTTTTTCCATGAAATGCACGTACTGGCCGCCCGGGGTTATGTTGTTATGTATACAAATCCCAGGGGAAGCCAGGGCTATGGTGAGAAATTTGCGGATGCAATTACCGCCAAGTGGGGTGAGCCGGCAATGAAAGATCTGCTGAGCGCCGTGGATTATGCAATCACACTTGGTTATGTGGATAAAAACCGGATTGGCGTTACGGGCGGAAGCTATGGCGGATACATGACTAATTGGATCGTTACTCATACCCAGCGATTCAAAGCGGCTGTAACTCAGCGCTGCGTATCTGATTTATCCAGCATGTTTGGCAATTCTGATATTGGCTGGGATATGGCATCGGAATTTGGTGGGCCGCCCTGGGAAGCCCGCGATACATATATAAAATGGTCACCAATAACATACATTAAAAACTGCAAAACACCCCTGCTCATAATCCATAGTGAAAATGATCTGCGCTGTAATATTGAGCAAGGAGATCAAATGTTTACCGCCTTGAAATTTCTCAAGCAGGAAGTGGAATATGTCAGATTCCCGGACGAATTTCATGGATTATCACGAACCGGACGACCAGACCGCAGAGAAGAACGGTTACGACATATAATCCGCTGGTTTGATAAATATCTAAAATAGGTGTGAGAATGATTGATATTAAAGATTTTGCAAAAGTAGAAATAAGAGTTGGGACGGTTATTAGCGCATCCAAATTGCAGGAAGCAAAAAAACCAGCCTACAAATTGGAAATTGATTTCGGAGAACTTGGTATCCGTAAGTCTAGTGCACAGATCACAGAGCTTTACTCGGAATCAGCGTTGATTGGTAAACAGATTGTAGCTGTAATGAATTTCAGCCAGAAAAAAATTGCCGGATTTACCTCCGAGGTTTTGGTGTTGGGGGTCAATAATAAAGATGAAGCAGTGGAACTGCTGGTACCTGATCAGAAAATACCTGATGGAGCCAAGGTAAGCTAGTTGAAATCACAATTGATTGGCTGAAATTGCTTTATGAATACCATAATGAACTTGCTATCCTCCGCTAGAACTTTAATTTTGGATGGTGCGATGGGCACCGAACTAATGCGCCGCAAAATTCAGCTTCCGTTACCGCTGTGGTCAGCTGACGCCAATGCAACACATCCTGAGGAAGTGCTTGCCATCCACAATGAATACGTCAATGCTGGAGCAGACATAATTACTGCTAACACCTTTCGTACAACTCCGCGGTCTTATCGACGAGCCGGTTATTCGCCAGATGAAGCACTAACATTAGCACATGATCGAATGCAGCAAGCTGTTGCCTTGGCAACTAAGGCCGCAAATGGCACAAAAATGGTCGCCGGGTCCATTGCTCCTTTGGAAGAATGTTATGATCCTGCATTAGTACCGGAACAAGCGATTGTTGAAAAAGAATTTTATGAATTATACTCATGGCTGATCATGTTCGGAGCAGATATAATTCTTTTTGAAACGATGGGCAGCATTATTGAAATAAAAAGTGCCATTAACACCGCAAATAAATTTCAGAAGACAAGCCTGCTTAGCCTTTTAATAAATAATGAAAGTACACTATTTGATGGAACGCCGCTAACTACTGTTTTCCAATTATTGAGTGCCGCCAGCTTTGACACAATTCTTTTTAATTGCACCACCTTAGATTCGCTCCCTGGAGCAATTGATCTTTTGCAAAATTATTGGACGGGTAAATGGGGTGTATATCCAAACCTGGGTACAAGCATGCCTGCGCCTGGTGGTGAATTTGAAAAAATTGAATCGGACGAAGTATTTATCAGGCATGTTGATTTTTATATTAAAAAGAATGCTAAGATAATTGGCACTTGCTGTGGATCAACCCCCCGGCACACAAAATTAATCAAAGATAGGATTGAGGCTTCTGAGCAAAATGGCTGATTGTTCTAAAAATGTCAGCAGTGAGTAGTTATGGAATTTGGTGAACTATTAATATTATTCTTGTTGGACCTGCAGGCCTTGTTTAGAAAACAAGCTGCCAGCAAAGGGCTAACTTTATCTCAAGTCCTGGCAATTTTTTCAATTCCGGATAAGGGAATTGATATGTCAGGACTTTCAAACGCCATGGGCGTAGATAACAGCACGGCAACGCGCCTGGTGCAAATATTAATTCGTAAAGGCTGGATAATAAAAAGACAGAACGAAAATGATAGACGCGTTACTCTAATTCGGTTAACCCCGACTGGAGAGGAGATTCAAAAGCTTATTGAAGAGAAAATAAATAAATTCGGCAATCAGGTATCCGAAGCAATACCGCTGGAAGATCGCGATGAAATAAAAGAGGCGCTAACTTATTTTCACTGGAAGGTTTCGAAGCTGCTTGCTAAGACATTATAAGGCCTTGAAAAGCAATGGCTAAAACACTTATCACACTTTTAATCTGGCCCGTTGCTGGGTTTATGTTTTTAATATGCGCAGGAATTTACCTTTTATTATCGTTATTTATTGAACCTAAGCGAATGTACGGTCTAATAAGAATATTTTGCCGTATTGTGTTATTGTCTGCCGGCCAATGGATTCAAGTTAAAGGCCACCGGCCAGATCCAAAAAAGGGACCATATCTCTATATGTTTAATCATGAATCAATGCTAGATCAATTTATTGTTGCGGCAGTAGTTCCTGAATTCATTAACGCCCTTGGCGCACAAAGACAGTTTTCTTATCCGGTGTGGGGGTTAATTATTAAGCGTTACGGTGCTATACCGATTGAACGCAGAAATTTGAAGGAAGCAATACACAGCCTGGAATTGGTTGCTGAAGAAATCAAAACGGGCGTTTCGTTTTTTATTGCACCGGAAGGCACGCGAACCTTAACCGGAGAACTTGGGGCTTTTAAAAAAGGGCCTTTTCATTTAGCGTTTAACACCGGAGTGACAGTCGTTCCAATTATTTTGATTAACACCTTTGAGGCAAAACCTAAAACTGACTGGCGAATTCGCCCTGGAAAAATCACCGCTCATTTTGATAAACCCATACGTGGAGTTGATTACAAAGATAAAACCATGTTAGAGGTACGGGCGCTTGTAAAAGAACGTATGCAAATGATAAAAACGCAATATGCGTCCAATTAATACAGGCTAATCGCTATTCGGGCACCCATAGTTTTCTATATGGAAATGAAAAAATACATTTGTTAATATTATTGCTAGCCAATACTAAAAAAATTTATACGGAGATTTAATGTCAGATAAAAAGCGTGTTCTGGTACCTTTAGCACCCGGCTTTGAAGAGATAGAAGCCACAACAATTATCGATATTTTAAGACGGGCTGGCGCAAATGTAATAATAGCAGGATTGGACAGCATGACAGTGCCAGGTTCCCACGATATTGTTATAAGCGCTGACGCTCTTTTGGAAGATGTCCAAAACGAAGAATGGGATATGGTTGTATTACCGGGCGGTGTTCCAGGGTCACCTAATCTGGCCAATGATCATAGGGTGATTCAAATTCTGAAATCTTCAGCTGAAAAAGGAAAATATACTACGGCTATTTGCGCTGCACCAGCAGTGCTGGAAAAAGCTGGTTTAACCGAGGGGAAGCAGGTTACAGCGGCTCCCAGCTGGGCCGATCAAATGACTTCGGCACATTATACCGGCGCTCGGGTTGAGGAAGATGGACTGATCATTACCGGTAAATCGTGCGGGACAGCAATGGAATTTGCTTTCCGCCTGGTTGAAGTATTGTTTGGTAAATCTGCTGTTGAAGCAGTAAATGCAGGTGTACTGGCAAAGCTATAGAAACTGATTGAAAATAATTCAAGATATTGAGGGATAGAAATGGAATTTAAAATAACGCAAAGGGCGCTAGAAACTTTCGAGAGAAAGGCCGGAAATAATCCGCTAATTAGAATGGCCAGGAATGCAGCTGTGCGCGGCGATGTGACCGACCTGGCAATGAATTGGGAAGCTTACAGTAAAATAGATCATACTTTTTCAGAAATGATTACCGGTGAAATGAAGGTGACCAATCAGAAATCAAGCGGACGGTGCTGGGGTTTTGCCGGTTTGAACTTGCTAAGAATTTTCCTTGGGCGAAAATATAATCTGAAGCAGTTTGAATTTTCGCAAAATTATTTCATGTTTTGGGATAAGCTGGAAAAGGCAAATTATTTCTTGATGAATATTTTAAAAACGTTGGATGAAGATTGGAACAGCCGGTTAATGATGCATTTACTTTTAGATCCCATTCAAGATGGCGGCCAATGGGATATGTTCGTAAATCTTATTGAAAAATACGGAGTAGTACCGCAGTTTGCCATGCCAGAGAGCCATCAGAGTAGTAATTCTTCACGGATGAATAGAATGATTACACGTAAACTCCGCGAATGTGCAAAGATCCTTAGATCAGAACATAAATCAGGCGTATCCAAGAAGGAACTTTTTAAACAGAAGGAAAAAATGCTAGAGGTGGTTTACCAAATGTTAGTAGTGAGCTTGGGAACACCCCCCAAAACATTCCAATGGCAGACTCGCAATAAGGAAAAGGAATTGATTCGATTTGATTCTATGAGCCCGCAAGAATTTTACCAAGAAGCGCTGGGAATAAATTTACGCGATTACCTGTGTTTGATTAATGCACCGATGTCTGATAAAAAATTCAATGAAGTATATACTATTGATTATTTGGGAAATGTGGTAGAAGGTGCAATAATCAAATATATTAATTTAGAAATTGATTTATTGAAGAAATTTGCTGTGGCTTCAATACAAAATGATGAACCGGTTTGGTTTGGCTGTGATGTTGGTAAGCATTTTCATCGGAATTTAGGTGTTATGGATATGGAATTATTTGATTTTGAACTTTTTTATGGCACCGCATTTGGACTGGACAAAGGTGGGCGCTTAGAGTATGGCGATAGTATGATGACACACGCCATGTTGTTCACCGGTGTAAACCTGGAAAATAATAAATCAACAAAATGGAGAGTTGAAAACAGCTGGGGTGAGAAAAGCGGAAAAAAGGGTTACGATTTAATGACTGATTCATGGTTTGATGAATATTTATACGAAATAGTTATTAATAAAAAATATCTACCTTCAGAAATTCTAAAAACAGCAAAAAGGTCTCCCGTCAGTCTGCCACCATGGGATCCAATGGGAGCGCTGGCTTTTTAAAATTCAGCCGGATTTGCAACTAAAATATCTTTGATGCGATCAATACTAATTATTTTAATTACCGTTTCTACCGTTTTTTCTCAGGTAGATATTACTTTTAAGGTACTCCCGAAAAATTACCAACTTTTCCCAAGGGATGTTAACAGTCAGGCAGTGCTTAATATTTCAGGGACGGTTGACTCAGTTGGCTATGACTCAATTTATGTAAACCTCTTGCGCAATAATGAAATATATTTCCAGGATACTGTGGAGCTGGTGTTTGTTGACAGCACTGCTGAATTTCAATTTTCTCCAAAAATAAATGCTGAACTGGCGGAATATTCAATTCATGTTTATGTGGATACAATATTAGTAGCGGAGCGCGATCATATAGTCAGCGGTGATGTATATCTTATAAATGGTCAATCGAACGCAGTGGCCGAGGATTTCGAAGGCAAGGCAACCTTTCAAAGCAAATGGATTCGGTCGTTCGGCTCCTCTGTAATATCGGCCTCAGAATGTGCCGCCGATACAAGTTGGGGATTAGCGCAGGGCACTACAATATATTCGCATATGGCGATTGGTGTGTTGGGGATAACGCTGGCAAAAAAAATCACCGAAGGTTACGGTATCCCAGTGTGCATTCTTAACGGAGCCGTAAAGGGCTCCCCGATTGCGCAGCATAATCGCGACCATTCGAATAATACCAATTTAAGTACAATTTATGGTCGTTTATTGTATCGCGTTCAAAAAGCTGGCGTAGTCAATGCAATTAAAGCTATCTTTTGGTATCAGGGAGAAAGCGATACGGATCTCAATTATTTTACATATATAAACGATTTTGGTGGAGTGCGCTGGGCTTGGCATCAAAATTTTCCCAACCTTGAAAAGATTTATGTATTCCAGATCCATCCATCAAAAACTAACTGCGGATTTGGTTACCAGAGCCAACTGCGGGAAATGCAGCGACAACTTAGAGAGCATTATTCTGATGTCAAACTAATGTCTACCAGCGGTATCAATGGATATTATATCGACGGTTGTCACTATTACTATGAGGGCTACAAAAATATTACTAATTGGATATTCCCGCTGGTTGCTAAAAATTATTACGGATCTATGGATAAGGAAGCGATCAATTCTCCAAATATTATTAATGCCTACCAGAGCGGCGGTGAGCAAAAAGAAATCACACTGATATTTGATCAACCGGTCTTTTGGCCGGAACCCTACCTGGGCAATAAAATGGAGGACTATTTTTATATTGGTGGTAAAACGGGTATTGTTTCGTCCGGATATGTTGAAGATGGGAATAAAATAATACTCGAGTTGAACAGCGCACCGCCATCAGGACATGTAACCTATTTGCCGGAAGATAACTATAACGGGACAAATGAATTTTATAAAGGTCCGTGGGTAAAAAACTCTAGAGGTCTTGGAATTTTGTCTTTTTACCAATTCCCCATGGATCTGTATAGTCCACCAACCGGCAGCAATGATGACGTCACAATATACGAGGATCAGACCTATTTCTTTAAGGAGGACGATATTTCATTTTCTGATATTGATGGTCAGGAATTCTCAGGTATTATTGTCGAAAGCCTGCCGCCCAAAGGGGTGTTGAAATATATTGGAGAACCAGTTGAAACAGGTACGCTTTATCCTGAAATGGACAGCCTCACCTACCTGAACGATCAAGATGAATATGGAGCTTCTTACACTTCATTCACCTTCAAGGTTGTTGATGGCTCACACGCTTCCAGTGAAAGCGCTTATACCATGATGATCAATGTTGTTGAGTTGAATGATCCACCTACGATGGATGCGATTTCTGAATTCACTGTTTTAGAGGATTCCGGTGAATTTGAAATATTATTACAGGGCATAGGTAAGGGGCCCGACCCCGATGAACAAGTTATTTCAATTACGGCCAGATCATCGGATGTCACGGCTGTTCCGCATCCTGTTGTAACGTATAATTATCCAGACCAAACGGCGACACTTACTTCAATTCCAAACAGCAATGTGTACGGTGTTTTTCCAATCGATATAATTCTACGGGATGCTGGGGGGATAGCAAACGGCGGCCTAGACAGTCTGGTTATCACCTTTGATTTGCTGATTACAGGAATCAACGATGCGCCCACCTTTAACGACCTTGCCGATTTGGAGATCCAAGAAGACAGTGGAAGTCTAACTGTACAAATTGACGGTATTGATCCGGGCATATTCGAAGATGATCAACAAACAATTTTGTCAGCGGCATCAAGCGCTAGTTCTGTGGTACCAGATCCCATCGTTAATTACGATGGCTTTTCGAACACGGCTGATATGATAATTTCAACTGCAATTAATGCGAATGGAACAGCCACAATAACCGTTTCTGCAAAAGATAATGGCGGTATTACAAATAATGGAACGGATTCATTTAGCCGGACATTTATGGTTAATATTGAACCTGTGAATGATGGGCCGGATGCGTTTGCATTGCTTGAACCCTTAGAAGAAATTGATCTGGTCATTTCCAAAAATAATCTTCAGGATACACTTGCTTTTAGTTGGGAAAGCGCTGATGATCCTGAACAAGATTCAGTGACCTACAGCTTTATTGTCACTGGGGATTTGGCGAGTCTATCCAGGGCTAATATTATTTCAGAAGAACTTAAATTATCATATAGTGATTTAGTTGCGAGTACCGACACGGCTAATGTCGCTAATGGCAGCTGGACAATTATTGCAACCGACATGGATTTAAACACTACTGCGATCAATGGCCCGTTTAATTTTTCGATTGATAGCCGTAGTCTTATTACCGGATCGTTCGGTTTAGATCAGAATTTCCCTAATCCGTTTAACCGCATAACCAGAATAGGGTACGATCTGCCAACTAGAATTCACGTTAAACTAACAATCTATAATCTGCTGGGCCGTGAGGTTAAAACGCTTGTGGATGAAGTTCAAAGCAAAGGGTATAAATCAGTAACATGGGATGGCTTGAACAATTTTAATGAACATGTCGGATCAGGCCTATATCTATATATGATTCAAGCCGGAGACAATAGGGAGGCACATAAATTAATCTATATGAAATAAAACCGGATTATCTGGGCAGCTAAGAATGCTATTTAATTCTATTCCATTCATAATATTTTTCCCCGTTGTGGTGGGATTATATTTTGCTATACCGCATCGCTTCCGCTGGGCCCTGCTTCTGACTGCCAGCTACTACTTTTATATGTGCTGGAAGCCTGAATATGTATTATTGATAATAGCCTCTACGCTGGTCGATTATTTTGCAGCGCTTCAAATGGGCAAATATTCAGACAGGGTCAAGCGCAAGCCTTTTCTGATTATAAGTTTAATTGTAAATCTGGGCTTACTCTTTTCTTTTAAATATTTCAATTTCTTTAATGAATCCTTTCGAACACTTTTTGATTCGGTTGATATTTTTTATAATGTACCCAGCTTTAATGTGCTGCTTCCGGTGGGGATTTCCTTTTATACCTTTCAGACGCTCAGCTACTCCATTGATGTGTATCGCGGTAAAAAAACGCCCGAACGCCATCTGGGAATTTTTGCCCTGTACGTAGCTTTTTTCCCACAACTGGTTGCCGGGCCAATTGAAAGATCAACGCGCCTTTTACCACAATTTTTTAATAAATATAATTTTGATTATGTCCGTGTAACTAATGGCTTGAAACTAATGCTCTGGGGATTTTTCAAAAAATTGGTAATCGCCGATCGAATTGCCGAGGTAGTAAATCATGTATATAGCAACCCCTCCGGCTTTGAAGGTGTCGCACTGCTAATCGCCACGTATTTGTTTGCTGTACAGATCTATTGTGATTTTTCAGGCTATTCAGATATTGCCATTGGAGCAGCCCAGGTGTTCGGAATAAAGTTAATGCGCAATTTCAAGCGCCCTTATTACGCCAAATCAATCGCCGAGTTTTGGCAACGCTGGCATATTTCCCTTTCGACCTGGTTTAGGGATTATCTTTATAAGTCAATTGGGGGAAATCGCGTACCCCGATGGCGCTGGCATTACAATATTCTGATAGTATTTGTTATTAGCGGGTTATGGCATGGGGCTAATTGGACATTCATAATTTGGGGCGCCTTGCACGGATCGTATTATTTGATCTCAAAATGGACATTGAATATCCGCGCCAGGTTGAGTTCTGTTCTAAAATTAGATTCCTTTCCATTTGTTCAGAAGCTAGTCAGAGTATTTATTACATTTAATCTGGTCTCTTTTGCCTGGATCTTCTTCAGAGCAAATTCCCTAGCGGATGCCTATTATATTATAACACATTTGTTTAAGAACATTTTGAGCGTTTTATCAAATTTGTCAGCCGTAGGCACGGGACAGGGAATAATTAGTACCGGGATCGGTCTCGATCGCGGGGAGCTGTTAATTGCTGGACTGGCAATAATTATTATGGAAATTGCACATTTGATTCAGAGGAAACAATCCGTCTTAGTTTGGTTGGCGAATAAGCATATTGTGCTGCGCTGGTCTATCTATTATTTCATAATCTTTTTTATTTTGGTTTTTGGTTATTTCAATCTTAATGAATTCATTTACTTTCAGTTTTAAGGGCAAGTACATTGAGAAAATTCGTAATTAGATTAATCATATTTTTTATTCCATTCGTTTTGGTTTTGTATTCGCCGCATTTTACAAACGTCATTTTTGATAATGAATTGGACATGAAATTCAGAACTTTTATGCCCGATCCCGCAGTCGTTGATATTGTTATTGCCGGCGATTCTCGCGCAGAACGCGCTTTGATTCCAATAATATTCGAGGAAAGAACGAACTTAGAAACAACTAATATTGCCAAGGGTGTCTGCGATTTAATGACGCTTTATAAAGCCTTTAAAAAATATGATTTGACGCAATCCGAACAACTGTTTATTATCAGTGCCAGCATCTGGCAGGCCAATGACGGCGCTGTTGATAAGGGGTATATTTCGATCAATGAGCTGATGGAAATTCCTGTCTGGGGACAACTGTTGATGTTGCGTGGCGAATACTTTGCTAGTATTGAAAATCGCCTGAAATTATTCTGGGAAGAAATCACAGGAAAAAGGAAACATTATAATTTCAAGCAAGAGGACATTCGCAATAGAACAAAAGGTTTTTTAGGTATTGATTCAGTACTCAAACCGGAAACAATAAAAAAGGTGTCTTTAGATCCTGACTCGACTCAGCATTATTTTTATAAGAAGCTGAATATTAATGGATATCGTAAGCGGGTAATGCAAAAAGCATTACGATTGCTCAGCAGTACAAAAGCAAATTTTTTAATATATCAACCTCCCGCCAGCCCGCTCTGGCACTCGGTCACGAAAGATTCATTTATCGATAAGGCTGAGCGCGAATATAGTACGTTTTTAGAGGAAGAAATAGCGGCCTACGACAATATTCAGTTTATTGATTTTTATAAATTCCAGAATCCAAAACTTGACGATAGTAAGTTTTACGATCTTCAGCATGTAAATATTGCCGGTGCAGAAATATTTACTTCAATTGTGATTGATTCATTGCTAGCAAGACAGATGATAGACCAAGGGCGCCTTGAGTCAGAATGAGTATCAAATTGAATACCAACAATTCAATCACAACCTCAAAAAAATTATATCTATTTGATATTGATGGCACGCTTTTATCACCTGGACCGTCTGCAAGAAAATCGCTGAATAGAGCTATCAAGAGTAAAACCGGCCAGCGATCAGATTTGCAGATTGTTGATGTGGCCGGCTTAACAGATCAATTAATAGTACGAAATGTGTTACAGGAACAAAAATATAATGGCAATATTGATCAAATGACTGAAGAAATTTTAGCAGAGTATTTAGATAATTTCAAAATAGCATACGCTGATTCGCCCCACCCATTTGTTTTTCAGGATGCGTTGAAACTATTAATTAAAATTGAAGAATCGGGTAATACGGTTGCTTTATTAACAGGCAATACAATTACTGGCGCACAGATAAAATTGGGACGCTTTAAACTAATGCCTCGATTTGCATTTGGTGTTTTTGGCGATGATGGCGTAACGCGTATGGAATTGCCAGCTATAGCGCGTAAGCGCGCGAAGGAAATCCTGAATAGTGAAATCTCCTTTAATGATATGATTATTATTGGCGATACGCCCAATGATGCACGTACCGCAGCCGGAAACGGATGTGAATCAATTATTGTCTGCCGCCGCCCAGAATGGCGTAAGGAAATCCAAGAATGCAAACCAACAATTTTAGTAGAGCAATTAGATGATAATAATATCATGATACCAAAATATGAGGCGAATTAATGAATTACTAT